>Ga0194129_10002539_pt1 | contig 27313 bp, 28 predicted proteins | sample TA2KigCa35mmetaG_FD_150862 | JGI IMG/M metagenome (GOLD analysis project Ga0194129, IMG submission 150862) | Freshwater microbial communities from Lake Tanganyika, Tanzania - TA2015038 Kigoma Deep Cast 35m | ecosystem: Environmental > Aquatic > Freshwater > Lake | place: Tanzania: Lake...
ACGGCCACGAAACCGACCATGGCAAAGCGTCCGTTCACGCGCTCGGCGTAGGCACTCCAGCCGAAGGCGGGAACATCGCCGGTGGTGGCGCTGGTGGCCGGCGAAGGGGGCGTGGAGGTGGATTCAGCCATGGCGCGTGAGGTCATAACCCGATGAAGGAAGGAGGCGCCAGCCACCGGAGCCATCCAGCTCCAGCACCGTGTCGTGGAAGGCCGTCAGGGTAGGGCGGTGACCGACGCTCACAAAGGCCAGCTCGCGCTCGGCCAGCAAACCATAGAGATGGGACTCGGTCGCCACATCGAGGGCGCTGGTGGCCTCATCGAGCACCACGAAACAGGGGGCGTTGAGCAGCAGCCGGGCAAAGGCCAGGCGCTGCTGCTCACCCAGCGACAGCAGCCGCGGCCAGTCCTGTTTGATGCCGAGGTCGGGATAGCGGTTGATCAGGTCGCTCAGACGCACCTGCTCGAGCACATGCCGCAGCTGCCCATCACTGAAGCGATCGGGCTTCTGGGGGTAGCAGAGTTGCTCGCGCAGGCTGCCCAGCAGCATGTAGGGCTTCTGCGGGATGAACAGCAGATCTCCCACCGGTGGCCGTTCCACCACCCCAGACGCCGGCGACCAGAGGCCGCTCACCAGCCGCAGGAACGAGGTCTTGCCGCAGCCCGATGGTCCCACCACCAGCAGCCGCTGGCTGCGGTCGATCGTGAGATTGAGATCGCGGATCAGACAGCGGTTGGTGCGGGGAGGCAGCAGATCAACGTGACTGACCAGGATCGAGGCGTGGCGCTCCACCCCCGGCTCGTCGCCACCGACGGCGGCTTGATCGGCGGCAGCCGCGTCCTGGCTGAGCATCTCCACCTTGCCCTGGAAGCCCTCCAGCCGGCTGATCGAGGCCGAAAAGGCCGCCAGACGGTCAATGTTGTTGACGATGTAACTGACGGAAAACAGAACCTGGGAGAAAGCGATGCTGGCCTGCCCGAACACACCGAAGTCGACCTCTTTGGCAAAGTAGATGGGGGCGATCACCAGCCAGGGCAAGAAGCGCGAAAAATAGTCATAGGAGCGCTGGATGACACTGATCAATGCCTCCCAGATGATCAGCTTGTCGTAGTTGCGGATGGCGCCATCGAGGCGCCGTCCAGCCTCCTTGGCCTCCTGCTGCTCGCCCCGATAAAAGGCGATCGATTCGGCATTGTCGCGAATGTGAACCAGGCCATAGCGGAAGTCGGCCTCGAGCTTGAGCTGCTGGTAATTGAGCGCCACGAGCTTGCGGCTGGCAAACACCACCAGCGCCGTGCCGCCAACGGAGTAGGCAAGCAGCAGCAGGGCCAGGCGATCATTGATGCTCCAGAGCACAATGATAAAGCTCACAAACGTGAGCAACGCCGAGAGAATCTCAACCGAGACACTCAGACTTGTGCCGGTAAAACTGGCCGTATCCTGGGAAATCCGCTGGTCCGGGTTGTCAATCTCTTCAACCGATTCATCGTTGGGGTTGAGGTTGTAGTAGACCCTGTTCTGCAGATAACGCCCCAGCAGCCTGCCGCTGAGCCATTCACGCCACAGCAGCCCAAGCTTGGGGATCAGATAACTCTGCAGTGCCCGGATTGGCAGCGCAAGCACCAGACAGAAGGCATAGATGGCGACGGTTTTCCAGAAACCATCCTGGTCATAGGCCACCAACGTGTTGTCCACGTTGCGGGCAATGAAGCTGATGCCCACATTGATGCCGTTGATCACAAGGATCAGCAGCGTGATCACGCCCATCAGCAGCCAGGGCAACCACCGCCCCTGGCGCAGGCGGGCCCTGAACGCCAGGAAGCAGACGATGCCCGCCGCCATCAGCACCATCACCAGGGCACCGATCGGGCCGGTCCACACCGCCGCCAGCTGCTGGGGCACCCCGGGCAGGAACCGATCCCGCAGCTCGGGCACGAGCCCCCCGGCCAGGCCCACCAGGCCGGTGAGCAGCAGCAGGGTGACCCCCACCACCACCGCCAGCAGGGCCACGATCAGCAGCAGAAAGGACCAACCGCCGGCGCTGCCGTTCTCCAGCGGCAGAAAGTAGGGCTGAGCGAGTCGCTGCAGCTTGCCCAGCTGAACCCGCAAAGACGACAAAGGATTCATGGATCCGTCTGGATCCATCCATTGTGGCGGGTTAGCCCGGCGGCCAGGCGAGCGGACGGCCGCCGATCACGTGCACGTGCAGGTGAAACACGGTCTGGCCGGCTTCAGCGCCGCTGTTGATCACCGTGCGCCAGCTGCTCAGCCCCTGCTCGCGGGCCACGCGGGCCGCCACCAGCAGCAGATGGCCCAGCAGGTCCTGGTGTTCGGGGCCGGCATCGGCCAGCTGGGCGATCGGCTCGCGTGGAATCACCAGCAGATGCACAGGGGCCTGGGGTTGCACATCGCGAAAGGCGATGCACAGCGCATCCCCGTAGACCTGATCGCAGGGAATCTCGCCCCGCAGGATCTTGCCGAACACGGTGTCGCCTTCAGTGTCCATGGGAGTTGTGACAGGAGGTGGCACTGATCAGACAGTGAGCCTGATCTGCGCATGCTGGCACGTTGCACCACCGGAACCCTGCTTGGCCTTTAAGCGATTCCGGTGGCCGTGGAGGTGGATCTGGGCCCGGGGCTGCCGGCGTTGCAGATGGTGGGACTGGCCGACACGGCCATCCATGAATCACGCGAACGGCTGCGCTCGGCCCTGCGCAACAGCGGCCTGCGGGTGCCGCTCACCCGCGTGGTGGTGAACCTGGCCCCGGCTGATCTGCGCAAGGAGGGCACGGGGTTTGACCTGCCGATCGCCCTGGCGCTGCTAGCGGCCAGCGGCCAGCTGCCGCCACAGCGGCTCGAAGGCCTGTGGTCGGCGGCGGAGCTTGGTCTGAACGGGCAGCTGAGGCCGATTCGCGGCGTGCTGGCCATGGCCATTGCGGCCCGCAAAGACGGCGCCCGCGCTCTGCTGGTGGCCGAGAGCAACCGCCTGGAGGCCTCCCTGGTCAAGGGGCTGCGCGTCTGGGGGGCCGCCTCGCTGGCCGATGCCCTGGCGCTGCTGGACCCCAACCAACGCCGCCGGATCATCGCCAGCCAACCGCGAGCGCGAGCCGGGGGCCGACCAGGCGAGGGCCAGGACGCCGGCGAGGCCCCAGATCTGACTGATGTGCAGGGGCAGGAGCATGGCCGCCGGGCACTGGAAATCGCCGCTGCCGGCGAGCACCACATGCTGCTGGTGGGCCCGCCGGGTAGCGGCAAAACCATGCTGGCCGAGCGTCTGCCCGGGCTGTTGCCGCCACTCAGCGAGGCCGAGGCGCTGGCGATCACCCAGATCCACTCGGTGGCGGGTTTGTTGCAGCCGCAACAGGGGCTGATGCGGCATCGACCATTCCGCAACCCGCACCACAGCTGCTCGGCGGCGGCGCTGATCGGCGGCGGCGCCAATCCAAGACCCGGCGAACTGAGCCTGGCCCACCACGGCGTTCTGTTCCTGGATGAGCTGACCGAATTTCCCCGCGAGGTGCTGGATCAGTTGCGGCAGCCGCTGGAACGGGGCGAGATCTGGATCCACCGCGCCAGGACACAGGCTCGGTTTCCCTGCCGCATCACCCTGGTGGCGGCGGCCAACCCCTGCCCCTGCGGCTGGTCTGGCACGGCAGACCAGCGTTGCAGCTGCGTGCCCTCGCAGCGCCGCCGTTACTGGTCCAGGTTGTCGGGGCCGCTGCTCGACAGACTGGATCTGCAGGTGGTGGTGCAACCGGTCGCCGCACACCAGCTCAGGCGCAGCATCAGCGCAAGCGTGGATCCCCAGTCCGGCAGCAAGGAGTTGGGCTCGCCGCAGGTGCTGCAACGGGTGATTGCAGCCCGCGGGCGCATGCGCCGGCGCAATCCCGGTGCAGCCAGCAACGGCAGCCTCAGCAGCCATCTATTCCGGCGGGAGCTGCGGTTGGATGACGCCGCGCAGACCCTGTGGGAAGCAGCGATCTGCCAGCGCCGACTCAGTGGACGCGGGGCTGAACGGGTCTTGCGGGTCGCCCAGACGATTGTCGATCTTGACCAGCGAGCAACTGTCGACACCTCGGCGATTGCCGAAGCGCTCAGCTACCGCACGTTTGACCTGACTGGTGAACGCAGAGGCGATTCAGGCCATCCGGGGGATGGGCAGATCTGATCAAAAGCGCGAGGGGTCAGCGGCGGCGGCGGCGCTGCTGAGCCTTGCGCTTGTACTTCTCCGTGGGGGTCTCGTGGTGGCGCAGACGCTTCAGGTCAGCAAAGATTCCGGCCTTGGAGACCTGGCGCTTGAAACGGCGCAGCGCCGATTCAATCCCCTCGTTTTCTCCCACGGTGACCTGGGTCATGCAGCCGGACAAAAGAATGTATGAAGTGCCAGCGTAGCAAGGAGGCTCGCTGGCTTCAGCCTGCCGCCTGAGGCAGTGCCCGCAGCCGCTCCTCGAGCACCACCGGCACATTCACCAGCACTCTCCCCCGGGTTGCCTGGCTCACGCCCTTGGCACTGGGCTGGAGTTGCACAAGCTCAAGCAAGGTCTGTGTTGGATCCTGGCCCTTCTCCAAGGTCATGATCATGTTGGTCTTCGAGCAAGCCACGGACGGCTTGTCCACAGCACAAATCACCGACTGACGAGCCACCGTGCCGGTGGTGAGGTAGTTGAGCTCGCCTTTGCGCCGGATGGCATCGAGCTTTTGAGAAACGGTGTCACAACGCCGCTGCGGAGTCCACCCAGCCCCATCAAAGCTCGATGGGGTCCACGTCATCAGCGGGATGGTCTTGCCGAAGCTCTGACCAGCCGTGGTTGGCACCCCAGCGATAGCCGCGCAGGTGATCGAGCTGTTGGGGGCATACAACGCCATGGCCGCTGTTGCCATCGGCGTGGAAGAGGTTGCAGCCTTGGCCAATTTTGGTGACGCCACAATCGGCGTCGATTTGGCAGGGGGCTTGCCCACCAGCGGTGACGGCTTGACTGACGACAGTGGGGTGGCTGTCCGTACCGGTTGCAGCGTTGGAGCCGGCTTGGGGGCTGCTGCTGGAGCAACAGCAGCTCGAGCAACAGCAGCTGGAGCGGGGGCGGGCACAGGCACTGTGGCGGCAGGAATGGCAGCCCCGCCACTGGGCCAGCCATCGCGATAGAGATAGATGTGACCGAGACGCTTACCCCCGAAGGCACGCCGCATCAAGCGCCAACCTGGCTCGAGTTTGAGTTCGAGGTATTCAACGGCTCCCCCGGTCCCGTAGGTGCGAGCCACCAGCAACTCTGGCTTGCCTGCAGCACCTCCCACAGGGGCCGCCAGAAGCAGGTTGTCGTTGTTGGTCTTGCGAACAGTCAGGCGATAGCCGCTTCCCAGATCTTCAGAGCCGATGCGGGCTGAATATCCCAACGAGTCGACATAACGGCTGCAGATGCCGGTGAAATCAAAGGTGCCCAGAAGCGGTGCCACCCTGGCAGGGTTGGAACCAGACACCTGGAAGCAAGGGCGCTTGTTGGCGTTGACCTGTTCGTAAATTTGCAGCTGTGCCTTGGTCCCGCTGGTGCCCACCGGTGCTGCCACGATCACAAAGGCGCCCTGGTTGACATCGACGGCCTGAAACGTTCCCTGCGCCCGTGCCAATGGCGTTGCAGCCGCCAGCAGCAACACAGGGGTGAGCCAAGGGAAACCGTGCCGTTTGAAGGGGCGGGAAAAAGCCGGTGATCGCATGACAGGACACTGGGTCACGTCTGAATCGTATGGCGACTGGCCGTGCTCAGCCACTAGCTCAGACAGGTTTGTTGATGCGGATCGCCAGCACGAGAGCCAGCACACAACCCGGCAGGCTGCCAGCCAGGATCAGGCGTGTGGCCTGCAGGCCCAGATCAGGCTCCCCATAGGCCAGCTCAAACACGCAGCCGGTGGCGGCGATGCCCAGCAGGCAGGCCAGGGCCAAGAACAGGCCCGCCAGAGGTTTCATCGGCATGGCGTCGGCTCAGCGGATGGAGTGCACGTCGCTGCGCTTGTAGCCCTTCTGGCTCAACCCCTCGTTGAGGCTGAGCTCGTCGCTGACCCGGTCAACAAAGAGCACGCCATTGAGGTGGTCCATCTCGTGCTGGATGCAGCGCGACAGCAGGCCATCCGCCTTGATGCGCTGGGGCCGACCCAGTTCATCGCGGTAGCTGACATCGACCACAGCGGGTCTCACCACGTTGAGGTACACGCCAGGGATGCTCAGACAGCCCTCTTCATAGGTGTCGATGCCTGATCCGAAGGAGCGGATCTCGGGATTGATCAGCACCATCGGCGGGGTGGCCGGATTCTCGGGATCCAGATCGATCACCAGCAGCTGCTTGTGAACGCCCACCTGGGGCGCGGCCAGACCGATGCCGCTGGAGCTGTACATGCTGCGCAGCATGTCGCGGGCCAGATCCCGCACCGCTTCATCCACCTTGCTGATGCGACGGGCGCTCTGGCGAAGCACCTGATCACCCAGGGTGCGAATCTCCAGCGGAGGTTGATCGAGCGCCTCCTTGGGGACCTGCACCGTGCGGCTATTGTGCTCGGCGTTGCGAGCCATCTGGGCGAAACTGCGCGCCAACGATCCCACGCCATACGTTGGGGTGAGTCTATGGCGAACCGGCGGGCTCCCAGATGCAGAGCGAAGCGGCTGGAGGCCCCCTCAGCGCCCAGGCAGCGGTGGGCACCATCCCCGCGCTCAAGGAACCTCTGCTGCAAGACGGCCAGCTGTACTGGCTCGAGCAGCGGCCCCAGGAAGGCGGGCGCACCACCCTGCTGCGGCGGGCGGCAGGCGAGCCCCAGAGCCCTGCACAGGAACTGACGCCAGCCCCGTGGAACCTGCGCTCCCGCGTGCACGAATACGGCGGCGGGGTGTGGGCCATCGGCGGCGAGCATCTGGTGTTTGTGCATGACGGCGACCGATGCCTCTGGCACCTCGACCTGACTCAGCTCACTGATGCGGCGCAGGCGCCAGGCGAAGCAGCTTTCCGGCGCCTCACGCCCCCCCCTGCCGGCGCGCAGCCACGGGGCTTTGCCGATGGCCTGATCGACCTGCACCAGCAGCGCTGGATCGGGGTGATGGAGCAGCAGGGTCGCGATGCCCTGGTGGCCGTGCCCCTGGCCGGGGGGGAGCCGAGTGTGCTCCACGGCTGCGCCGATTTTGGCGGCTACGGAACACTCAGTCCCAGCGGCCGCCAACTGGCCTGGCTGGAGTGGCAGCAGCCGGCCATGCCGTGGGAGCGCACCACGCTCTGGCTCGCCAGCGTGGACAGCGACGGACAGCTGCAACTCCCACGCGCCATTGCCGGTGAGCAGGCGGGCAGCACCGACGAATCGCTATTTCAACCCCTCTGGATCGAGGCGCCTGGCGGCGAGGAGCGGCTGCTGGTGGCCAGCGACGCCAGCGGCTTCTGGAACCTGCAATGGCTGGATCCAGCGTCACAGGCCTGGCGGCCCCTGCTGACCATGGAGGCTGAATTCGGCCTGCCGCAGTGGGTGTATGGCATGCTCACAACTGCCTGGGATGGGAAGCAGCTGCTGGCGCTGTGCTGCCAGGCCGGGGCCTGGACCCTGGGCCGAATCGAGATAGGCGCCCTGGGCAAGGCCAACGCGGCCCAACCAACCCACACGTCGCGCAGCATCTGGCAACCCCTCGATCTGCCCTTCAACGACCTGGCCGGCCTCAGCGCCGAGGCCGGTCGGGTGGTGGCTGTGGCCAGCGGCCCGAGCTGCGGCCCGGGTCTTCTGGAGCTGGAGCTCGCCAGCGGCGGCTGGCACCACAGCCCCGCCAGCGCGGCCCCCTGCCCGCTGCCGCAGGCGCGCATCAGCCAACCCGAAGCGCTCTGGTTTGAGGGCCACGGCGGAGCCCCCACCCACGCCTGGTACTACCCCCCGGCCGCCGGTGCCCACCGCGACGCCCCCCTGCTGGTGAAAAGCCACAGCGGGCCCACCTCCATGGCCCGCACCGGCCTGAGCCTGGCGATCCAGTACTGGACCAGCCGCGGCTGGGGTGTGGTGGATGTGAATTACGGCGGCTCCACCGGCTTTGGCCGGGCCTACCGCCAACGGCTTGAGGGTCAGTGGGGTGTGGTCGATGTGGCCGACTGCGCCGCCGCGGCCCAGGCCGTGGTGGCCGCCGGCAAGGCCGATCCGGCCCGCATCGCCATCGAGGGCGGCAGTGCTGGGGGGTTCACCACCCTGGCGGCGCTGTGCTTCACCACCGTGTTCAAGGTGGGGGCCAGTCGCTATGGAGTGGCCGATCTGACCGCCCTGGCGCGGGAGACCCACCGCTTTGAAGCCGGCTATCTCGACAGCCTGGTGGGTCCTTGGCCAGACGCCAAGGCCATCTATGAGAACCGTTCACCCCTGCTTCACGCCGACCGCATTCGCTGCCCGGTGATCTTTTTTCAGGGCTTGGATGACAAGGTGGTGCCTCCCGGGCAGACCGAACGCATGGCATCGGCACTCCAGGCCAATGGCGTACCGGTCGAGGTGCACCGCTTTGCGGGCGAGGGCCATGGGTTTCGCAGCAGCGCCGTGCAGAGTCAGGTGCTGGAGGCCACCGAGGCCTTCTTCCGCCGGCATCTGGCGCTGCCATGACCCTTGCCCTCGATCCCCAAGCCTGGCTACCCGTCCTGGGGGTGCTGGCAGCGGCACTGGGACTGTTGCTGGCGCTGCTGGCCCTGGGCACGCTGCTGGGCCGCAGCCTGGGCGTGCACCAGTGGGGCATTCCTGAGGCCCTGCTGGCCGGCACCCTGGGGCTGCTGGTGGCACCGGGGGGTGGACTGCTGCCGTTGATCCCGGCGGCGATCATCCACATCTGGGACCAGCTGCCGCTGATCCTGCTGACGCTCGTGTTCGGCACCCTGCTGGTGGGCAAGCCCCTGCCGAAGATCAACGGCTTATTGCGGCCACTGGGAGCCCAGATGTTGCTGGCACTGACCCTGGCCTTCGGCCAGTACCTGGTGGCCAGCCTGGCGGTGCTGCTGGTGCTGCAGCCACTGCTGCATGTGAGCCCGGTGATGGCCTGCCTGATCGAGGTGGCCTACGAAGGCGGCCACGGCTCAGCCGCCGCCATGGGCCCCACCTACGAGCGCCTGGGCGTCGAAGGGGGCACCGGCCTGGGGCTGGCCATGGCCACCGTGGGGCTGCTGGCCTCCACCCTGGTGGGCGGTTTGGTGGTGGTGCTGGCCCGGGCCCGCAACTGGCTGATGCCGGACGAGCCTCAGGCGGTTCAGGCAGCCGACCCATCGGCATCCAGCCCTTCCGCCGGCGCCGAATCCCCCCTCTCCGATTCAGCAGACCCTTCATCGCCCCACCCTGCAGCCGCCAATGCCGGTGGCAACCCGGCAGCCGAACCGCTCAACGCCTGGCTCGTGAACCTGGCCCTCACGGGCGTGGCCGTGGCGATCGGCTGCCTGTTGATGGCCCTGCTGCAACGACTGGCCACGCAGCTGGGAGGGGGCTTTGCCACGGTGATCGACGCGCTGCCAGTGTTTCCGCTGGCCCTGATCGGCTCACTGCTGGTGCGGCTGACGCTCGAACGCTGCGGCAAAGGCGATCTGGCCAGCCCGCGCATCCAGAGCCGAATCGGCACGCTGTCGGCCGATCTGCTGATCGTGGCGGCCACCGCCTGCCTGGATCTCAGCCTGCTGGCCCACGACTGGTTGCCACTGAGTGTGCTGGCCCTCACGGGCCTGGTCTGGAACCTGGGCGTGGTGTTGGTGCTGGCCCGGCGCAGCCTGCCGGCGCCCTGGTTTGAGCGCGGCATTCTGGAATTCGGCCAGGCCACCGGCGTGGCCGCCAGCGGGCTGTTGCTGCTCAACATGGCCGACCCCAACGACCGCAGCGATGCGCTGACGCCCTTCTCGATCAAGCAACTGCTGCTGCAGCCGCTGCTCGCCGGCGGCGTAATCACGGTGATGGCACCGCTGGCGATCGCGAGCTGGGGCCTGCAACTGTGGACCGAGCTGTGTCTGGGTCTCACCCTGCTGTGGATCGGCCTGGCGCTCTGGCTCGGCCGCCGCAGCGCGTAAACCCGGGACCGTTCAGGCTCCGACTCAACCGGGTCCTGACGCAGCGATGCCGTAGTGACGGCGCTGCATCTGCTCCGCCACCTGGGCGATTGCGGCGCCGCTGAGTTCGGGCGGCTCGCCCAGGGTGCAGGCCTGCAGATACATGCGCGCCAGGGTTTCGATCTCGATCGCCAGCGCCAGGGCCTGCGCCAGGCTGGCCCCCAGTGCCACCTGGCCGTGATGAGCCAGGAGGGCTGCCTGCCGATCCTGCAGCGCCTGCAGGGCCAGATCCGAGAAGTCCTGGGTGCCGAACAGGGCATAGGGAGCACAGCGCACATCAGCGCCACCCGCCACCACCACCATGTAGTGGAACGGGGGGATGCCCCGGCCGTGGCAGGCCAACGCGGTGGCACTGGTGGAGTGACAATGCACGACCGCATGGACCTCGCTGCGGCGGCGCAGGATGTCGGCATGCAGCCGCCATTCGGATGATGGTCGGGGTTGGCCCTCGACCAGGGGACGCCCCTGCAGATCGAGGGCCACGAGATCGTGGGGCCCCATCTGGGCATAGGGCAGCGACGTGGGCGTAACCAACAGGCCGCCCTCGATGCGCAATGAGGCATTGCCCGAAGTGCCCTGGTTGAGGCCACTGGCATTAAGCGCCTGGGCGGTGGCGAGCAGCTCCCGGCGCGGCTCCAGATCAGTGGCGGTGGGGAGCATCAAGGCAAGGCCACTCAGTGCCTGCAGCCTCGCAGATCCCGAGCTACCCAGCGGGGATCAACATGGCTGTGCTCAGCCGTGATTCAGGCAATCCCATGCGCGCCATCGGCCTGCGCCGCCACCTGCCGATCAGCGATCCCCAGGCCCTGCTCGATCTGGAGCTGCCGACCCCGGTGATGCGTCCCCATGATCTGCTGATCCGGGTCGAGGCCATCGGCGTCAACCCGGTCGACACCAAGCTGCGGGCCGGCCAGGGGCCTGCGGATCCGCGCCGCCATGAGCCGCCGCTGGTGCTGGGGTTCGACTGCTGCGGCGTGGTCGAGGCACTGGGCCCCGAAGCCGCCGCCACAGGTCGCTGGCGGCCGGGTGAGCGGGTCATGGCGGCCGGCGATGTGACGCGCGCTGGCTGCAATGCCGAGCTGCTCGCCCTCGACAGCCGCCTCTGTGGATCCCCGCCCCGGAGCCTGAGCGCCGCCGAGGCCGCGGCCCTGCCACTCACGGGCCTCACCGCCTGGGAGGGGCTGTTTGAGCGGCTGGGATTGAGCCCGGAGCCCACGCCCACCCAACAGGGACAGGCCCTGCTGATCATCGGCGGTGCCGGCGGCGTGGGCTCGATGGCGATCCAGCTGGCCCGCCGCGCCGGGCTGCGGGTGATCGCCACCGCCTCCAGGCCCGAAAGCCAGACCTGGTGCATGGAGCTGGGGGCTGATGCCGTGATCGACCACCGCGAGCCCCTGGCCCCCCAGCTCGCGGCCGTCGTATCAGCAACGGGGGCGGCGGCGACCACCTCGCCTCAGATCCCCTGGATCGCCAACCTCGTCGACACCGACGCCTACTGGACGCAGATGGCCGAACTGGTGGCGCCCCAGGGGGCGATCCTGGCGATCGTGGGCAACCGCGGCGCGCTGGATCAAACCCTGCTCAAGGCCAAGAGTGCGCAGTTGTGCTGGGAATTCATGTTCACCCGCTCCCAGTACGGCACCGCCGACATGGACCAACAGGGGCGGATCCTCGATCGCCTGGGAGTGCTGGTGGATGCCGGCGAGCTGCGCAGCACCGCCCGTCAGACCCTCGGCCCCATCAACGCCGCCACCCTGCGCGCGGCCCATGCCCAGCTCGAAAGCGGACAAACCATCGGCAAGCTAGTGCTGGCCGGCTGGGATTGAGGCGGCGGCACCAGGGCTGGGCTGAAGACTGGGTTGAGGACTGGGTTGAGGACTGGTTCACCAGGCTCTGCGCGAAGAGCATGCGAAGGTGCTTGCAAAGGTGTCCACAAAGGTGGTCACCTTTGCAACAGCGTGGCGGTAACACCCAGGGGCATCAACCAGCGGCATCACTCGAAGCGACAACACGGCACCGGCATCACCCGTCAGCGATTCCCTGCCGCTGACTGAGGGCCTCGCCGCGATCCCCCTGACGTGACCCCCACACTCAACTCTGCTGAGCCATGCGCGGATAGAGCCCCCGCAACCCCGACTCACTCGCATCGCACACGCCCTGCTCAGTAATCAGGGCTGTGACCAGCCGCGCCGGGGTGACATCAAAGGCAGGATTGAAGCCTTGGCTGCCATCGGGGGTGAGCTGCACGCTGGCAATCGCCCCAGCTGCTGTGGATGCCTCTGGCCCTCTGCTGGACCCGCCGCTGACAAGAGCCCCCTGAATGCAGGTGACTTCGGCGGCGCTGCGCGCCTCGATCGGGATCTCGACCACGCCGTCGGCCAAGCTCCAGTCGATCGTGGAGGCGGGCAGGGCCACGTAAAACGGCACACCGTTGTCGTGGGCAGCCAACGCCTTGAGGTACGTGCCGATCTTGTTGCACACGTCACCGCGACGGGTGGTGCGGTCGGTGCCGACAATCACCGCATCCACCTGGCCATGCTGCATCAGGTGGCCGCCGGCGTTGTCGACGATCACCGTATGGGGAACCCCCTCGCGACCCAGCTCAAAGGCCGTCAGGCTGGCCCCCTGGTTGCGCGGCCGGGTCTCATCCACCCACACATGGATGTTGAGCCCGGCGCGGTGGGCCTTGTAGATGGGGGCCAGCGCCGTGCCCCAGTCGACCGTGGCCAGCCAGCCGGCATTGCAGTGGGTCAGGACGTTGAAGGGTTGGCCCTGCCGAGCAGCGGGGCGCCCCGCCGCCAGCTGCTGAAAGAGCCGCAGGCCGTGCTCGCCGATGGCTTCGCACATGGCGACGTCTTCGTCGGCGATGGCGGCCGCCTCGTGTTTGGCAGCTTCGGCCCGCTGCTCCGGCGGGAGGGGTGCCACCACAGAACGCACCCGCTCGAGGGCCCAGCGCAGGTTGATCGCCGTGGGGCGCGTGGCGTTGAGCAGCTCAAACGCCACGGCCAGTGCGGCATCGCTGGAATCAGACTGCAGGGCCAGCATCAGCCCGTAGGCACCGGTGACGCCGATCAAGGGGGCGCCCCGCACCACCATGCTGCGGATCGCATCTGCTGCCTCATCACAGCTGCGCAGGCTGCGGGTGGTGAACTGGTGCGGCAGCAAGGTCTGGTCGATCACACCAACGCTGTGATGGCCCGGCCGGCCGCCTGGCTCGAGCCAGATCGTGCGCCAGGGCCTGCCGTCGATGTTCATGGGATGCGACGTCTCAGGGCGCAGGTCAGTTGACGATCATCTCTGCCCATGCGCCACTGCCCAGCCCAGCTCAGATCGGCCGGTAGCCGCACCAATCGGGCACCTGGCTCTGGCTCAGCCCCTCGGGGTGGGGGTCGAGCTGCACATGCCAACGCGCACCGCCGAGCAGCTCCAATTGCTCGAGCGCCAGGCAATCGTCCACGGCGACCAGATTATCCTTGTGCTGCCGCAGGGCACCGCGCAGCCACTGACGCTTGGCGGCGGCCTTGGCCGCCTGGGGCGAACGGGCCACCACCAGGCCGAAGTCGTGCAGCTCGGCCAGGCAGTCGGGGCGGTAGGCGCCCAGGTTCACAAACCAGAGCCGCTCGGGCCTGGGCGCGGCGGGCTCGCGCCCCAGGCTCACCGCCCAGCCATCGATCGCCCGCACCGCCATGAAGGCATCCAGGTGCAGGCCCTCACGCCGCCCGAACCACTGGCGCCGCAGCTCGGGCAGGGTGTCGTCGATGCTGGCTCCCGCCACGAAGCGCACGTCGTGCAGTTCGATGTGGCAACCGGGCACGCGGCCGCCGAGCACCACCAACAACAGGGTCGGCTGGCCAGCGGTCACGACGAAGCTGTTGTCAACGGGGACCCGCGCAGACACCATCCCAGCATGAGCTCACCATCGCCCCAGGAACGGGCCTACATCCACGGCACCAGCGACCGGGAACAGCAACGGCTGATTGAGCAGGCCGACATTTTGACCCACCTGCTGGCGGCCAAACTGGAGCTGCACCCCGGCGAGCGCCTGCTCGAGATTGGCTGCGGCGTTGGCGCCGTGCTGGCGCAGATCGCACGCGGGCAGCCACAGACCCTGCTCAGCGGCATCGACATCAGCCCTGAGCAGATCGCCGGGGGCCACCGGCACCTGGACGCCCAGGGGCTGGGCAGCGGCAGCGCCAACCCGGTGGAGCTGGTGGTGGGCGACGGCGCAGCGCTGCCCTGGCCCGATGACCACTTTGACCGGGTGAGGCTGGTGTGGGTGATTGAGCACCTTGGCGACCCACTGGCGGTGCTGCCCGCGGCGCGGCGGGTGCTGCGGCCCGGCGGCACGATCCACCTCACCGAAACCGACTACGCCAGCCTGCGGGTTTCGCCGCCCGATGCGGCGATCGAGGCCCTGCTGGCCGCCTTCGTGGCCCACTTCAACCGCCATGGCGACGCCCATGCCGGCCCGCGCCTGGGCCCCTTGCTGGAGCAGGCGGGCTTTACTGCCGTGCGCAATGCGATGGTGGGCATCCATCACTGGTGCCCCAGTGAACGCGAACAGGTGCAGCAGTTCTGCGCCTATCTGCTGGGGTTCATCAGCCCGGAGTTGCCGGCCCTGCAAGCGGCGGCCCCCACGGCTGAGCTTGCGGCGCAACTCGAGGTCGGTGTGCAGCGGTTTGCCGCGCTGGGCGACCGCCACAAAGCCTCCATCAGCATCAGTGGCTATCAGGGCTTTGGTGTGGCACCGGCCTGAGTATTGGCCGGGCGGCGGAAGTCGGCAAACACCACGACGGCGCCGCTGCCGCTCTGGCTGATCTCCAGCTCCAGAACAGGCCCTGTGGCATCGCGGTGCAACCAGCCACTAAGCCGACCGCTGTCGTCGGTTTCGACCAGCAGCACCCGACAGCTGCGGGGCTCGATCCAGCCGATCAACGGTTCCACCTCCCGAAAGGCCGGTTGCCCCTGGCGGTTGCGGCCCTGCACCGCACCAGCACCGGTTTAGACGGCAGCCCAGTCGCGCTGGCCCCGCACGCGGCCATCGGCTCCCACCTGCAGCTGCAACCGTTGCCGGCTGGCCGCCACGCCGGCGCTGACATGGGCCAGCGCCTCGGCCTGCCACTCACCCGACAGGCGCGTCAGATCAGCAGGCGGCGCGCAACGACCGGGTTGGGGCGCCGCGATGGCAGCGGTCCAGGGCAGCGGCAGGTCCAACAAGGCTGCCAGAAGGGAACGGGACAGGAGGTGGTGCATCGTCCGAGCGAGCTAGGAGAAGGCAGGTTGGGGCCATTGTGACCAGGCTGGTGAGCAGCGAGATCCACCAGCGAATGGCCAGCCCCGCCACAGCGATGCCCCAACTCACCCTCCACGGCGGCACCACCATGCCCGCCCTGGGCCTGGGCACCTGGAAAGCGGCTTCGGGCGAGGTGGGGCAGGCGGTGCGCACGGCGCTGCAGCTGGGCTACCGCCACATCGACTGCGCCAGCATCTACGGCAACGAGGCCGAGATCGGCGCGGCCCTAACGGGAGCCCTGGCCGGTGGGGTGGTGAGCCGCGATGCGCTGTGGATCACCTCCAAGCTCTGGAACGACTGCCACGCCCCACAGCAGGTGCGCCCGGCCCTGGAGCGCACCCTTGCCGACCTGCAGCTGCAGTACCTGGATCAATACCTGATCCACTGGCCGGTGGTGCACACCCGCGGCGTGCTGATGCCCAGCGTCGCCAGCGACCAGATCCCGTTGGAGCAGCTGCCACTGCACACCACCTGGGCCGCCATGGAAGCGTTGGTGGACGCCGGACTGGTGCGCCAGATCGGGGCGTCCAACTGCAGCGCCAGCGCGTTGGCGGCGCTGCTGCCCCACTGCCGCATCCAGCCGGCCATGAACCAGATCGAGCGCCACCCCTGGCTGCAGCAACACGACCTGCTGGCCTTTTGCCAGCAGCACGGCATCGCCGTCACGGCCTATTCACCCCTGGGCTCAGCGGCCGCCGATAGACCGGGGCCGCTGCTGAGCGATCCCACGATCAAGGCCATCGCCACCAGCCATGGCGCCAGCCCAGCCCAGGTGCTGCTGGCCTGGGGACTGGCCTGCGGCACCGCCGTGATCCCCAAGTCGGTGCAGCGCGAACGGCTGGCCGCCAACCTGGCGGCAGCGCAGCTCGTGCTGACGCCCGAGGATCTGGCCCGGATCAACGCCCTCGATCGCCAGCACCGCTTTGTCGACGGCAGCTTCTGGGAGCTGCCCGGCGGGCCCTACAGCCGCGCCGACCTCTGGGACGAACCCAGGGCCTGATCGGCCAAGCGGCGAAGGGCCCTCCAGCAAGATGAGGCCACCAATGGCGGGGCGATGGATTTCTTCGAACGGCAGTGGAGCTCCTACCGGGCGATCGTGGAGCACGACCTGATGGAGCACCGCGCCGTCGCCGCGGCCACCGCCGCCACCATCGACGACTGGCTGGCCCGCCGTGCCGCCACGGCACCAGCGCCGTCGATGGTGGATCTGGGCTGCGGCGATCTGGCCCTGCTGGCACCGCTGCTGCAGCGGCTGCCCCTGGCCCACTACACCAGCCTCGACCTGGCCGCTGTGGTGCTGCCGCTGGCCCAGGCGGCCCTAGGCACGGTGCCCTACTCCACCCATTGGCTGGAGGGCGATCTGCAGGCCTGGGCACAGGGCGATCTGGATGAGCGCGACGACGGCGGCAGCGGCGAGCAACCACGACGCACCGACATCCTGCACTCAGCCTTCGCCATCCACCACCTCGATGACGACGCCAAGGCCACCTTTCTGCAGGCGGCCCGCCGACGCATCAGCCCCGGTGGTCTGTTCATCTGGGTCGATGTGTTTCGCGAACCCGGCGAGAGCCGCGACACCTACATCGCTCGCTACGTCAACCGCATCAACGCCGGCTGGCCCCAGCTCAGCAGCGCCCAGAAAGAGCACGTGACCAGCCACCTGCGCAGCTTCGACATCCCAGCCGATCGCGACGCGGTGGCGGCCGCAGCGCAAAACACGGGTTGGAACTGGAACTGGGGATGGCAAGGGTCCCACCAGGCCGAAGCACTGGCCGTGCTGACGCCGGCCTGAGGACCGCGCTCAGCTGTGTTCCCTTAAGAAGGCGATCGTGCCTTCCAGTTCGCTTGCAAAGCGATCGATCTCTTCGGGCGTGGTGGTGAAGCTGAGGCTGGCGCGGGCGCTGCCGCTGAGGCCGTAGTGGCGGTGCAGCGGCTGGGTGCAGTGGTGCCCGCTGCGAATGCAGATGCCTGAGGAGTCGAGCAGGGCGGCGATGTCGTTGGCGTGCAGCCCCTCGACGTGGAACGCCGCCAGGGCGCCGCGATCGGGTTGCTGGTCAGGGGTGGGGCCCAGGATGCGCAGCTCCTCAATCGCCTGCAGCCGCTCGAACAGCTGGCGGGTGAGCTGCTGTTCCCAGGCGTGGATGCGATCGAGGCCGATGGCCTGCAGGTAGTCGAGGGCAGCCCCCATGCCGATCGCCTCGCCGATCGCCGGGGTGCCGGCCTCGAATTTGTGCGGCAGGTCAGCCCAGCTGCTGTGCTCCAGGAACACGTCCTGGATCATTTCGCCGCCGCCGAGAAACGGCGGCATCGCATCTAGCAGCGACTCGCGCGCCCAGAGAAAGCCCATACCCGTGGGGCCGCACAGCTTGTGGGAGCTGCCCACCAGAAAGTCGCAATCGAGCTGCTTCACGTCGACGCTGAGGTGGGGCAGGCTCTGGCAGCCATCCACCAGCACCAGGGCACCGGCGCTGTGGGCCAGGGCCGCCACCTCAGCCACCGGGTTCAGGCAGCCCAGGGTGTTGCTCACCTGCACCAGGCTCACCAACCGGGTGCGCTCACTGAGCTTGCTGCGCAGATCATCCAGATCCAGCTCGCCGGTGTCGGTGAGGCCCGCATGGCGCAGCACGCAGCCGGTGCGCGCCGCCAGCAGCTGCCAGGGCACCAGGTTGCTGTGGTGCTCCATGACCGTGAGCAGCACCTCGTCGCCCGGGCGCAGGAACGCCTCACCCCAGCTGCGGGCCACCAGGTTGATGGCCTCGCTGGCATTGCGGGTGAACACGATCTCGCGCGGGTTGGCCGAGCCCACGAAACGGGCTGTCTTCTCGCGAGCCGCTTCGAAGGCCTCGGTGGCGCGGGCGCTCAGCTGGTGGGCTCCGCGGTGCACGTTGGCGTTGTCGTGGTCGTAGTAATGGCGCAGGGCATCGAGCACCTGGCGCGGCTTCTGGCTGGTGGCGGCGTGATCGAGGTAGATCAGCGGCTGCCCCAGGCAGGCGGTCTGGGCCAGCAGCGGAAAGTCGGGCCGGGTCGCGGCCGCCAGATTCAGCCCCAGGGTCTCATCGCGGGGCAGGGCGGCAGCTGCGGGCGGGGCGGCCGCGGCAAACCCAGCAGCTTGATGAATGACAGGACCGGCGGTCATGGCCTCAGGCTCCCTGGAGTTCGCGCTCGACCGGCTTCCAGGCTGCAGCCGCGGCCGGCAGCTCCCGCAGCACCTCCTGGCAATAGCCGGCGAGCAGCAGGCGCGACGCCTGGGCTCGGGCGATGCCACGGCTCTGCAGATAAAAGAGCTCCTCGCTCTGCAACTGGCTCACCGTGGCGCCATGGGCGCAGCGCACATCGTCAGCGACGATCTCGAGCTCGGGCTTGGTGTCGATGCGAGCGCGATCACCGAGCAGCAGGCTGCGGCTCAACTGGGCCGCATCGGTGCGCTGCGCCGCTCGGGGCACCTGCACGGCACCGTTGAACACACTGCGGCCATTGCCATCGGCCACGCTCTTGTGGAGCTGATCGAGCACCCCATCGGGCCCGTCAAAGCGCACCAGGCTGTGGGTGTCGGCCAGTTGGTCCTCCCCCACCCATTGCAGACCGCGCAGGCGCGTGTGGGCAGCACCCTGCTGCTGCAGCACGCGGGGCTCGATGCGGCTGAAGCTCCAGCCCGAACTCACGGTGCTCAGGGCCAGGCGACTGCCGGGAGCCTGCAGCACCGGCAGATGGGCCAACAGCGCCGCATCGCCGTGCCCCGAGGCCACCAGAGCCAGAGTGAGGCTTGCCTGTTCGGCCAGAACGGCCCCCACCACCACACTGCAGGCACTGCGTGCCGCTGCCCCGAGCCGCAAGCCCAGCTCGAATGAAGCCCCGGGATCCAGCACCAGCAGGATCTGAGCCGCCAGCAACTGCCGGCTCGCAGCGGCATCGAGCTCGGCCGTCAAGGCTGCACTCGCCAAAGGGGAGGCATCGGCCTCAATGCGCAGGGCCAGACGGGCCGGCTCAGCACCCGCATTGAGGCGCACCGGCCAGTGCTGGTCGCAGCCCGTTTCCAGCAACAAGGGCTGCCACAGCGCGGCTGCCTCGTCGGCGGGGAGGCGGCTCACCCCCGGAGGCAAGACCAAGCCCGCAAACGGATCAGGTCCTGTCCAGCAGTGGGGCTCGATCGCGGCCAGTCGAGAGGCATCGGTGAAACGCCAGTCTTCCTGCCGCCGCGATGGCAGGGGCGAGGAGGCCAGGGCTTCCCAGGCCGCCACGGTTGCGGTGGCAGCGCTGATCTGCTGGGGGGAGAGCGGCGCAGCAACCATCAGGGCACCTCAGCCAACGCTGGTTGCTCGGCGAGACCAAGCCTGGCCAGCTCCTGATCCACCCAGTCATAACCAGTGCGCTCAAGCTCAAGGGCCAGATCGGCAGCCCCGCTGCGCAAAATCCGCCCTGCAGCCATCACATGCACGTAATCGGGCTTGATCAGGTCCAGCAGGCGCTGGTAGTGGGTGATCAAGAGGGTGGCATTGTCGGGCCCAGCCAGGTGGTTGACCCCTGCAGCAACGATGCGCAGGGCATCGATGTCGAGGCCTGAATCGGTTTCATCGAGAATCGCCACGAGCGGCTCGAGCAGAGCCATTTGCAGGATCTCATTGCGCTTCTTTTCTCCACCGCTGAAGCCCTCGTTCACCGAACGGTCAAGAAAAGCCGGATCCATCTGCACCAAGGCCAGACGCTCCCGCACCAGGTCTTCAAACGCAAAGGTGTCCAATTCCTCCTCACCGCGCTGAGCGCGACGGCCATTGGTGGCGACCCGCAGGAACTCGAGATTGCTGACCCCCGGAATTTCCACCGGGTACTGGAATCCGAGAAACAATCCAGCACGGGCACGCTGTTCCGGCTCAAGCGCCAGCAGGTCTTCGCCCTGGTATTGAACGGAGCCCGCGGTGACGCTGTAGGCGGGATGACCGGCCAACACCTTGGACAACGTGCTTTTGCCGCTGCCATTGCGACCCATCACCGCATGGATCTCACCGCCTCGGATGGTGAGATTGACGCCCTTGAGAATCGGCTGCCCGTCGACAGCGGCGTGCAGGTCACGGATCTCGAGCAATACCGGTGCGTAGGGGCGGATCACAGGGATAACAGAAACAAACGTTGAGAAGACAGGGCTGGACGTCCAACAGGAGCGCAGAGACGAGAGGGCACGATCAACCCACCGATCCCTCCAGCTTGAGTGCCAGCAGTTTGTCGGCCTCGGCAGCAAACTCCATCGGCAGTTGATTGAACACGTCGCGGCAGAAGCCGCTGACCATCATCGACACCGCTTCTTCAAAGGGGATGCCGCGGCTCTGCAGGTAAAAGAGCTGGTCTTCCGACATGCGGCAGGTGCTGGCTTCATGCTCAACAACAGCGTCGCTCTGCTGCGAGCGAATGTAGGGATAGGTGTTGGCACCGGCCTGATCGCCGATCAGCATTGAATCGCATTGGCTGTAGTTCTTGGCACCACGGGCTTTGGGGCCGATCTGTACCAGGCCCCGATAGCTGTTCACGGAGTGGCCGGCACTGATGCCTTTGCTCACAATCGTGGAGCGCGTTCGGGCGCCCACATGAATCATTTTGGTGCCGGTGTCGGCTTGCTGACGGTTGTTGGTGAGGGCCACGGAGTAAAACTCGCCCACTGAATCGGCGCCCTGGAGCACACAACTGGGATATTTCCAGGTGATCGCCGAGCCCGTTTCCACCTGGGTCCAACTGATCTTGCTGCGGTCACCGCGGCACTGCCCCCGCTTGGTGACAAAATTGTAAATGCCGCCAACGCCATTTTGGTCGCCAGCATACCAATTCTGAACCGTTGAATATTTGATCGAAGCATCATCAAGCGCCACCAGTTCAACCACGGCCGCATGCAACTGATTGGTGTCAAACATCGGTGCCGTGCACCCCTCCAGATAACTGACAGAGGCTGCCTCCTCAGCCACAATCAAGGTGCGCTCAAACTGACCGGTATCACCAGAGTTGATGCGAAAATAGGTTGACAACTCCATCGGACATTCCACCCCCTTGGGGATGAACACAAAAGAGCCGTCACTGAAGACAGCCGAATTGAGCGCAGCGAAGTAATTATCGTTGCTGGGCACGACCGTGCCGAGGTAACGCTCAATCAGATCGGCGTGCTCCTTGACCGCTTCGCTGATCGAGCAAAAAATAACGCCATGTTCAGCCAGTTGCTCTTTAAACGTGGTGGCGATGGACACGCTGTCAAACACGGCATCCACCGCCACATTGGAGAGACGTTTCTGCTCACTCAACGGTATACCAAGCTTGTCAAAGGTCTCCAATAACTTGGGATCCACTTCATCGAGACTGACTTTCTTCGCCTGCTGCTTGGGCGCTGCGTAGTAAACAATATCCTGATAATCAATGGCTGGATAACCAAGCGCAGCCCAATCGGGCTCCTGCATCTGAAGCCACTGGCGGTAGGCCCGCAAACGGAAATCCAGCAGGAACGCAGGCTCCTCTTTTTTGGCTGAAATCAGACGTACCACATCTTCACTCAGCCCCTTGGCGATCTTTTCGGTTTCGATGTCGGTCACAAAGCCGTACTTGTACGGCTGCGCAACCAGATCACCCACAGCTGCTGAAGACATGGCCAGGCTCACCCAGAAACACTGGACTTGATTTCATCCATGGAGATCGTCTGCTTCTCACAGCGGAAGGGATTGTCCTCGGTCAGAAACAGCATGCAGTGGCACTCGTGGCGCTCTCGCATGGGTACACAAGGGCAGTTCCAGAAGGCCTGCGCCACCTCAGCCTCCTTGTCTTCGTAGTGGCGGCAGGGGCACAGCGCTGCGCCGAGCTGGTCCTTGTGGCGTGCGAGGCCCTCGAGCACCACCGCAGTCACCCCGGTGTCGCTGCAGAAGTAGGTGCCCGTTCGCTGGACGTAGGTCTCGGCGAACTTGCGGATCACCTCCAGGCTGTCGGAGCTGGGTTCGGTGACAGAGGGGTCGGCCATGGTGCAGCGATGCGAATAGCGATGCAGATGGTTACCCCGGTCGGGGCGGGGCCATTACGAAACGGATCTGTTTCCTAATCAGGCTAAGCCACCGGCCCGGTCGACGGGGGTGCCGCCATTGTGCCCCGCTGCAGCCGCAGACCGGCGCAAAACCCCATTTGTGGACCGTGCGTGGCATGGTGTGATCGACAACGACCTGTCCACGGTCAGCCATGAGTGCCACGCTGCGCACCACCCGGCGCGCCAACGCCCAGGTCACCCCCCCGGCCTCCACGCCCGAATCACGGCCCACCCGCGACGAGCTGCTGGCGATTTTGCTGCGGGAGGGCGAGGCAACGGCAGGAGATCTGGCCGGCCGGCTCGCCATTTCGGTGCAGGCCACCCGGCGTCATCTGCGCTCGCTCGAGGAGGACGGGCTGGTGGAAGCCAGCCCAAATTCCGAAGGGCCTGGGCGGCCCAGCAACCGGTGGCGGCTCAGCAACAAGGGGCAGGCCCAGTTCCCCAACGGCAGCGAGACCTTCGCCCTGGGACTGCTGGCATCGATGGCCGGACAGCTCCCCAACGAAACCTTTCAGACCCTGCTCGAGCAACAGGCCCTGCAGAAGGCTGCCGAATACCGCGTCAGGCTGGGGTCAGGCTCGCTGGCCAGCCGCCTGGCCGAACTGGTGGAGCTGCGCCGGGCCGAGGGCTACGTGGCTGAATGCAGCGCCGAAGACGGTGGCTGGGTGATCCGCGAGTACCACTGTTCAGTGATGCGCATCGCCGAGGAATTTCCCTGCGTCTGCGACCAGGAATTGCAGCTGATTCGGCACACCTTTCCCGATTGCAGCGTGGAGCGGGTGCACTGGCGGCTGGAGTCGGGCCATTCCTGCGGCTTCCGCCTGACGCCGCAGGCCTGAGTCTTCGGTGGCGCTACAGCCCACAGGTCACCAGCCCCACGGCCCGTTGTCGACCGAGGAGCTGAGCCAGCTGGAAGCCACCCTGCTGCCGGCATTGGAGCGTCACCATCTGCGCCTGCTGGCCCACGCCCTGCGCACGCTGCAACAGATCGCCGCAAACCAGGGCTTGGCTGACTCACCGGTCCAGCCGTTGCCGCTGCCTGATGCCGAAGCCATCCGCGCCTGGGTGGGGCAGCAACCCGCCGTGGCCGCTGAAGCCGACTTCATCGACACCCTGAGCCAGCAGCTGCTGGCCAGCGGGGCCCAGCTGCAGCAACGGGCAGCCAAGATCGGTCGCAGCTCGGCTCTGGAGCTGCGCCTCGACGACCTGATCAACTGGGCCACCGAGGCCGCCGACCAACGGCTGGTCAACGCACCACCAACCACGCTCCCAGCAACGCCAGAACCGCCGCCAGCAGACCGCTGAGCCCAGGGCGATCCCGCTCCAGCGGCGCCAGCAGCACCGCCATCGTTGGGGCGGTCGCCATCAGGGTGACCGCCCCACCGGCCGGCAGACGGGCCAGGGCCGACTGCTGCAGGCCGATGCCCAGCGCCGTGCCCAGCAGGGTGGCCGCCAACACCAGGGGCCAGCGCCGGCGGGCGGGTCGGGGGCCCAGCGGAGCCCAAACCGCCGCCAGCAGGCCCGGCGCCAGCGGCAGCTGCACCAGCGTGGCCGCCCCCAGACGGATGCCGGCCGCCTGCCAGGGATCCATGGTCTGTTCGACGAAGGCGTGGCGGGTCAGCAAAGCCCCGGCGCTCGCACAGACCATGGCCAGCAGGGCCAACAGCAACCCCAGCCGCTGCTCGCGCACCGGCAGCGAAGGCCCCCCCCGGGCCGCCCGGCGCTGGGCCACCAGCACCACGGCCGCCGTCACCAGTCCCAGACCCAGCAGCTGGGAGCCACCGGGCCACTCGCCCAACCAGGCGAGCGCCGCCAGCGTGGTGAGCGCGGGCGCAGCGGCCTCCACGGTGAGGGTGCGGCGGGTGCCAAGGCGCCGCAGGGCCGCAAAAAACAGGCTGTCTCCAGCGGCGATCCCCAGCACCCCGCTCGCCACCAGAAACGCCCAGCCAGCAGTGGGCGGGGCGCTGCCTGCCTGCAGCAGCACGGGGAGCAGCAGCACCAGCCCCAGGGCATTCTTCAGCAGATTCAGCTGCGCAGCTCCCAGCGACGTGGGCAGCCGCCGCCACAGCAGACTGGCCAGCGTCCAGCACAAAGCCGCCGCCAGCGCCGCCGCCACGCCGGCACCCCCCGTTTCAAGCCCAGCGCCTGCGATCATCACGCCAACCCTTGCAGCCCCTGCGGCCATCGCATCGACGATGCGATCAGCTTCTTTCGCCTGAGCTGCGGCCGCTGGCAATCCCAGCGCAGCAGCCATCACCTGCTGCACCGGCGGGCCGAGGCGGGCGGTTCCTTGATCGTGGTGGAGGAATTGATCGCCGACGACCCCAGGCTGGCCAGCATCGCCCAGCTGCACCAGCAGGATCCTGCCGGCCTGGTGGGGGGCTGCCGGGTGCGCTGGAGCGGCTCGATGGCCTGGGACAAAGCCGGCGAGACCCATGAAGGCGAGAGCGTCTTTGGCCTGATCCCCAACGACGAGCGCGGGCGCGCCGGCCTGCTGCTGCGCGACCGCGGCTACGCCGAAACGGCTCCCGTGGCCGGCAGCTTCCAGATGGATGAACGCGACGGGCTCCTGCTCAGCACCAGCTACGAGACGATGAACAGCCTGGAGCGGTTCAGCTTTGCTGGCCCTGATGTGCGCCTGCGCACCAGCACCGTGGAAGGGCTCTCGAACACCGCCTCGTTTTGCGTCGAAACCCGGCTTCCCGACAGCCCGGATCAGGAGCCAGGCCAGAGCGCGCCCACAGCCGAGGAGGCGGGGCCCAGCCCCGCGGCGCTGTCGCTGCTCGGCTGGTGAAGCCCACCGCAGAACGTTACGGACTGTGAGTCCTGCCGTGAGCGGCCGAAGCGAGCCGCTGACGCACTTCTACGATCCACCTCGACGACTGCCAGAGTTCGCGTGGCCCTGCCGCTCCTGAAGTACGCACCCACCACCCAGAACTCGCGCGTGAGCGCGCTGCGGGTGGGATCCGATGAGGATCCGAAGGCCGTATCCATGGACAAGGCCATGGATCGCGAAGACCAGAACTTCGTGTTCGAGGCTGCCTACCGGCAGATCTTCTTCCACGCCTTCAAGGTCGACCGCGACCGCACGCTCGAATCGCAGCTGCGCGACGGCCAGATCACCGTGCGCGACTTCATTCGCTCGCTCTGCCTGTCGGACACCTTCACCCGCAGCTTCTACAACCTCAACAGCAACTACAAGGTGGCCCGCCACCTCGTGGAGAAGCTCCTGGGCCGTCCGACCCACGGCAAATCGGAAGAGATCGCCTGGTCGGCGGTGCTGATGACGCGCGGGGTGCGCGGGATGGTCGATGACATCCTCGACAGCCACGAGTATCTCGACGCCTTCGGCTACGACACCGTGCCCTACCACCGCAACCGGGTTGTGGGTTCGCGGGATCTGGGCGAGACCCCCTTCAACATCACCAGCCCCCGGTACGACGCCTACTACCGCGGCATCCTCGGCTTCCCGCAGGTGGTTTACACCGGTGGCACCGCCAAGGCCATCCCCCAGCGCAGTCGCCAGCGCCGCGGCGGCTTCGTCGAGGACTACCTGCCCTGGGCTCGCGCCCTTCCCGCCATGCGCACCAGTGGCGGCGCTTCGGGCAATACGTCGATGGACTACCTCTCCAAGGTGCCCTACCGCAGCATCGGCCGCTGAACGCAGACAACCGTCTTTGGCTGTCCTGCAAACCTGCCATCCAGCTAGGCGCCGTCAGAGGGCGCCTTTTTGTTTTGGCGGGCTCCCCCCCATGCTGGACCACACATCAGCCGTCAGTGGTTCCTGACGGCAGCCCCCAGAGCAGGGCCCGCAGTGGGAAAGTCTGCAGATTGATCCCAAACGAAATCGGTAGCCGTGACCCAGTCCTTCTCCTCACTGGCGATGATGACCCTGCGGCAGCTGCGCCAGGTCGCCAGCGATCTGGGGGTGAGTCTGTACAGCCGAAAATCGAAGGAAGAACTGCTTGAAGCCATCAGCGTGCGGCAGGCGCGCGGCTCAACCGTGGGCAGCATTGAAGCGGGCCTGGCCCCGGCCCCGAGGCCTGCCGCCGACACCCATGTGGTGTTTCTGCCGCGCGATCCCCAGTGGGCCTACGTGTTCTGGGCCATCTCGGACGCCGACCGCAACAGCGCCCTCGCCGCCGGAGCCACCCAGCTGTGCCTGCGGGTCGCCGATGTGACCAACCTGGCCCCCGGCTCCAGCCATCCCCACACCCTGCAGGAGGTGGTGGTCGACAGCCATGCCACCGAGTGGTACCTGCCGGTGCCCCTGAGCGATCGGGACTACCGGGTGGAGCTGGGCTACCGCCAGGCCGGATCGGGTGGTTGGATCTCGCTCGCCTATTCCTCGGTGGCCCGTGTGCCGGCGTTGCACCCCAGCGAGCAGATTCTCGATCAGTTCGTACCCTTTTCGCTCGATGCCACCCCGGGTGAGGCAGCCTCCCCGGTGCTCGAGCCGACCGACACCGGGCTGCATGAGCGCCTCTATCAGAGCGCCACATCCCGTTGGCGCCGCCTCGGCCGCGGATCGGAGGCCTTCCATGAGATGGAGGAAGGGTTGCTTGGCGAATCAGGCCTCAATGCTTCGGGTGCCGGGGTGTGGGCCAGTGGCCGCAACGAGTCGGGTGCCGGCCTCATCGCCCGCCAACGCTCCTTCTGGCTGGTTGCCGATGCCGAATTGATCGTGTATGGCGCCACAGATCCATCCGCCAGGCTGAGCATCGGCGGTGAGGAGGTGCCCCTGTCTGCCGATGGCACCTTCCGGATTCAGGTGCCCTTCCGCGATGGCGAGCAGATCTACCCGATCGAAGCCGTCGCCGCCGACGGTGAGCAAAAGCGCCACATCACCCTGGCCTTCAACCGCAGCACGCCGGAAGACAACAGCAATCCGGCCGACCAGGCTCA
>Ga0194129_10002540_pt1 | contig 27313 bp, 22 predicted proteins | sample TA2KigCa35mmetaG_FD_150862 | JGI IMG/M metagenome (GOLD analysis project Ga0194129, IMG submission 150862) | Freshwater microbial communities from Lake Tanganyika, Tanzania - TA2015038 Kigoma Deep Cast 35m | ecosystem: Environmental > Aquatic > Freshwater > Lake | place: Tanzania: Lake...
AGGACAGCAACGGCACCCCCGAGCTGATCCTGATCGGCACCGGCTCCGAGCTGGAGCTCTGCACCAAGGCCGCCGCCCAACTGCGTGCCGAAGGCAAAAACGTGCGTGTGGTCTCCATGCCCTGCGTAGAACTGTTTGAAGAGCAGGACGCCGCCTACCGCGACAGCGTGCTGCCCGCGGCCTGCCGCAAGCGCCTGGTGGTGGAAGCCTCCAGCAGCTTCGGCTGGCACAAGTACACCGGCTTTGAAGGCGATACCGTCTCCATTGATCGCTTCGGCGCTTCCGCCCCTGGCCCGCTACTGATGGAGAAGTTCGGCTTCACCGTTGAAAACGTGGTGAAAAAGGCGAAAGCTTTGATAAACAATCAATAGCAATAATACAATCAGGGCAGGCAGCAAATGCGCAACTGTCCTAACAAGAAACAAGCCAAGTGCAAGTAGAGTAAATAAGAGCTAAACAAATGAGGCGACGAAACAAAAACCAAAACGGGCTTGTTAACATATTAGAAATAGGAATTTGGCAAGAAATGGTTAAGAATCTCGAGTCGCTATTTTTCTTAATTCGGATCTGAGAACGCGTTCATTGAGCTCAAAATTACTATGAGCGACGATGCTGCCCATATTTTCATGTGGGAAAGGCAGCGTCGGCTGTGGTTTGTCGAGAAAAGCGCAGAGCGTGTCCCATGAAGAATCCTCCTCCCAGCAAACCTCAAGAAAGTCATTTGGACGATTCTGAAAATAAGTTCGCACACGTATCAGGTGAGACTCGTATCTGCTGATATGCGCAGCAGGGTTGAGCTGTGGATAGGACCAGCCGTAAGCGAGAATCCTTGTATCACACCCTATGCGTGGGTCAGTCCGCATACTATGAGATTCGAGACTAGTAAGCCAAACCTTAGCGGAGGATCTGCGTGTAAGAATAAATTTACTGCCTGGAAATTGTCTGTCTAACTGTTCATAGGCAAGAGGATATGGCCAGTCTTCAAAAGAATCAAAAAGCGCTACGTGACGAAACAAATCACGATAAAGTCCGCGAGAAACCTGCTTTAGGTAGCGTAAATTATAACTTGAATGACTATAACCCAATAGCTGAAGGCTCTTGCCAAGTGTAGTAGTTCCTGTCTTATTAAGACCAATTCCAAAGATCTTGAGCATAGTTTATACAGGGTTGACGAATGATAGGACTCTAATGGGCAATTTGCTGGAGGCGGGAATAAATTTCCATATAAAATGGAGGAGTAAAATTGGCGTCCGTGAGGCTTCGCTGCAAACTACTATCAACGAAGCTACTATCTACACTTAAACCAGTATACGCCTCGAGATCAGATAGTTTTTCTCGGTTAATAATATCCTTGAATTCAACGAAAAATATATTAATGCCGATATCATGGAGGCGTAAAACGGAAATATACTGGGCCCTCCAAATATTAAGTATCTGATTGTCAGTCAGCATGAGCCCAGAAAGGTAAGGTGCCTCGGATAACTCACGCTTAACACTTTCAAGGAACTGCATAGGATGCCTGAAAACGCAAATACATCGTATGCCAGAAAGATCCTCGGATTCAAGCTCACGTAGCCAGAAAGGTAGAGTATAGACAAATCTTGGATCTTTAAACAACGAAGGTGTGCGTGAATAGTATTGCCTAATACTCCTTCGCAGAGTTGGAGAAACGGTAATATCAGGGACTTGATCAATTTGAGCCAACCAGCCATGGTATTCAATATGATCTGACTGAAGGATTTGAAGTATAATAGCTTCATTAATGGAGTTGATACCCCTATCCTCAAAAAAACCTTTAGGGTTTGCTGATCTGGTCAGATATGAATTGTCGCCCATATACAACCCAGAGTTTCGGAAGAGTCCAGCTACCAAACTGGTTCCACTTCGTCCTGAACCAATCACAAAAATGCGCAATCGTGGGTCGGGGGGCCATTGCAGAATTGTTGAATTCTGCAATGTTGGGAAGGAACTGCTAGCTCTAAAACGATGTGCATAATTATTCAAATAAATCTTAAGTGATTCAAGCATAGGAGTGGGTATACGACCATGAACAATCTTCACAGTCATACCAGGACCTACAAGCCAAGGCTTTGGGGTTCTAAGGTTGTACTCTGGAGGTAAAACCCATATCTGAAGACCACGATTCGCAGCCCACCAAAGTGCAGATCTGAAAGAAGCCTGATCAAAAGCAACGTTGGCGCTATCATATATTGATAGCCACTTTGACAAAAGTGAGTTTACTAGAGCTGATCTGCGAAAACCAAGAACACCCGTGTTTAGTTCACAAATGCCTTCAGGTACATCAGGATCACACCATTGACACCAGCGGACAGGTGCGTGACAGGCGACAACATCGAAAACATTTAAGATTCGAAAGACATCTTCAATTTGTTGGAGGAAGTGTACATCATTATCAAGGAAAAGGGTTTTGCGAAAGGGTAACTGAGAAAGTGGTACGATTTTGTCTCTATAGCAATGTCGGACATCAGGGTGAAAACATATTTTATCAAACAAATGATTAGGGATATCTTCGGGTACATCAGTATAAAGCCAGATAGGTCGGCCAGAAAGGAATGATCTGAGCTTGGGAACGGAATTAATAGCCTCTTGCCTGTGACTGTGACCGGTTGCTACTAGTATTACACCTTCGTCGTGTGAGGGGCGAATGGGTTGGAATAAGGATATAAACGGGAAATTCCTCTTAAGCCGATTAATCATAAGACAAACGATAAAGGTTGTAGACTTAAGAGATGATTTAAATATCAAGCCGCAAGCTTTAAAATTATCCCAGCGGAAGCGAGGTAATAACCAAATATGTTGGGACATTTAATGCAGTGAGCGTGTAAAGGATACAAATGTAAAAGAATTTGAGTGGGATCACGGGCAATAACAAGCTAGCAAAAAATAAATCAAGAGATTAATCAGTCAAGACATATGGCTTCATGTTAAGGGGGAGAGGAGGAAAGAGGTTGACTAACAAAACATTATTATTATATCATAAAAAAATATACGGTCAGATATGGCGGATGGTTGGTGGAGCGAATAGGGTGTATCGGGCCACGCCCTGCAAACAAAAATAGAACATAAAAAATCAAAAGAAATAGATACATGGAGCAGATTACAGTATAGCGAAGGTTGTAGACTAACCAGAAGTGTAGGCAAGAAAAGATGGTTTATTGAAAAAAAGTGGGATGACTGATGGGCTAATAGGGAGAAAAAAGTAAAGGTAATAGTTTCTCTCCAGGTTAATTAATCAAATGCGATCCCCTATGAAAAAAAGAGTCAAACGATGTAGGCGCTTGAGGTCGATCATTAAGGTAGCGATAGAGCCAAGAGGTTGTGCAATTTTTGTAACAGAAAATGAAGAGATTAAAAAAAGAGATTATGATTGTAAAGCTTTTTGAGCAAAGGCAGCGCAGTGAATCGCAATCTAATTAATTGAGGTATTGAGTTGAATGATCGTTAAATATGAGAAAACGCCAAAAAAGGCAATAATATCGGTAGAGGATGTCTCGCTAAAAATTCCAATTTATAACGCCTACAGCAGGGCGATAACTACTGGTATAATATCAGCAGCGACTGGAGGACTGCTACATAGTGAGAAAGGAAAATCCTACGTTCAAGCTCTGTCAAATATAAATTGTACTATAAAGGAGGGAGAAAGAATAGGACTGATAGGCCACAACGGAGCAGGTAAGAGTACTTTCCTTCGTCTAATATCCGGAATATACATGCCTAGCACTGGGAGAGTACGTGCCAGTACATACGCTACTCCAATGCTGCAGAGGGCTTTTATTACGAGTTTAGACCTGACAGGTTTTCATGCTGTGAAGAGCCACTTCCTTCTTCATCAGTATAAGCTTGACGGATTTTCCAAGTTTATAGAGGATATTCAGGAATTCTCAGGGCTTGGTGAGTATATGTACATGCCGATGAAAACCTACAGTGATGGGATGAGGACAAGATTGATGTTCGCACTGAGTACTAGCTTAAGACATGAATGTATCGCAATAGATGAAGGGTTTGGTGCAGGTGATGCGATGTTTTTCAAGCGAGCTCAACGGAGGCTAACAAGCTTTATAGAGTCAACTGGTACACTTATACTTGCAACACATTCCGAAAACCTGTTGAAACGGTTCTGCAGTCGGGGAATAATCTTCAGTAAAGGAAGTATAGTATATGATAGTAGTATTGATGATGCCTTAAGCTTCTATTCTTCGAATTATGCGTGACGCTTTCGCGTATGCTTGGCGTACACGCCGAGCATGGTTCTATACAGCTCTTTGCAGATCACAGGCACGTTTTACAAGAACAGCACTTGGAAGCTTCTGGCTTGGGATATCAAACCTACTAACAGTATCGGTTCTAGGCGTAGTATACGGTACAGTATTTTCAACGCCTTCAATTTGGGAGTACATTGTTTACCTGGGACTTGGTATTACATTTTGGTCGTACATATCATCATCGGTACAGTCAGCTGCATCAGTAATAGATCATAATTCACGCAACATACTGAATTCTAACACTAATCCAGTATATTATATTATGGAGGAGTGGGCCTTTCAACTTCAGTCATTCGGCCAATCTTTTTTAGTTATTGTGGTTGCTCTATCATTTATTCAACACAATCTCATACTAAACATAATAAAGTCTGGTTTGTTGCCAATCATAAATATAATTGGTTTGTGCCTATGGTTGCCAACATTTATTTGTATACTGGGTGCTAGATACAGAGACCTATACCAGTTAACACCGATAGTTCTCCAATTACTATTTCTAATTTCACCAATACTGTATCAGAAAAAGTCTCTTGGAAAATTTAGCTTCCTTGCTGAGATGAATCCATTATACGCATATTTACAAGCTGCAAGGACTTCGATAATAAATGGGTCTTTAAATTTAGAGATAGGCTTGATGCTTTTAGTATTGAATCTTCTGGGTTTAATGCTGTCATTGTATTATCTTGAGAAATCAAAAAAAGATTTTCCATACTTATTCTGAACAATCAGCTTCAAGGGCAATGCGCACTGGGTATATAGTTAGATAGTACTGATACAATACCAATATGGTATATGTTGATGGATAGACAGTTGCCTGTATATTATTGTAAAATACTTCGAAATTCAATATCAGAGGGTTAAGAAGGGGCAGGTATAAAACGAACTTATTGGAGGAGAGAGATCTAAAAACCTGAGGGTATAACATTACATAAATATAGAAATAACTGACAAGTATTACAGTATACATAAAGGTTGAGTGAAAAGTTCAGTTTCTATAACATGGATACACAAGAAGCTAAGTAAAAGGTGGGTATGGTACAGGATGTGATGAAGATAGATGGGTATGAGCGAAGGCTATAACATTAATGCTTATAATTCGAACTCCATTCGTTAGTCAGGTAATTTATGGAGATGAGTTATCGTCAAAAAGATGTATCGTACTAGTGGGTTAGGCAATGGCCAAGATAAGAATACATTTACTATGAGCATTGCTAAGAACAGAGAAGGGGTAGCGAAAGTGCCATTCAACGTAGTTGTGGATGCCTATCGGAAAATACCTTTCAATAGTATTAGGAGAAATAAGTGATATGAGTAAGTTGACAAAGGGCCTCGCGCAGGGCAATAGGGTATGAGGGGAAGCAAACAGAAATAAGCTCAACATGGGTAAGGATATAAAAGGTATAGTAGTCAGATTTAGTTAACGATAAAACATGGACACTAAGAGAGGGGAGTATGTGATATGAGGGGAAAGATAATTTACTGGAAAGCAGCCATCATTGAACCAAGGCTATGTGAGCCTATCTTGCGTAAGAGCAACTAGAAAAGAGAAAATCAAGAAATTAAGTCCATAATGTAACAACAAAAAAGGGGCAAATAGCAGCAATACAGGATTATTGCCAGATTAGTTTGATGTGATAATTACTTGAAAAGCAAAATAGCTCGAGGGCCAAAGTTTACATAATCAGAAAGCTCGGCTGGAAAATATTGTCAAATAAGGGAGTAAGACCAACAAGATGGAAAGTTGAAGGAATGGTTGATTAGCTGAGTTTTGTCATGATGGCGTTCAATAGCTCGCAGCAGTGAATGACTGAGAGGGGTTGCAGGCCTCTAACGCCATTTGGAACCTGAGAAGGCCATAGATAGCTGGAAAGCGCCCCAACAAGCGTTTGATTGCTGCTGAGCTCTGAAAGGTCAGCGCAGAGGCCAGTTGGGGCAGAAGAGTAATGATGAGCCGCTCTGCTTTGCCCTTGGTGCGGAGGTTATAGGCATGATGCGTTTGTGACATGACCCCCTTCACAGGTCCAGGCACAATGAGTGTGGGTGGTTATGCAGCAGCTGGTTGAGCTGCCTCCAGGGGCAAACGCCACTGGAGGGCCGAATGAAGCCTCAAGTTATTTTACTCCCACCGCCACCGTGGCCAAGGCTTGGGCCTCGGCCACGGTGGCGAGCAGCTCGGTGTTCAGGAACTCATCCCTGAACCGGCTGTTGAACGACTCAGCAAAGCCGTTCTGCCACGGTGATCCTGGTTTGATGTAGGCCGTGGTGGTGCCGCTGTTCTCGCTCCTTCGCTTGAAGACGTGGGCGATGAATTCGGGCCCGTTATTGCTGCGGATGAACGCTGGGGCTGGGTAGAGGCTGGTGAGCTGTTCGACACCGCCACGACGTCTTTGGACTTGCAGCGCCTGCCCACCCGGATGGCCAAGCAGAGAAGGCTGTACTCGGCGATCACGTGAGGAACTTGAGCCTCCGGCCATCGGCCGTGGCGTCGATTTGGAAGTCCATCGCCCAGGCCTGGTGCGGGTGCTCAGCTGGTGACGTAGCACCGAGCCATCAGCCGGCCGTGCCCTCTTCTGCTTGTGGGGGGTGGGCCGCTGCAGGCCCTCCTCGCGCTAGAGCCGGAGCACCCGCTTGTGGTTCGCCGTCCAGCCTTCCCGCCACAACAGGCGGTAGGCCATGCGACGGCTGCAGCGGATGTGCTCAGCTGCGATATCGCGGAGACGATGCCTCAGCTTGGCCTCCTCAAAATCGACGACCTTGCCGACATGGCGCTGGCTGCTGCGATGCTGGCCCACCACGCAGCAGACCCTCCGCTGGGATGCCCAGTAACGCTCCTGCAGGACTGTGAAGGCCCGCCGGCGACGCTCCGGGCTCAGAAGTTTGCCTCGGCGAGATCCTTGAGCATCACCTTGACGAGCTCTGCTTCCGCCAGAAGCCTTTTGAGCGGGGCGTTCTCTTTCTCAAGCTGGCTGAGCCGTTTGGCCTCTTCTGCCTTCATTCCGCTGTAAAGCTGTCGCCAGCGGTGGTAGGTGGGCTAGAAGGCCACGAGAGCTCGGCAGGCGTCCGCAATTGTATGGCCCTGAACAAGCAAATGATCAGCCGTTTTGAGCTTGCGGATGATCTGTTCGGGTATGTGCCTGGTGCGATTCATGTTGATGTCCCCGACCCAGTCTGGCCAGTTGAGGACTCTCGTTCACCCTGGACCGTTTTCTGGGGACCACGCAATTTGGGTGTCAGTCACAAGGCCTAACAGGCCCGCCGCCACGGCTTGGAGCAAGAAGACTGACGTAAACCGAGGTCACCTGCATGACGTGAATCCTTGACTAACGAGTCAGGCCAAGGCTTAAACAGAAAGGAAACAGTGATGGACTGCTTCTTATCGGGCAATACATCGACAGAGGCACCGTATCAAATCGTCGATAGCAAAGTGGTCTTCTTCGTGGACCGCACAGCTGGACCGTGCAAGACGCCAGTGTCCCGTAAGCAAGTGGCCTACGCGGTAAAAGCGAGCCACCTTTTTTGGTGTCAAAATCAGGTCGCCGGATGGGGTCGCTGGTGTAGACATAACGGCGCTGCCAGCCGCAAATCTTTGAGACGTCCCGGGACCATGGACCTGAGAGTACGCCCCACCTTGGAGAGAGATGCCGCCAGCAGCCTGGCGATGCACCTGAGGTCTGCACTGATCGCGCAGCTAGGTAACTTTCTACATTTATGAAGGATCGAGCTTCCTGCGTTGAGTACGGCTCCCGGTGCGACTTTCCATCATGGAACAGGCACGACGGGGCGGTAAGGAGCAACCAACTAGTAAGCAGTGCCGAGGCTGATCAGGGCCTGAACCGCAAGATCAGCCAGGTGCTCAGCGTCTTGGATTTGTGAGCCCAATACGTTCACGACTGAGACAACTAATACACCTTTGCCTGCTAGCTGAATAACCTTGATAAACTACATGCTGAGCATAGAAGTCAACAGTAGAACCGGGTAAAATCGGAGATTCTAAAGAAAAGTAGCCAAAAAACTTGGACAAACAATTGTCCCCATTAGTAACGAACGGAAAAGCAGAAGCAGGCCTAGCCCCAGAGTTTATAGCAAAGAAAAAAGAGGAATGATGATTTAAAATTCATAAGAGAATGTGCACCAGTTTCCAGGGCTTGAAGGTAATGAAATGAAGTGGATAGACAAAGTGGACTGAGATATAGATTAAGATAAAGAAATTACTCGCTAGGAATCTGATTAGGAAGCGCACTCAAAAAGAGGTCAATATACTTTGAAGGCCAAAATTGAACAAAAAAAAGCCCTGCAAGAGCAGGGCTGAGAACGGCGAGAGATAGTAATCAGTCGGTGAAGATGACTTTCATAGTGGTGTTGGTAGAGAACCCAAGTGAATACTTGTTGAGCCCAAGGGCACCGGAAGCACCATTAACAGCAATAAGGAGGTCATCAGCCGTACCACTTGAACCACCTTGAACGAATACATAGCTTTGGCCAGCGGTGTCATTGAAGGTGGCAGCCCTGCCAGCGACCGTGAGTTGGCTATCAAGGACAGTAACACGACTCTGAAGAGTGGCGAGGGAACCAGAGTTGGTACCGAACAGGAACTGACCGCTACCATTCCAAACTGCATCGTTTGCGTAGTTACCGGAGACAAATGATTGGAATGTGACAGCTGACTGTTGAATCATGAAAGCACCAACTCCGCCACCGGTGGTAACAGCGCCAGAGGCGACAGTTGCAGAGACAACGTCCATGGTTCCAACACCTTGGTTTGCACCAAGCGTGGAATTAGAAAATGCAGAATATGCGACAAGCATTCCGCTTGCTGCATTAACTGCAGCTGGATTAACAGCTACAGCGCCGCTCGCAATACCGGCGAGAGCAATGTTGTCGGCACCAGCGCCGCCAAACACAGCACCACCAGTGGTAGCTGCCACGCCAGAAACGCGGAGAACGTCGGCGCCGCCACCACCTTGTAACGAACCGAAGTTTGCAGCAATGTTAGTGCCAATAGTGCCGTTGAGAGTAATCTGGTCGGCATCAGCACCGCCACCAATGTGGTTGGCGCCGTTAGCTTGAAGACCAGCAGCAAAAACGGTAATGGTATCGAGGCCACCACCACCACCAATGGTGGCCCTAGCTGCGACAGCGCTGAAAGTAAGAGTGTCGTCGCCACCGCCGAGCTCGACGGTGGAGCTCAGATAGGCGCCAATACCTGCGGTAATAACAAAGTTGTCGCCACCAGCTCCAGCTTGAAGACGTGAGTCTTGGAAGGTGCTATTAGCTGCAGTCAAAGTATCGTCTGCAGCTCCACCACCGATGCTTGAAGAAGCAAATGTGCCAGAGTTGATGGAAATGTAGTCAACATCAGCAGCACCTGCAACACGCAGAGAAACAGCGCGTGCGTCGGTGAGGTTGATGGTGTCGCTGCCAGCAGCGCCTAAAACTGTAAAGGATGAGTAGGTAGCTGTGTTTCTGTTAAGGTTGATCAGATCACCACCGTCGTCACCACCGATGGTGCCAGACTGGTAGGTGGTGGCAGCGCCAGCTGTAATGGTGTCGTTACCTGAGGAGCCGTTAACAGTGATGCCAAGGGCTGTGTTGATGAGAAAAACGTCAGCGTCGACAGTCCCCGTGTACGAGGTTGACGCTGAGCCGACTGTGAAATTAGTCATTGCAGTGAGATGGAGGTGGATCGCGTACTGGGGAGGTTAGCCCACCGACAGCATCTTATAGCACCGTTGCACCTGGCTCAACCTTAGTGTGAGTAAGCGTACAAATGAGGGTTAACCACGCCTGTGAGCTCTGATGAGCCGAAAAAGCTTGCGGCGCAATGAGTCTCGCCTTGGAAGAGGAGAGACCTGACCTACCAAGAATATGCTCAATGGGTGACTGAAGGAAGCCAGTTTTTCGAGTGTCCACCAACCATGCTGTGTTGTTATCGCAAAATTCGCGTACGGGCTCTACGTCGCTAGCAATGATTTGAGGACCGCAGGCCATGGCTTCTAGGAGACTCCAACTAGCTACAAATGGCTGAGTGAGGTAAACATGTATCCATGACTTTTGTAACCATTTAACGTACGATGATTTGTTTAGATAACCAACCCATGACACTCTTCCTGCTTCTAAGTATTTAGCCAGTTTAATCGATGCCCATTCCTTCCATGTAAGACCTTCAGGATGGTAACCGCCATAATAAATCTTATCTGTTCCAGCTATCTCGACGGTAAGGAGTGGCCAGCGGTCTAAAATAGAAGGAAGTTCCTCTATAAATTCAGGGAAACAACGAATAGCCTCCATACCCCTCGTTCCATAAGTAAGAAGGGGTGTTGGAGACCTTTGAATAATTGATGGCATAAAAACATTTAAGTCGATACCGTCGTAAATAACGTTGCAACGCTGCTTGAAAATTTCAGGAAGCTGAGAACGTTGCCAATAAGTTGGTGCGACTAAGGAATCAGCGACAGAGAGCTCTAATGCTAGAGGTAGATTTCTGAGCCAAAACTCCTTAGTTAAATGTGGACCGAGTCCCAAGTATGAGTTAGATAAATCATAATGAAGTAGAGACGAGTTTGGATTATGCCACCATTCTAAATAGGAGATAAGGGGGGTAGAGCTCCAAATCTCCTTTACATGGAGACCGCAACCCCAACCACTATGAGAAATAATAAGGTCAGGGCGATTGCCTTCTTGAGCAAGAAAAAGCAAGGCCTGACGATACTGTTGGCCGCGGTTAATTAGCTTAAAAAGATGGTTATTCGTAGAGTTTTGTAGAGAGATGTCGTCAAGCTTGCCCTTCAGACAAATACGATTGACACCAGGAAGTACTCGCCCATAGTGGGTCTGACACATAAAAAAAACTTCGTGGCCAGAAGAGGCGAGAGAAACACACAATTGCCGGAACTGAGCTGGGAAGTTTGGATGAAGAAAGAGGACACGCACAGCGAAAGACTAAGAGACGATCTTCAGGTAAGATATGAGAAGTCGCAGATGAGAAGTGGGACTACCACGTGCAATTAAAGAACATCAGGCAGGGAACCTTGAAGAGGCAGCAAGACAGTATGATAGAGCAATAGCTCAAGGTGTACAAGAAGCGACATTATACCAGAATTATGGGGCGCTCCTCAGGAAAATTGACAAGATTGAAAAATCAAAAGAAATTCTTGATATGGGATTGGAACTCTATCCTTCTCATATTGGTATAAAGAGGAATATGGCGGTCCTGCTCTGGAACATTTCACCAGTACGATCTGTAGCACATAATATAGATGTTCTAGGGCTTTACATTAAACGAAAAATAGGGCCAAAAGAAGATGCAGTTGCAGCAGTTTGGGCAAATACGATAAATCAATTAAGGGAACTGGATTGCTTTAGTTGGTCACTTGAGTTAGCCAAGTTAGGCCTAAATTATTGTGGAGCCGATCCACAGATTTTACTCGGCACAATAATGACAATGGAATGCATCGTTAATGCGAGTGTGGCATGCGATGAAGATCAAGAGGCTTTTGAAGCAATAGAGAGAAAGATTATCAAATACTGGGATAATTGCGATCCTCTTCTCAAGGCGGAATTGAGATTAGCTCTTGGTAGCTTTAGAATAAGAAATGGTGAATTAGGAAAGGCGCTAAGTGACTACAAAGAAGCAATTGACTATCTCACGAAAGACAATGATATAGAAGATGAATTGAAGCAAAAGAAACAAGCCTTAATCGATACCAATAGCTGGAACTATGGTATCCTATATTTGAAAAGGCAAGATTTCAATAATGGCTGGAAGCTATATGAATATGGCTTAAGAACACCAGCAACTGGGCCGCAAATCTGGCAAAGAGCCCTCCCTAAACCTTTTAATGCCAAAGAGATAGAACTTTGGAAGGGTCAGGTATTAACCGGGAAAAGGCTATTATTAATTGAAGAGCAAGCGATTGGAGATATAATGATGTTCTTAACACTATTGCCTAGCTTGATAGAAGAAGCTGGCGAGATAGGACTGCTACTATGTGACAGATTATTACCTGTATATTCTAGAAGTTTCAGAAGATTTATTGATGAAAATAAACTAAGACTGTGGAGCTATCAGAATATAAGAGAGAAAAAGTTAAAAAAGGAAATGTACGATTATCAATCTCCTATTGGGTCAATTTGTCAATACAGATTTACTGAAATAAGCTGCTATGGTAAATATATGCCAATATTAACGCCTGAAGTTAGCCTGGCAGAAAGGCTGAGAAGGGAATACAAAATGCAGGGGGAATTTAAAAACCGAATTGTTGGAGTGAGCTGGAGAGGAGGCGGGACCGGTAACAGAATACAACAAAAATCATTGAAGACTGATGATTTCATGAAAATACTTCATTCAATAGAGGGGATAAGGTTTGTAAGTCTTCAATACGGGAAATGCAATGATCTCATAAAATCGTGGAGAGAACAAGGGGTTGATGTCATATTAGATGAGAGGATTAATCCTTTAAAAGATATGGACTCATGGATTGCACAGGTGTCTGCATGTGATGCGGTTATAAGTGTGGCAAATACTACAATTCATGGAGCTGGTGGACTTGGTGTTCCTACTATGTGCTTGCTAGGACAAACAAGTGACTGGAGATGGTTAGATAGTGAAAGGGTAACGCGAAGTTATTGGTATCCGTCAGTTGGGATATTGAGAGAAGTAAAACATGGCGGCTGGGATAACGCAATTGGAGAAGCCCGAAAATGGCTAGTTAGGGGTTGCCCAATGCCGGAAGGGCCTGCTTACCTTGATGTATAATAGAATTTTTGTCAGGAACATGAAGAAAGGAAAGGCTAAGAAACAGGAAGTCTCAACAGAGGATTTTGAAGCTCTTTATGAACAAAATAGGTATGCTGAAATTATAGAGGTCTGGGATAAGGAGAATAGAGATATATCGACGGAACCAGTTCTAGGTAAGTATTTAGGAGCTTCAAAATATCATCTTGGTGATTATCAGGGTTCATACGACGTACTTGTAAAGCTGGAACACGTGCTGGGAGATGATACTTCTTTTCTCTCATTGCTTGGTGTAATATGCCGTAGGCTTGGGAATTTCAATAAAAGCAAGTACTTATTTGAAAAAGCATTAGAAGTGAGCCCATTGTTACCAGATCTAAATAACAATTATGCCAATCTGCTCATTGATATTGGCGAGCTTGACAAAGCAAGGATGATACTCGAAAATTTGGTTAAAGAAAATCCTAAATATGATGACGCACGGACAAATTTGAATAGATTAGATTTTCGTATAAGTGATAAAAGACATGGGTCAGAAAAAGTACCAGATAAAAACCCAAAATCTGAAGATTGGATTCCAGGTGATCCATTGATGCTGGCATTTTCTGATGAAGAGGTAACAAGGTCAGGTCTACAGCATAAGTTTTTGAGTAAAGAAGGTTCAGCACTTGCCAGGGAACTGCCAGTGATTCAACCTAAGGCTGAAGCGGTTGAAAAGCTGAGAATGGCGACAAGAGCGATCAGTGAAAAGGATCCGAAATTTGCTCTTAAGCTTTGCTCTAATGTTCTAGAGGGGATAGGCGCAAATTCTCTGATTTATGCAAACGCAGGTGATGCATATATACAACTTCAAGAGTTTATGCATGCAGAAGTTAACATACTTACTGCAGTAGTACTTGGAGGAGGAAATGCATCACATTTTATCAACCTTGCTACATTAGCTGGCATCAGAGGAGACATTAGATTAGCAAAATATTACCTTGATCAAGCAGCAGGGCTTAATCCATTGCATCCAAGTTTGGAACAGCTCCGCTCATCAATTCAGAATATGGAGCTAAAGGCAAACGGTAAACCATACGTATTTAAGTCGCATTTCTAACAGACAATGCATAGATGAGTCGAGAATAAGTAAAATAATACCTATTACGTTATAAAATAGTATTGCATGTGTCTAGTAACGATGACCCGCATAATTATATTCATGTCAGTTCAGTTGACTTGAAAGAGATACTTAGTCTAAATTGAAAATGAGCTGCTTAGGTTATGCTACTATCGTATTTATTTAGTTGAATGATAGGCAGCCAAGGAAGATCTTGGGTTTGACATTAGTTTTGCAGGTGAGAAATATACCTTTCATATGAAGCCAAATAGATTTTTGGATTCGGAGAAGGTTGAATGGTCGGTAAGAGTTTGATCTTGTTGAGAAGCATTAACCAGTATCGATCTATATGTTCGTATTGTTGGTTGGCTAGATCTAGTGGTATATGGCCATTTGAAAAATGAACAATTGCAAGATTACGACGCACATCTGGCAAGCAGTATGCGTATGGATTTATGTCGAGCTGATGCCAACGTGAGTGTGCACATCTGGAACGCATCCACGAAAGGTAATTGTATTGATTCGGTAGAAAACGAACAGAGTTTTTTAACATATAATTGAGAGCACACTGTTCTCTAAATCGACATATGGCAGAATTGGCGATAAAATATTTGACGACATTGGATAGGTCAAGGAAATTAGCTAGGAATTGGCAATCGAATAGTAGTACTCCTGCATTGAAGTAATGATAAGGGGTTGGAAGGTCTAAAAGTAGACAGCGATCATGCATCGGCCTTCCGTGGGTACAGGCTGCAATTGGTAGTTTTAGATCAAGTGAAAAATACGTAAGTTCAGGAATTGGTCGACAACATAAGGTATCAGAATCTAAATAAATAAAACGGCCAGTATAATGACGTGAAAGGAAATAGATGGCTTCTACACAATAGAAATAAGGTCTGACACTTTCATCAAGATTACTAAGTGGTCCATCAGCTGATAGTGTTATGTGGTCACATGGGACATTAAAAAGTTTGCAAATATTTAGGAGGATTGCGGGGTGGGTACCGCTTGGAGTAAACAAACATACTCTCTTAACATCATTATGTGTTAAGAATGACGCAAGACAGACAGAGGCAATTGTTTCAAATTTGCTATCTAAAGCAATCACTAAGCTGAGTGGCTGAGGCTCTAAAGGTGACATAAATGGGATTTTTTTGCTTGAATACGGCATTAGCAAATATTGTTGCATAGAATTATCTATTTATGGGAAACGGTTAGAAAAAGCTATAATAAACGAGATTTAAGTACCGTCAAAAGCTGGGATGCGTGTGACAGAAATAATCGAGAGAAAACAAAAGAGTAGGCGGATGTCTGGTGTCAGCAGATCCTGTGAATTGCAGTATGTAGAGTGTGGTGATTAGATGAAGAGAGCTTAGCGAGTAAAAATAAAAGTGTAAAAATTAAAAAAGTGCTGAGTTAACTATGTTATGTATAAATACAAGTAAATACTAGTGCGAACTAAAGAAGGGCAAAGGAGGGAAGGTCATCAATGGAATCACTCTCAAGGGTTACCAATATTTAAAGAATGGAAGGGGGTGTAAGAAGATAGAATTAATTGATTACCGTAAATCTTGTGTAAATATATGAGTCAGTAGTATGAAGTGGAAATACGAATGGGCATAAGGTTTAAGACAGTTTATGGGGTGAATAATTAGAGTAGCTCAGGAGAATTCTAGGAGTAAACCTAGTACCCACTAGATTTCTTATGAGATGCTTATATGTCATCATGAGAAATTAATGGGAGAGATCGTTTAAAGTTATTATTCGAGTAATACGGTCATAATATTGTACCTTAGTCGTAATGATCTGGACAAGGGAGGAGATAATGCCAGATCTTTTATAGCAAATAGTCTAGAATGTACAGTTACTTGTGTTGTTAAACCAAGACAACGGTTATTGCAGGAGAATAATTAATGGCGTCGACAATAGATGTACCTGCTAAAAATTAGCTAACAAGGGTGAGTTAGAAAAACAAGTGAGTTTGCGATGAATCAGAATATTAAGGGAGTTCAAGGAGGGTGATAGAATGGTGATGAAATCAGAAGAAATGCAATGAGTGAGATACAAGGGGTAACAGTGTGGCATATCGGAAGATGTGGTAGCACAGTTCTTGGCAGATGTCTTAACCAACATAGTGGATTACATTGGAATAATGAGATATTTAATCCTTGGATGCCAGCAAGACGAAATAACAGAGAACTACCATCAGTTGAGGAGGTTCTAAGATCAGCAAGAGAAAAAAGCGGAGATAAAATATCAATAAGTGAAATAAAATTTCTCTCAAGTCAACACCCTGGCATATATGGTATGAATGCGTTGTCACTTCTTGAAAAGCTAATGAAGTTGGGTTATAAAAAGCATATTCTCTTACAAAGAAGGAATATTCTTAAAAGAATGATTTCCCATTGTCGAGCATTTGATACAGGTATATATCATGTAGAGCAAGGGGGTGTAGGAAAAGAAAAAGCCGTGATCCCATATATAATGCCAACAAATGATATACTGGTGGGTACGAAGAGAAAGTCATTAATAGAATGGATTACAGAGATAATAGCGGAATATGAATGTATCGCAAAACGTCTTAAAGAGTTAGATGCCTCTGTATTATACCTTACGTATGAACAAGATATAGAAGATAATCCACTTGTAGGATATTATAAGGTATGTGATTGGCTAGATTTACCAATAGAACATGCTAATGTTGATTTGCAGCGTACGAGTTCCGGAGTATTACAGGATACAATTGGGAATTATAATGAACTGATGGATCTTTTATTACCTCTTGGTTATAGTTGGATGGTTACTACTTAACCATACTTTAAATAAACATCAACCCAATATAAGTTGAATGCAGTTTTAAGAAGTCTCATTGACAATTGAGAGGCTGCATACTGTTACTTGTTCTACAGACCAGAATAGACTAAAGTTATTAGTATAAGGGAGGTAAGCAAAGAAGTTGATAAAAGCCTATAGAAAGAAACGAGACTATCCGAATAGAGGAATACATTTGATGCTAATATGGTAGTCGGCAATGCAGGCATAGGTAATAAAAAAGTAAGCATATGTGTGGACTAATTCTTGAGAGATCAAGACTGAAAGGGCACCTACAGCTCTGTGATACTGTTGGCTACAAATAGTATGGATAGATTAAAAGTGAGATTATGACTTAGAAATATTTGTGCGTCGGGCGTGAGCATGAGGCCAATGAGCGCTTTATAGAGAAACATTGTGCGAGAATATAGATAAAATTGTGAGAGTAATGAAAAAGAGAGTTCTTGAAAGATGAAATGACAATCGAATATCTATTTGTGATTTAAGTCAGCAATATTATGGAGTCATTGTGCTCGGAGGGATATATATTATCATGTTGATAGAGATGTATAGATAGTCAAGATTTAGGCGAATATCGGTCGTCTATCCAGATTGACATAGCCTCAGTATTATTTCTTAGATTCTCCCACAAGGAAGGATGTGCATAAAGAGATATTTCATCGAAAGAAAAAGGGTTAATCATATGCTTTGTTCTGATATACATGATAGATTCGTGGAGCTGCAATTGATTATTAAATGTTAATGATGCATCATGCTTACGATAGTAGACGTGCTCCTCGTCTACACCGGCAATATGTACACCATTTAGTGACATGCGCAGATAAAGCTCGTAGTCCTCTGCCAATGATAACGAAAGATCGTAATAACCACCGGCAAGGTGGTAAGCCTTTTTATTAAAAGCTGTTCCAGCATTGGTAACAAAGTTAAACATTTGAAGAAGAATTGGATTATAAGGCTGAAAAACACGCTTTGGACAACCGATTGGATTCTCGGTGCTGAATAACCTTACCCTTGTGTAGATTAAGCAAGGATCACAACGATTAAGTAACTGGTAACATCTTGCAGCACGTAATGGGATGTTTAGGTCATCACTATCTAAAGTTATTAATATATCGGTTGTTGCAAGTGACAATGCTGTGTTACGAGCGGCAGAGATTCCCTTAAGCCCCAAGGGTAAGCGATAGTATTTAATTCGTTTGTCATTGAAGGATGAAACAACATTATATAAGGGTGGTTCACTGTGGTCGTCAACGACGATGGCTTCCCAACGCTCAAAGGTCTGAGCTAAACAACTACTGAGTGCAGCTTTAAGCAAGATTGGCTGATTAGAAGCAGCGACAATAAAGGTAACGAGAGGTTTGTCTTGAGTCAGATGTAACAAAGTAACAAGGTATTAGATTAGAATAAAGCGAAAACGGTCGATACACTCAGCATAACAAGAGGCATAAATAAGAGTGATGCTGTATGCTGACAGAATAGAGTGTAGTACAAGCGAAGAGAGACATGGTAGAACTAAGGATCATAAGCTTAACGTAAAGAACGGTGTGAGTGAGGAAAAAGCGTGGGTTCTGTATCATAATAAGGAGACAAAAAATTCTGCAAAGTATGTACGGAAGACATTTCAATATGATAAACCAAAAAGTTTTTTGAACCGCTAAAATAGTCTAGTACGGATGCATGATGCCTGTACCAGAGTTTAAGCCAATATTCCTTAAGGTCGCTGCATGAATCAAGATCGCTGGGTGAAAGGGCTTTATAATATGCTTCTGCGAATCTTCCTCCATCATGGCGAAGTCTAGATTCAACCCATGAAAAAGGATCCCTCGTATTAAGAATAAATAGGCTACCTGGATAGTCAATATCCAACTCACGAAAATATGTGCAACCTTCAATTATTGGATATCCGTCTGTATTACATTGACCCCATGGACTTCCTGGTAGACATATAAGATCAGTATAAGCTGACCACTGATCAAGTCCATGAAGTAGGGGAAGTTTGCGATAATTATAGTTTTCGTATAATGTAATGGCTAGCTGGTTAGCACGCCAATGAACAGAAGATATGTGGTTAGCGCGGAAGAAATCATGGAAGGAAGTCGTACCACACTTATTAAAACCAATAAGAAAGATTTTAGGCTGTTTACTCATTTTAATTAGAGTGAGTGGATAAAGAGAAGAACTTACAGCTTACTAAATTAAATATGACTCTCTTATTATATTCGAAAGATAGCGATGATGGCAAGGCGATCTACAATCTGGATAAGTAAACACAATGGCTCGTAACTCACAAATCATAATGAGAAACGAAGTGGAAGAATCTTAAACTTTAAGCATGCAGAATTTAGTAGCTGTACAAGGAAATAAGCAGTGGATCAACACTGATGGGACATGAAGTAGCTGCAAAAGACGAAGACACTCAATTTAGCATCATCACATAGGTAACTCTTGGGCTGTTGGGCTGGAATAAGTAATCAATATAAGTTGTAATTGGCAACAAGTTAACCAACAGGTAGAGGTTTGGCCAAAAGGTTAATACATACCCTTTATGGCATAGAAAACGGGCAACCGAATGATTAATTATCCGAGTACTATAACAAAAGATGATCAGAGATTAAAGCGGAAGAGGAATAGGAGTAAGTTTGTTTGCACTGTTTCATACCATCTTGTATTAAAGAAAGGATTTCCAAGCATGCAGTTACACCTGCAATTGGATTGCTCCGCTGCTGGGGAGGGATACGAAGGAGGGTAAATAATGGTAAATGGACAGCATTAGAGTGGAGAAATAATGCTTGTGATATCACGAGTAGAAGAAGATAGGATTAGATTGAAAACTTTAAAAGCAGCATTAGAGGTATAAGGAAAAAGTAGATAGATACGCAAAGCCATTTGGTGTCAATGGACAGGATAGATCAAGGTATGATAATGGAAGAGTAAAAATACTGGTCAGGGAATGTTTGACTGTTGCATATACAATGCTGCGTAACGCTGATTTTGGTTCAGTAATTGGGAGTGGGTTCCATGCTCAACTAGCCGTCCTTTTTCCATCAAGAGAATTAAATCACTTGAAACAATAGTACTAAGCCTGTGTGTAATAAATAGAACAGTTCTGCCTGCCGACCACGATTGGAGATTTTTACACAATTGGCGTTCAGTATTGTAATCAAGGGCACTAGTGGCTTCGTCCATCACTAGTAGTTGTGGATTGGATAATATAGTACGTGCTATCGCTAAACGTTGCTTTTGACCGCCGCTTAGATTTGCTCCTCGCTCAGCTAGTGGTGTGGCATATCCTAGTTCCATGGACATTATAAACTCATGTGCACAAGCTATCTTGGCAGCTGAGATAATGGCTTCGTTAGAGGCCTGTGGATCATTGAGTGATATATTCTCAGCTATGGTACCTTCAAAGAGGAGTGAGTCCTGTGGGACAATGCCAATCTGTCTGCGCAGGCTTGTAAGATTAACCTTAGAAATGTCATAGTCATCTATAAAGATCCTTCCACTTTCTACATCATAAAGTCGAGGGAGCAATTTCATTAATGTACTTTTGCCACTTCCACTTTGGCCAACAATACCAACAAAACTGCCAGCGGGTATTTCTATGTCTACTTCGTCTACCTGTCGGATACCAGTCTTGAGAAATCTGAAAGATACCATGTCAAACCTAATATTACCAATTATTGGAGGAAGTGAAATTTGGCCAAGATCTTCATCGTTTCCGAATTCAGACCTGTGATCAAGTACATCACTCAGCCTTTCCATTGATAGCTGAACACCTTGGAAGCCCTGGTAGATGCCTGCTAGTTGGAGCAGAGGCCCCGTTACATTGCCAGAGATGATTCGGAATGCAATAAGTTGTCCAAGTGTAAGATTACCATTTAAAATCATCCACATGCCGATCCACAGAACTAGCAAGCCAGAAAATTGGTTTAGAAAATTGCCAACCTCACCAGCCGCCGATCCCAAAGCTACACTTTTAAAACCTTGATCGACATAATCTCGGTATCTGTCTTGCCATTTCCAACGCGCCGTAAGCTCAAAATGCTGTGCTTTTACAGTTTGAATTCCGCCCAAAATCTCAATTAAATGACTTTGCGTATGTGCCTGAGCAATAGCACGCTTACGTATGAGATTCTTATAGATGGGTGCCAAGACAAATGTCATTATAAGATATATTGGAAAAGTGCTTAAGGCGACCCCAGTTAACAAAGGTGAATAGATAATCATCACTATTAGATAGAGAGTCGCAAAAACAATGTTTAGTAGGCTCGTTAAAGCTGTTCCGGTAGTAAAAGCACGAATTGTATTAAGCTCACCTATTCTCTGACTTAAATCACCTACAGTACGTTTTTCAAAATATGTAAGTGGTAAAGCTAATAATCTGTCTATTACGGCACTGCCGAGCGTCAGATCCATCCTGTCGGTAGTATCAACAAATATATATCCACGCAAGACAGTGAGAAGCCCTTGGAATAAAGCAAGAACAACCATGGCAGTTCCCAGAACGTTTAAGCTGTTTAAACTTCCTTGGGTAAGGACTTTGTCGATAATTTGTTGAATTAGAAGAGGAATTGCAAGGCCAAATAGCTGCGCGAGAAGAGACGCTCCGAGCACCATCGCCAAAGAGACCTTGTACTTACTCAGAAGTGGTGTGAACCAGCTCCAGCCAAATCGCTTGGTTAGGGTTTCGCTACCCCGTCGAGGAAGAATAAAGCGGACTCGTTCTGGCAAGGTGGTACGAAATTCATCAATACTTATTCTTTGAAGGCCAGAATGAGGATGGGCAAGAACAACTTCGCTGCCTTGACAACCAAACAAAACAACAGGTATACTATCAACCATGAACAAAGCCGGTGCTTCAATTCCAAGGAGGTTTTTGTTATCAGTTTCGGCTAGTTGACAGGTTAAGCCAACTAGCTCAAAGAGACTTGCGAGCAATTCAAGCGATGGAGACTTGTCTCGCCTGTAGTACTCTGTTACCGCTTTGAGTATTGTATCGCGGCGGAAAGGAACATTTTGCTGGAGTGAAACCATTTGAATAACGGCTATTGCTTCTTCTCGGGGTCCTCGTCCGTGAACGATAGGATACTTGTCTGAATCACTCATGTTGTCCTGTTCAAGTATTCCTAGCTGGTGAAAAGAGGTTGCTTGAGGAAGATCATCGTGCTGCTGCAATTTGTTTTGACTAGTTTTGCGAACTTCTGTAAGGGATTTTTTTGTATTCGACTTAATAACGCCGACTGCCCTATATGGAACCGACAAGTTATGCTGAACCGGTAGATTTACGCCAGGTGATAAATGTGAGCCCACTGGCCAGCCAGGAATACCGGAGGTACTGAGAAACCATTCCATGGGAATTGACTCATGTTGCTCTGAAAGGAAGCCTTCAGTCCCACGAAAGCTTCTAACTTGGACCTCTTTGATGAGTTCCATAAGCTCATCACGCCAAGTACTAACTAATTTACTGTTATTATTTACGGAATAGCTTAAGACTCTGTAGGCTTCTGTAGGCCCTGGTAGAGTTGAAAAATAGTGAGAAAAATCGGGCGAGTGCTTAATAGCCTTAACAAATTCCTTCGCCGGGAGGGATAAAGCCAATACCAAGCCGCTAGCACTTACACACTCATAGGCATCAGCGACTAACAAGCTAGACCAACCAAGTAACTCACCTGGCCCACGCTTCTGAAGTGTAATGAGTTGCCCATCTTTATTATCAGTGACAAGAAACCGAACAACCCCAGAAATAACCACATAGACTGATTGAGATAACTCATTAGGCCGCAAGATGTACTGGCCTGACTCAAATTTAACTATTTGTGATGATGAAAAGATGTCATTCTGTTGGTCACGAGTCAGTCGGAGGAACGGTTCCTGTAGAGACAGATTCTCAACTAATTGATTGACTGTTTGCACGTAAGTAAAATGAAGAAAGACCGGTAGTAGAAACTTTTTAGTTTAGGCGTGATAACGCAATATTAGCAACCTTAGAAATCCAGGCGTTGAGTTGCTGATCAAGAATGGCTGTTTGAATGTCACTGGTAAAAGATGCGGGTTCGTAAGTCTTGAGTTGGACAATAGCAAACTTGGCTCCCAAAGGCTGTGGCGAAAGCAATTGACCAGGCTTGAGCCTGCAAAGATAAGGTGCGAGACCAAACGGCAATCTCGCCATTGGCTGTAATGGAAGAAGACCACCCTGTATTCGTTCGCGACCTTCACCATATTTCCAGGAGAGCTCCTCAAAACTTGCTTCATTAGCCCTTAGAATGTGATAAAGCTCCATGGCCATGTTGACTGTACTCGTTCGCAGCAAGTAACAACTGACACGATCAAGGTCACCTTTTTTTTCGAGATACCATGTCTCGAGAAGATGCCCCCAATTTACCCTAGCCCAACGTTGACAAGCGATAGAAACACCAAGCTTCTTTCGTAGCTGCAAAATAGTCAATCCATATGATTCTAGTGAATTCTTAGACAACCAAGATTCTTGTAGAATATCAATCTCTTCATTGAATTCTTTAGAATCCATAGCTGTAGAGACTTCTATTTCTTCAGCTATTTGGGTACGGATCCAATACCCAACCACGCGAGGGAGGAGCCCAGATTGGCGAAGAAGAGAAGCAGAGTCGGAAAGGGTTGCAAGCAAGTTCTGAAATCGATCGTCAGTCAACCAATCAATGGGATATGGAGTCAATGGATGCATTATATTGTTATGGTAAAGTCAGGGTGCTCAGCACTCAGTGTGCAGTGTAGGGCATGATCTCAATTGTTTCATTAAACCGCAACTGTCATGACTGGGGTGATCAGCGAAAAGCAAAGGATGCTTAACGATGCGCTGCATAGGCAGAACAGCAGTTTCGGAAATCGTGACGATGCTGCAGGTCTTGCTGCAAACTTACCTAGCGCTATCAATGAATTACACAGCAAGGGTTTTTGCAAATCAATACTAGATTACGGAACAGGTAAAGGATCACTAGTAAGGAGACTCAAATCTGAACTACCAGACACAATCACAGTTTGCGGGTATGACCCAGCGGTAGATGAATTCAAGGTTCGACCAAGTGTCACCTTCGACATCTTAACATGTCTAGACGTCCTAGAACATGTCGAACTTGATAGTATTGATGCGGTTTTGAGGGATATTCATGCTTTGACCAAAAACCTTTGCTACATTGTTATAGATCTTCAACCTGCTGTAAAAACACTCGCCGATGGAAGAAACGCACATATATTACTTGCTCCTCCGGAATGGTGGATTTCACGATTTAATCAACTTTTTCCGTGCATTACAGCTTTTCCAATTTATCACACATCAGGATATATGCAGAAACTCGTCATAGGTGCAGCGCATGGCCCTGCATTTCTTATGCCATTATATGAATTCATGATCCGGCTGAAATTGTTCAAGATTGTTATGGCCGGTGGAATACTAGGAAAGATAGGAAACAATAGAGCTTAGTCATACCTAATTGATGCGAATATTATTCGTCCACAAGGGTCTCCCTGCACAGTTCACCCACCTTATCCCTGCACTGTCCTCGCGGGGTGACGAACTCTGGGCGATTGGTATGCATCAAAAGCATATTGATGAATTACCCGGAATAAATTTCATTAAATACCACCTGCATAGAGGTAATGGCAAAGATACATATCCACTGGCGAGTGAATTAGAAAGCAAAATTATCAGAGGCGAAGCGGTCGCGAGGGTCGCAGCACAGTTGGCTGAGGGCAAGTTCACAAGAGGTTATCCATGGGAGCCAGACATAATAATTGGGCATCCTGGATGGGGAGAGATGCTTTTCATTGCAGATGTCTGGCCACATGTACCTCAGCTTCATTATGTAGAATTTTTCTACGGAGTCAGAGGAACCGATAATGACATTCACGACATTCATGCGACTCCGAAGACGTGGCATGAGAGAGCTAGGGATCGTGTAAAGAATGCAAATCTGCTTTCCAATCTCTGCCAAATGAGTGCAGGACTTTGCCCAACTAAATTTCAACATGGATTGCTGCCTGATTGGGCAAAGATAAAAACACACGTAATACATGATGGCATTGATACAAACTGGTTAACTCCTGATCCAAGATGTGAAGTAGTTGTACCGCCTACACCAGAGCGACCTTATTCAATTGTCTTGAATGGGACAACTGATATAATTACATTCATTAATAGAACTTTCGAACCATATAGAGGGGTGCACGTATTTCTCGACGCTTTAGTAAAAGTACAAGCTCTTCACCCAACAGCTCACACAATTTTAGTTGGGGAAGACACCCCTAATGTTGCCTATGGCGCTAGACGGAGTGATGGAAAAGGCTGGCTCACTGCGCTTCGTGGGCAACTAGGTGATAAGCTTGATTGGAGGCGGATTCATCATCTTGGCACAGTCAATCATCATACGCTGCGCAATATATATCGAGTAAGTAAGGCACACATTTACTTAAGCTACCCTTTTGTGCTAAGTTGGAGCTTACTTGAAGCAATGAGTTGCGGGGCTCTTGTGATTGGTAGCTCAACCGCACCGGTTCAGGAAGTAATTACGGACAAAATTAATGGTCTCCTAGTGCCTTTTGAAGATTACGATGCCTTGGCAAACATTATTTTGAACGCACTCAAAAAATCCGACTCTATAGTTGGCATTCGCAAGCAAGCGCGAAAGCATATCATCGATCATTACGATGTGAGAACTTTGCTCAAACGACAGCTATCACTAATAGACTCCTTGGTTCCTTCGAAAAAAATCATTGCATAAATTAAACATATTGCTCATTTATCATGAGAAAGTCAACTAGCAAGAGGGTTTCTCGTGAGGGCAGTAGATAATGATCTAGGCAAACACAAAATACATCTGTCCCGTGTCAATCAGATTGATGGGTAGCGTCAATCTGGTTGACCGGTAGACGCGGTTCTTCCGATGCCTCCCAATGGTTGAGAACCCAGTTGGGAGCGCGATCGTGACCAGGATGTCGCGACGTGTTAATCAAGTTGTGTTCGGGCGTCAATTTCAGGGCAGGTGGCCCAGTTTTCGTGGCGCCGCCTTGGTTTTGGCGAGTTGGGGTGGTGGTGTCGTTGATCGTGATGGCCATACCGCCCGCGTCAATTACGTAGGCGGGTCGTTTTGATCGCTGGAAACCCGAGCAGCGGCTTGCTTCTGCCGATAGCTCTCGCCCTTGATCCCCACGATGTGGCAGTGGTGCACCAGCTGATCCCCCGCTGCGACGGTCATGGATCCGCTCGGGAAAATCTCATCCCACTCCCGGAGCAGTTGGTTGGATGTCACCAGCAGGGATTTGCGCTCGTAGCGGTGGCAGATCAGCTCAAACAGCACTGAGGTCTCCAGCTGGCAGCGGCGCACGTAGGAGATGTCGTCGATCACCAGCAGGGCGTAGCGATCCAGCTTCTGGATCAACGCCGGCAGCTCAAAGCTGGCCTTGACCTTCTGCAGCAGCTGCACCAGGGCCGTCGCCGGGAAGAAGCGGCAGGCCTGGTCTTGCTCGATCATCGCCATCGTGATGGCAATGGCCAGGTGGGTCTTGCCAACGCCGCTGGGGCCAAACAGCAGCAGGTTCTCAGCCTGCAGCAGCCAGGTGTGGCTGCGGGAGAGCACCTGCAGCTCCTGCCAGTGCTTGGGCTCGAGGTGCTGGTGGTCAAAACCATCGAGACCCTTCTGCCACGGCAGATGGGCATCACGCAGCAGCCGTTGGCGGCGTGCGATCTGGCGGTGGTCGACCTCCTGCTCGCAGAGGGCATAGAGAAACTGACCCGGGCTCCAGCCCTCGGCCTCAGCCTGCTGGCAGAGCGGTTGCCAGTGGCTGCGAAAGCGGGCGAGTTTCAGCTGTTTGAGCAGCAGCGGCAGCGCCGCTTCCACCGCCTGAGAGCGCGGCACCGGGGAGGAGGTGGTCATAGGAAGCCAGCAGGTGTTGGGGAATCACGGGATCAGTAAGGGTGCTGCGGCGCGGCGGCACCCGGAAGCGCTGTTGCAGGAGCGAGAGAGTCAGGGACTGGCGCTGCTGGGCCTCCTGCAGAAAGGCGAGCACGAGCTCAAAGGAGGCCACCCGCACGGCCACGTACAGCGCCTCGACCATTAGCCGGGCTGCCGCATCGCGGTCGCCACCGGCCAGCAGGTGCTGCCAGAAGTCCCACCAGCGCTGGTCGGGAAACAGGTGACGTTGGTAGCGGCAATGGAGCAGGGCGCGTGGCTTTGCGCGCAGGCCATCGATCAGGTGCTCCAGATCGATGCACCAGGCTCTCGGGCCATGGCTGCCGCTGCCATAGACGCGGGGCAGCTGGCAGACCCAGTCGCTGCCCAGATACACGACCAGCCGGTCATGGTGCAGACGCACCGTGACCTGGCGGCCAATCAGGGT
>Ga0194129_10002548_pt1 | contig 27250 bp, 22 predicted proteins | sample TA2KigCa35mmetaG_FD_150862 | JGI IMG/M metagenome (GOLD analysis project Ga0194129, IMG submission 150862) | Freshwater microbial communities from Lake Tanganyika, Tanzania - TA2015038 Kigoma Deep Cast 35m | ecosystem: Environmental > Aquatic > Freshwater > Lake | place: Tanzania: Lake...
GGTCGACGCGAGGACGAGCGGGTCGCTCAGCGGCGCCCCCTCGCCGCGCGTCCGGCCCGACGCGACGAGCCTCGACGCGAGGGCGAGCTCTCGGTCATGCGGCGCGTGCGAGGCTCGGCTCACGGGGAGCACTTTACACCGGCCTCCGCGCCGACGCCGCTCACGCGCGGAGGCGCATCATCACCGCGACCAAACCGTCGAGCACCAACTGGGCCGCGATGGCCGCGAGCAAGAGGCCCATGATTCGCGCGATCAGGTTGATGCCCGTCCTGCCGAGCACGCGCGCGATGAGCGCACCGGAGCGCAGCGTCAGCCAGCTCAGGACGCCGAGCGCGAGGATCGCCGCGAAGAGCCCGGCCCGAAACCGAAAGTTCGAGGCCCGCTCGGACAACAGCGTCACCGACGCGATCGCGCCCGGCCCCGAGAGCAGCGGGATCCCGACCGGTACGACGCCGACGTCCTCGCGCTGCGCGCCCTCCTCCGTCTCGGCCGCGGTGGTGCGCGTCTTCGAGGGCTTGGCGCGCAACATCTCGAGCGCGATCGTGAAGAGCAAGATCCCCCCCGCGATCTTGAACGCCGGCATGCTGATGCCGAAGAACCGAAAGATCACCTGGCCACCGACCGCGAAGGTCGAGAGCACGACGACCGTGGTGATGCTCGCGCGCAGCGCGATTGAGGCGCGCTTCGTCTCATGTTCGCCCGCCGTGAGCGATAGAAAGGCGGGCAGCGCGGCGACCGGATCGACGATCGCGACGAGCGACGAGAACGCCGTCAGTCCGAACACCACCGCCTCGTTCACGAGGGCGCGTCTACCGCGCGCGTGACCCAGCGTAAAGCCGCGCCGCCGCCTTCGCCACGGACGCCGACCGGCGCGTACGCCCCGCCGCGAGCTCGACGGAGAGGCGCGCCCCGGTGCATCACGCCCGGCCGCCGCTCACGTCTTGTCGTCGTCGTCGTCGTCGTCGTCGTCGTCGTCGTCTAGCTCATCGAGTTCGTCGTCGAGCTCGTCGTCCTCGTCCTCGGCGCGCCGGAAGGCCTCGCGCGCCGCGCGCAGCTCCTCCTCGGCGAGCGCGGCTGCAGCCTCGTCCCCCATCGACCGGTAGAGCTCCACGACCCGCTCGAGCGCCTCGATCCTCACCGGGTGCCCGTCACCGAGCCCCTCGTCGAGAAACTCGATCGCGCGCTCGAGGAAGTCCTTCGCCTCCCGGTTTTTACCGCTCTGAACCGCCGCGGCCCCAAGGCCGAGGAACGCCTTGCCGGTGAGCGCGTTGAGGCCATGCGCGTGCCCCTCGGAGTCGGGCTGCGCGTCGCGGAGCACCTCGAGCACTCGCCCGAAGAGCCGCGACGAAGCCTCGGCCTCGCCGACCTCGAGGCTCACCTCGCCCATCGTGATGAGGACCGACGCGAACACGTCGACGTCCTTCGGTGCCTGCGCCTCAAGCATCGTCGCGGCCCGATCGAGCAAGCTCATCGCGCCGTCGACGTCGTCGCGATCGAGCTCGATGAGCGCGCTCGTGTAGATCGCCCCTGCGAGCGTGCGAGCCCCGGCTGCACCGAGCCCTTCGAGCGCCTTCACCGCCCGCGAGGCGTGCTCCGACGCGGCGTCGAGGTTGCCTTGGCAACGCTCGAGCTCGGCCTGCGCGGCATCGAAGCGCGCCCGGAGCACGTCGTCCTCGAGCTGACCCGACTGGAAGGCTGCGTTCGCGAGCGCGACGAGCATCGCCGCCTCCTCGAAGGCGCCCTCGGCCGCGGCAACCTCGATGGTGTCGAAGAGCTCCTCTGGCGTGAGCTCCTCCTCGTCGTCGTGATCGTCGTCGTTGTCGTGATCATTCATCGTTCGTCTCCTTGCCCCCGCCGCAGAATCCTTGCGTAGAGCTCACGGACCGGGAGCTTGGTCTCCTCGGCCAGGACCTTGGCGACGTCTTTCGCGCGGCCCCCTGCCGCGAGCAGCTCGTCGATGCGCGCATCGACGTCGATCACCGCCGCGGGGCGACGTCGGTAAGGCCCGAGCACGATGGTGAGCTCGCCTCGCCACTCGCGCCCCTCAGCGAGCGACCTCAGCGTGCCGCGCAGAAGCTCCTCGTGCAGCTTTGTGAGCTCGCGCGCGACCACCGCCTCGCGCTCGGGCATTCGCACCGCGAGCTCGCCCAGGGTGTGCTCGACGCGCTGCGGTGATTCGAAGAAAATCGCGGTCTCTTCGGTCGCCTCGAGCTCGGCGAGGAGCTCGGTTCGGCCGCTGCCCTTGCGCGGTAAGAAGCCGAAGAAGCGAAACCTGTCGCCAGGAAATCCGGACGCCGCGAGCGCAGTCGTCACGGCGCTCGCGCCCGGGATCGGCACCACCTCACGCCCGTGCTCGGCGGCGGCGCGCACGAGGGCCGAGCCCGGATCGCTGACCGCCGGCGTCCCGGCGTCGGTCACGAGCGCGATGGCTTCACCCACCTCGAGGCGCGACACCCAGCGGTCCACCGAATGCCGTTCGACGTGCGCGTCGAGGCGCTCCACGCGCTTGCCGGCGATGCCGAGGTGCGTGAGGAGCGCGCGCGTCCGTCGCGTGTCCTCGGCGAGGATGACGTCGGCCTCGCCGAGCGCTCGCACCGCGCGTGGCGTCATGTCTTCGAGATTGCCGATCGGCGTGGCGACGATCGTCAGCCGCCCACGCCCGGCGCTCACGGAGTCCATCAAACCCCCAGCTCGACCGCGTCGCCGAGCTCGCTCTTTAGATACTCGCGGAGCTTGCCGGCGAGCCTGGCCTCGAGCTGACGCACGCGCTCGCGCGACACGCCGAAATCTTCACCGAGCTTCTGGAGCGTGAGCGGCTCCTCTGCGACGAGCCGCTGATCGAAGATCACGAGATCCTTGCCAGTCAACGTCGCGCGGAAGCGCGTGAGCCGCTCGTTCAAGAGCTCGCTCAGCTGGCTCTGCGCGACGGTCTCGTCCGCCCCGCGCTCATCGCTCGCCATCATCTCGATGCGCGGCACCGAGCGGCCCTCGGCGTCTCCGAGCGGCGCGTCGAGCGAAGCCTCACCCGACGAGAGCCGGCGGTCCATCTCCTGGACCTCGGACGCCTTTACGCCAAGCCGCTCGGCGATCTCGTCGGCGGTCGGCTCGATCCCCATCGCCGAGAGCTTCGCCTTCTGCTTGTTCAGGTTGAAGAAGAGCTTCCGCTGCGCCTGCGTCGTGCCGAGCTTCACGAGCCGCCAGTTGTTCAGGATGAAGCGCAACATGTAGGCGCGGATCCACCAGGCGGAGTACGACGAGAGCTTCACGCCGCGGTACGGATCGTAGCGCGTCACCGCCTGCATGAGCCCGATGTTCCCCTCTTGGATGAGGTCCATCATGTTCTTGTAGGCGCGGCGATATTCGTACGCGAGCTTGATGACGAGGCGCAGGTTCGCGGTGACGAGGCGCCTCGCGATCTCGGGATCGCCCGTCTCGACGTAGCGCGTCGTGAGGTCTCGCTCTTGCTCGGGCGTGAGCAGCGGGTAGCGCTGCACCTCGCGGATGTAAGCGTTGAACGGGTCACGCCGCGAGAGCGCGTAGCCCCCATCCGTCGCATCCTTGGGCTCGGCCTCGCGCGCGTCGAGGTCGTCGGTCCCCTCGTCGGCAGCGCCGAGCTCGTCGGCCTCCTCGACCGCGACGAGCTCGCCCTCGAACGCCTCGGCGTCAGCGAAGCCGCCGCCCTCGCCGGAGAGCGTCTCGTCGAGTTCCGACTCTCCGTCGGCCTCGCCCTCGGCTTCACCAACGACTTCACCCTCATCCCCGTCGTCGTGGCGGCGGGACGCAGGGTTCGCGCTCGCGGTGCCTGGGGTGCGCTGTCGCTTCGCCATGTCGCCGTTCTGGTAGCCATCCTTAGTACGGATCGCCAGTCCCGCCTACGGTTCTCGAAGCGCACCTCGGGCGCGCCGTGCTAAGGCCGAACGGTGGCGTCGAACGACGGCGGACGAGCGGTCGAACCCCGGGGGCGCGGCACACGGCCGTGGTACCTCATCGTCACGATGGGCCTGATGTGGCTGCTCGGCATGACGAGCTCGGCCAGCGGCTGCTCGAACGTCGGCTACCTGCGCGGGTCGCACGAGCTGCCGGACACCCTCGCCAAGATGCGCGAACAGTCGCGCGAGGCGAGCGCGCGCGCGTCCGCTCCGGCGGGCTCGGCGGCGGCGTCCGGCTCGAGCTCGCCGGAGGCCGGCCCTCGGGTCTCAGGCCCGCCGACAGGTCCACGGACGCTCGACCTCGCGCACCCGCTCGTCCGCGCGAGCCTCGCTCGTGAGGAAGCTCGCCTCGAGGCCATGAGCGCGCAGTACCGCCGCGCGTTTCCGCTGTCGCTCGGCCAGACGTTGCTCGGGCTCGTGCTGGTGTTCGCGTCGATGGCGACCCTCGGAGGACGACGCAGCGCGCGGAGCCTCGCGCTCCAGGCGATCGCGGCCAACGCGGTCCTGCTCGTCGTCACGTTCGCGCTCCTAGGCCCGGTGCGCCAGGCGATGGCCGACGCCGTCGCACGCGAGGTCGGCACCCTGAGCCTCGACGGCGGCGAGGACGGCGGGCGGGCGACGCTCGAGGAGCGACGCGAGGAGATGCTCGCGACGGATCGGCAGCTCCTCTACCTGCAGCTCGGCCTCTTCGCGCTCGCCGCGACCGCGCTCACGCGACCGCGCACCACGGCCTTCCTCGATGCCGCCGAGGCGCGCCGCGACGACGACTCCGAGCCCACGGACGCATGAAGCGCCCTCCCGTCCTCCGGCTCCCCGAGCACGTCGCCAATCAAATCGCGGCCGGCGAGGTCGTCGCCCGGCCGGCCAGCGTCGTGAAGGAGCTCGTCGAGAACGCCCTCGACGCAGGCGCGACCACCGTCAGCGTCGCGATCGAAGCCGGCGGCGTCGCGCTGGTGCGCCTCGTCGACGATGGGCACGGCATGAGCCGCGAGGACGCGACCGCCGCGCTCGAGCGGCACGCGACCAGCAAGCTCCGCACGCCCGAGGATCTGCTGGCACTGAGGACGCTGGGCTTTCGCGGCGAGGCGATCCCCAGCATCGCCTCGGTGAGCCGCTTTCGGCTCCGCACGCGGACGTCCGACGACGACGAGGGGACCGAGCTCGCGAGCGAAGGCGACGGGCGCGTCGAGGTGCGACCGTGCGGCTGCCCGGTGGGGACCGTCGTCGAGGTGCGCGACCTGTTCTTCAACGTCCCTGCGCGTCGCAAGTTCCTGCGCGCGGTGGCGACCGAGTCCGCGCACGTCGGTGACGTCGTCCGCGAGGCCGCCCTCGCGAACCCGGAGGTGCAGCTCGAGCTGTGGCGCGATGGCCGACTGAGCCGCACGTGGCTACGCGCGACGAGCCGGAAGACCCGCGTCGAGGACGCGCTCGGCGCGGCCCCCGCGATCTCCGCCGTGGAGCGGCGCGGGCCGCTCGTCATCGAGGCGTACCTCAGCGGTCCCGACCGCACCACGAACGGCGCGAGCGGGCTCACCTTCCTCGTCAACCGACGCCCCGTCGACGATCGCGCGCTCGCGCGCGCCGTCGCCGCCGCCTACGGAGACCGCCTCGAGCGCGGCAAGTACCCCGTCGGCGTCGTCTACCTCGAGCTGCCCGCCGAGGCGTGCGACGTGAACGTGCATCCGCAGAAGGCCGAGGTCCGCTTCGCCGAGCCCCGCGCCGTAAACGATGCGCTGCGATCCGTCCTCGCTGCAGAGCTCGCGCGGGCAGCGCCGCGAATGGGCGGGGACGAGGGAGGCGGCGTCGCTCATGGCCCCCCCGCGAGCGCCCGCAACCTGTGGGCACGCCGGGACGAGCGAGCCGCGCAAGCCCTCGCGGGCGAGCCCGAGACCGTCTGGACCTGGAGCGGCCCACTCAATGACGCCCGTCAATTGACAACCGTCATGTCCCCTGCGGTCGCCGCAGAGCCCTCACGGCCAGAGCCACGCAGCGCGCCTCCACTCGGCCCCGCAGCGCCCGCTTCATCCCAAGCCCCAGGGCATCGCGCCGCCGTGGCTCCCACAGCGAGCCGCTACGTAGCCGAGCTCGGCCAGGTCGTCCTTGCGGCCACGCCGACGGGCCTCGCGTTCGTCGATCGGCTCGCCGCGCTCGCGAGGGTGACGACACACCGGGCGCTCGCCGAGCTCGCGGCAGGCCCGCTCCAGCCGCGCCGGCTCGTCTTCCCGCTGAGGCTCGAGGTAACGGCCGAGGCGGTGATGAGCCTCGAGGCCCACGGGCCGGCGCTCGAGCGGCTCGGGTTCGAGCTTCGCGCGTCCGGGCCGAGGACGCTGGTCGTTCACGCCGTCGCGGACGTCTGGTCGAAGGCCTCTGCAGAGGTGCTCGCTCGGGCCGCCCTCGCTCGGGCGACGTCGCTCTCGACGTCGGAGGGTCGCGTCGCGTTCGCTCGCTCGGTCGGAGCGAGCCTCGTCGACGACGGCCCTCTCGGGCCCGCCGCCGGCGAAGCCCTGCTCGAGGCGTGGCTCGCCGCGCTCGATGGCGCAGACCCACGCGACGCCGCCGATGTGCGCGCGTTCGTCGCGGCGTCCGCCTACCGGGAGGAGCGTCGCGGAGTGTGAGCCTCATCGCGAACGTCGCCCCTCCCGAGGAGGGCGAGCTCCTCGTCGTCGTCGGGCCCACCGCAAGCGGAAAGACCGACCTCGCGCTCGAGCTCGGCGAGCGCTTCGGGGGCGAGGTCATCGGCGGCGACAGCGTGCAAATTTACACGCGCTTCGATCTCGGCTCCGGCAAGCCGAGCGCCGCCGAGCGGGCGCGTGTCCCGCATCACCTCGTCGACGTGCTCGATCCGCTCGCGCCGCTCGATGCGGCCTCCTTCGTCGCGCGCGCCGACGCGGCGATCGCCGACGTGCGTGCGCGCGGTCGCGTGCCGATCGTGTGCGGTGGGACGTTCCTGTGGGTCAAGGCGCTCCTCCGTGGGCTCGCCCCGATGCCTCCTGCCTCACCCGAAGCGCGCGCTCGCCACGAGGCCCTCGTCGTGACGAGCGGACGCGCGGCCCTCCACGAAGAGCTTCGACGCGTCGACCCGGAGAGCGCGGGACGCCTCGCCCCAAACGACACGGTCCGCGTGAGCCGCGCCCTCGAGGTGTTCGAGCTGACGGGCAAGCCTCAGAGCGCCTGGCACGCCGAACACTCGTTCGCCGAGGAGAGGCACCGCGCCCGCCTGCTCGGGGTCTTCCGCGAGCGAGACGAGCTCGACCGGCGCATCGCGGCGCGCACCGCCGGGTGGTTGCGCGAGGGATGGCTCGAGGAGGTCCGCGCGCTCGTTCGAGACGGGTACGCCGACGCGCGCGCGATGGGCTCGGTCGGCTACCGGCAGGTGCGCGAGCACCTCGATGGCTCGTTGCCTGCGGGCGAGCTCGGAGCGTCGATCGTCCGCGCGACGCGCGTCTTCGTTCGACGGCAACGCACCTGGCTGCGCGAGGAGCCCGTCGTCTGGCTCGAGCCTCGCTGAGGTTCGAGCGCCGCGACGCGGCCGCCTAGGCTCAGCGCAGCCGAAGCGACAGTGCGACGTCGAGCACGCTCCCGAACGCGTCGGACGACAAGACGGCGCGCGACGAGACGTAATCGACGACATCGCTTGCCTCGCCCGAGAAGAGGGCGGTGCCGAGCGCGCCGGCGAGCGGCGTATCTTGGAGCTCCCGCGCAACCACGCGCGACGCGGCGGCCTCCGGCACCGGACTCTGCGAGAATGGGGCGTTCTCGCTCTCGTACCCGGCGAGCGCGCCGGGCATGAGCGTGACGGGCTCACCTGGCGGCGGCGGGTTCGTCGGGACCTCGTCGTCGACACGTCGCGGCACCGGTGTCGCGTGGTCGTCGTCGAAGGAGAGAGGCTCGGCGAAGTGAAGCGCCGCGTGCGCCTCGAGCGCCTGATCGAACGGAGCACCCCAACCGCCCGACATGGCGAAGATGTCTTCGGAGACCCCGATGTCGTCGAGCGGTCGAGGCTGCGACGCAGGTGCGCCCTCGAGCGGCGCTTCCTCGCCGACGGCTCCGAACCCGGGCACCGCACCGGCCTCGTGCGCGTGACTCGGGAGGAACGAGTGAATCTCGCTGATCTCGCTCGCGAGCTGCATGACGTCCGAGACCGCCTCGGGCAGCTCGCTCACCACGAGGCCCACGTCGCTCGCCACCTCGTGCTGCGGGGCGTCGACGAGCGGGCGGCGCGTCTCGTGCTCGGAGACCGGCGTGACGGCCTCCGAGCGCTCGTACGCAAAACCGCCGGCAGGAGTCACCGCCTCCGAGCGCGCGTACGCGAAGCCGCCCGTGGGCGTCTCGGCGCCGCTGTCCGAAGCCTCGGCCCTACGCTCGGCAGCCGGGTGCGCCTGGATTGGAGTCGACGCCTCGTGCAGCAGCTGCCCGTGACGGAACTCGGCGTCGAGTGCGAGCGCCGCGTCGAGCGCGTGCAGCGAAGGGGTGAAGGGGTTCGAGGTCGAGCCGGGGACCTCCTCGAAACGGATCCCCTCGGGGCCGATCGTCGCTCGGAATGAGATCGGAGGAGGCGTGGCCGCTTCGTCGTCCGTCTCATCGTCGGCGATGGCGTAAGCCGAGGCGTCACGCGGCGGAGGGGTGAGCTCTTCTTCGTCCGTCGCGCCCGGCTCACCGTCCGACCCTGGCGGCGTCGTGCACGTCTCGAGGAGCGCGCTCGCATCGACCGTGGGCGGATCGATCGTCAGCGGCTCGGCCATCGGAGGGAGGGTGCTCAACGGCTCCACCGTCGAAGGCTCCACCGTCGAAGGCTCCACCGTCGAAGGCTCCACCGTCGAAGGCTCCACCGTCGAAGGCTCCACCGTCGAAGGCTCAGCCGTCGAAGGCTCAGCCGGCGGCGGGACGACGTCGAGCACGTCGGCCCTCGACTCCTCGAGCCACCGCGGCTCGACCGCTTTCGGGGCGACCACGCCCTCGACGCGACCGTCGCGCTCGGCTGCGGCGGCCGACTCTCGCGCGCGAACCGCGCGGCGTCGGTTGCGTCGGACCCGCGCGAGCAGCTCCTCGAGGACTCGGACGCGCTCGACGTCGCTCATGCGCTCGCCTCCTTCATGCGCACGAGCAGATCGCCCCAACCGACTCCGGCATCGAGCGCGGCGAGCACGCCGTCGACGGCCTCATCTCCGAGCACGACGAAGCGCGTCCGCGAGCCCTCCCGAGTCAGCGGCACCACCGAGGCTCCGCGTCCGCACGAGGTCCGAAGCGCAGCCGAGAGGACGCCGCACAAAAGGACGTCGCCGATGGGCTCATGCGCCACCGGACAGTGGTCGACGACGAGCGTCACGACCTTGCCCCAGCGCTCGGCGACGAGGGCCCCGAGTCCGCCCAGCGCGAGCTCGCCGGCCAGGTGCTCGACGACGACCGCGAACGGCGCCTCACGCACGGCGTCGGTGCTGCCCGCGCGTTCGGCGCTCGACGCGAAGCGCTCCTTGATACGCGCCCCCATCGATTCACCGATCGCGTGGCCGAGCCCGACGACCTGCTCTTCTCCCGCGACGGAACAGAGCGCCATCAGCGCCTGCGCCGGAACCATCACGCGCGCATGGGACGAGTCGAGCCGGAGCTGCCCGAGGCGGAGGTCGAGCCGGATCACCCCGCGAGGGTCGAACGTTCCTGGCCCGGACGTGCTCATCGATACCGGTTCTACGGCTAGCACGCGCGGGCTGTCAAACGCCGTAAGGCTCCCGTCGTGATTCGCTCATTCGCTCCGCCGCGCTTCGTCGACGGGCTATGCTCAAGCGCGTCGTGAGTCGTCTCCGTTCTAGGTTGCTCGTCCCGCTCGCGGGGCTCGCGTGGCTCATGGCGACGCCCCAGATCGCGAGCGCGGACCCGACCCCCGCGGCTCCACCCGAGCGCCCGGCAGCGCGCCTCGTGGGCTGCTCTACATACGCACCCGTATGTGCCCACGCCGTGGCGGGAACGACCCCGTCCGCCGAGGCGCTGCACGCGACGCTGACGAGCGCCGAGAGCATGCTTGAGTTCCTCCGGCGAAGCGGACTACCGACCTTCGCGCCGAACGACCGCGCGGGCGGAGGGCCCGAGCTCGACGTGTACCTCGACGCGAACGAGAAGGGCGGCCACGCGGTCGTCGAGCCGCGCAGCGCCGTCGGCGCGCACGACGTCGCGAGCGCCTTCGTCGTCGCAGAGCCTCACGTGGACGGGTGCCGCCTCGCCTCGAACGTCGCGCGAGCCACCGCCGCGGCGGTGCTCCTCCAGCTCTCGCCCGGCGCGCACGCCTCGACGATCGCGCTCGGCGCAAGCCAGCTCGCCGCCCTCGCCGCCCCCTGCCCGACCGTCGAGTTCGCGGCCGTCGACGCCTTCCAACGCGCGCCCGAGGGCGGCCTGACGCGCTCGGATCCCCGGCAGTTCCACGGCGGTGCCCTCTGGCTCGAACACCTCGACGCGACCTACGGCAGGCCATTCACCTCGCGGCTCTTTACCGACCTCGTCGCACTCACCAGCCAGCGCACGGCCGCCGACGCCCTCGACCTCGCCGCCGAGCCCGACCTCTACGACGTGTTGAGGCGCGTGTTCTCGGCCCTCGGCACGAGCCTCGACGAGGCGCTCTCGAGCTTCGCTGTCGCTCGCGCGTTCGTAGGCTCCCGCAGCGACGGCGCACACATCGCCGACACCGAGCGGTTCGGCGACCTCGGCCGCGTGCGCTTCGACTGGCGCGCGGACCTCGCAGGGCTCCCGCGGCGACTGCAGACCCGCCCGCTCGAGCCGACGGGCGCATCCTACCTCTGGCTCGAGACCGTAGGCGCGACCGAGAAAGAGGGCCTCGTCGTCTCGATCGAGTGCGAGGCGACCTACGCGTTTCGCTGGGCGCTCGTCACCGTCGACGCCGAGGGCAAGGAGCTGGGACGCCACATCGGAGGGCGCTTCGGCGAGGACACGACGCAGCTGACGCTCGCCAACCTTGCGGGGGTGGCGGCCGTGCTGGTCGTCGGCACGTCGCTCGGCCACGACGATCGCGAACGAGCCTTCGACCCCGAGGACCGAGTCTCGGGCGAGGCCGTGTGCGAGGTCTCGCTGCACCGAAGCTGAGCGCTCGGCTGCGCCGTCACGAAACGACGCGAGGTCAGGGGAACGGGCGGCGACGGGCGGCGAGGCACAGCTCGCGACGCACCGGCTCGATCGGCAGCGCCCCGTCGGGGAGCTCGTCGCAGGCGATGGGAGCCTCGTAGGGCGCGCCTCCGACCGCGAGGGCCCGTGCGTTTGGGAGCGCCCCATCCCCCGCGAGGCGCGCGTGGAGCGACCACCACCTCGGGGTCGGAGTGCGAATGTCACCCGGCGCGCCGACGAGCGCTCGCGCGCCCTCCTCATCGCGCTCGGCGAGCAGCGCCTCGGCGTGAAGGCAACGAACGGCGGCGTCCGTCGGCAAGAGCTTCGACGCGCGCGCCACCACGTGCTTTGCCGCGGCCACGTGGCCCCGCCCCAACAAAAGCTCACCGAGCCGTCGGCGCCGCGCGACCTCCCGGTAGCTCGTGACGACGCCCGTCGGCAGCTCGCGCCCTCCCATGAGCTCCTCCGGCAGCGCTCGCGGGGTCGACGCGAGCCACGCTCGCCAACGACCGTCCCACTCGGCGAGGCTCGCGCCGCTTACCGTCTGAAACGCTTCCTCGGGCTTCGCACTGGCAGGCGCATCCCGGAGCGCGGCGAGCAGCTTCGGTAGTGCGCTCTCCCCCATCTGCTCGACCCAATACGCGACGAAGCTCGACACCTCGGCGAACGCGACCATCGCCTGGTCGGCGCTCGGCAGCATCGCGATCGACGGACCCAGCCCGTCGAGCGGCAGCCCGAGCCCGCGCTCGATGCCTGCATGCGCGACGTCATCGGACGAAGGGATTCCATCAAACGGGTGACGTGGTCGCCAGCGAATCTCTTGGCGCTTCGCGACCCCCTCCTGAAGCCACAGCGGCGCGCGGTCGCGCGTCGCCTGCGAGAGCACGAGGTGCGTCATCTCGTGCGCGAGCGTGTCGAGCCAACCGTAGCCGTGCGGGGTCGCTCGCGGCGAGAGGAGCAGCACGCGCCCCCACTTCGCGACGGCGACCGTCCCGGTCGTCTGCGCCGCGCGCTCGGGGAGCCCCGAGAGGGCGGACAGGCTCAGCTGGTCGCGGACAAGGTCGATGAAAATGGGATCGGGCAGCCGCGTCCCGAGCTCGCGCGCGAGGGTGTCGCGGATCGCGAGCGCCGAATCGACCAGCAGCGGGAAGAGCGCCTCGTCGGACGAGTCCTGGAAGCGCACGACGACGCCGCGCGGATCTCGACGAACGAGGGTCGCGGCCGTCGCGCGAGCGCAACCCACCGCGATCGCCTCGAGCTCCGCCACCCGCTCGTCGTCGCGGAGATCGGGTCGATCGAGGAACTCTACCGCGCCGTCGCAGTCGCCTCGGTAGATCGCGAGCCGCGCGCGCTCGACCACGACGTCGGCCGCGTCGCCCCCGCCCTCGAGGATCTTGCCGGCACCGAGGAAGTCGAGATCGAGGATCGCCACGCGAGCGCGGACCGCTCGGAACGGGAGGTCATCCGCGTGACCGGAGGCGCTCATGCACACGAACGCGAGGAGGCACAGCGCCACCGCGAGCCACCCGCAGCGAGGCCGCGATGAACCAAAGCACCCGTGCGAGCGCCTCATCGGAGCAACCCCTCCGTGTAACGGCGCACCGAATCGCGCAGGCGCCCCGGCGAACGCTTCCCCAGGCCCTCGGTGACCCGACGGCGAAACCGCGCGGCAGCCTCATCGGGTCGCTCGTCGGGGACATCCGCGTTCTGGTCGAGCTCGTCGCCGTCTCCGCTCTTGCCCTTTCCGTCGCCCTCCTGCTCCTTCTCGGGTTGCGCCATCTCGAGGAGCCGCTGCGCTTCACGCTGTGCGTCGAGCCCCTTCGCCCCGCGCCGTCCCTGAAACTCCCGGGCGGCGGCGTCCATCTCACGCGCGGCCTCGTCGAGCTTCTGCATCATTTCCTCCGGCAACGGCGCATCGCTCGCCTCGCTCCGCTCGCGCAGCTGTCGTGCCCTTTCTGCCAGCGATTTCTCGCGCTGCGCGGCCTTTTCGAGGACGGCTCGAGCCGCCTCCGACGCGCGCTTGCGGCTCTCTGCGAGCGCCTTGTCGGTCTCCTTGAGGAGGCTCCTCATCGACGCCGACGCCGACCTCGCGCTGCCCGCGACGTCGTGGTCGCTCGAACCTCGTGGGGCCTCCGCGCCATGCTTCGCCGCTCGCTCGAGCGCCTCCAGGGCGCGCTTTCCGTTCTCGGAGGCGGCACCGAGATCGCCGCGCTCGAGAGCCGCTGCCATCCCCTCGCCCTGCGAGCGCGCTTCCGCCGCCTCCGAGCGAGCGGACGAGGGCTCCGCTCCCTGCTCCGGGAGCTCCTTCGTCGCGTTTCGGACGCCTTCGGCGAGCCGTCGAAGCTCCTCGCGCCGCGCCTGCTTCTCCTCGTCGCTCCCCGCGTCGTCGAGCGCGCGCTCGACGTCGGCGACCTCGGAGGCGTGGTCTCGCCGTAGCTCCTCGAGCGCATTCTCGAGCGAAGCCGCGTCAGCCGCGGCGTCGGAAGGCGGTGCCCCCTCGCCCGACGCGCCCGACTCGGTCCCTCCTCCCATTGAGCCGCTGCCCGACGAGCTGAAGGACGGGTCGGGGTGACGCAGGCGGTTCGCGAGATCGAGGGCCGCGAGCCGAGCGTGGTGCCGATCGCCCTCCTTCGACGCGCGCGCGATCCTAGCCAAATCGCTCTCGACGATCTCGCCGAGGTCGAGCCCAAGGCGACCGAGATCGATGAGGTTTCGTCCGCCGCCCTCGAGCACCCCCAGCGCGGCGGCGAGTCGCCGCTCGGCCCGCGCCCGCTCCTCGAGCTCGCGGCTGGATTTGATCGCGGCAGCCGCCTCGTCGGCCACCTCGGCCAGCTTTCGCGCGGAGCTTCGCGTATCACGCTCTCCGAGCGCCTCGATCAGGGCGTCGAGCCCGAGCAGCGTCGCCTCGGTCGTCTCCACGAGCTTCGCGAGGGCAGGCTTGGTCGGGGTCCTCTCAAGTGCCTTCCACGCCGCGCCGAGTCGCTCGAGTTGGCCACGCGCCGCCGCACTGACGCGACCCGGAATGCGAAGACCGCCAAAGTCCCTACGCAGCGCGCCGAGCACGGCGTCGACGGCCTGTCGCTGCTTCGGAGCTTGCTCCGCGAGCCATGGGCGCGACGGCGTGAGGTCGGGCAGGACGCGGGTGGCGAGCAGATCGGTCATCGCATCGCGCGCCTCTCGGAGGGCGCGGTGTCGGAGCGCCTCGAGCTCCGCGACCTGGGGCGGGACCACGACGACCGAGGGGCTCTTGCCCCACTTGGGTCCGCGGATCGCGTCGTTGTCGAGCGCCTCGACGGTGACCTCGATCGGCACGAAGCTCTTCGCGATGAAGGGGTCCCGCGCGAGCACGTCGAGCCCTCCACGATCGCTCGCGCCTTGGGGCTTCGAGAGCGGCCGCCGCTCCTCTCGCTCGCCTGAGCGCAGCACGAGGACCACCTCGCGCAGACCATGATCGTCGCTTGCCTCCCAGTGGATGGGGATGCGCGGATGCTCGAGAAGCTTCAACGTGGACGGCGCACCGTCGATCGACACGACCGGCGCGCCGTCGATGATCGGGACGACCTCGAGGCCGCTCGGCTCGAGGATGCGCACGTCACCGAACCTGGCCGCGACCCGCAACGACGCGCGCTCGTCGATCACCCAGCGCGCGACGAGCGCCCCCTCGGGGTCGAGCTCGAACGGCACCTCCCGTCCACCATCCCCGAGGACGAGGGACCGTCCGGCGCGACGCGGGACCGCGCGAACCGTGAGGACGGTCCCGACGGGGAGCTGGAGCGGCGCCAGCGGGTCGACGACGGACGCCGTCGCTCCGAGGTAAGCGGGCGGCTCGGCGAGCACGACCGAATCTTCGAGCCACGCGAGCGGCACGGGGGCCACACCGCCCCTCGCGACGAGGACGTCGAGCCCCTCGACGATCCGCGCGGGATCCCAGGCGGCGAGGCCGAACCCGACCGCGGCGAGAAGCGCACCACCCGCCGCGTAGAGCCACGCCTCTCGGCCGGCGCGACGCACCAACCGCTCGAGGTCGACACGCCCGAGGAGCCGCGCCACATGAAGCTCCGCGAGCTCCGGCGATCCTGTGTCCTCGCGGGCGGTGGTGCGCTCGGCCGTCGCGAGCGCGCGTAAGACGGCGTGACCAAGCTCGGGCTCGGTGTGGAGGACGGTCGCGCGGACACCCTGCCGCGCATCCGCTTCGCACCTACGCTCGGCGAGCCTCGCGAGCACGAGAGGAACGACGCCAGAAAGCGCCAGAAAAATCGCGCCGAGTCGAGCTCCGGCGGTCCCTACCCGGGCGAGCAACACGGCCAGGGAACACGCGGCTCCCGCGACGCCAATGCACGCGCGGCGCAGCGCCGGACGCACCTCCCGGCGCCACGGTTCGTGGAGCTGCTCGACGCTCCCCAGCCGGGCCATCGCTCAAACTTAGTACGACCCTGGGCGCGCGTCCCGCCCCGCGCGCGCGGCCACGGCAAATCGACCGGGCGAGGTAACGTCGCGGCGCAGGATGGCGTAGGTTGTGAGAATGCCTTCTTCACGTCCTCCAAGCCCCGAGGTCGAGCCGCGAAGCCCCGAGGTCGAGCGCCTTCTCGCGCGACGCCGCTTCATCACTCGCGCCGCGGCGGGCACGGTGCTGACGGCGCTCGGCGGCGGTCTCTATCGAATCGTCGAGGATCTCCTGTGCGGCGAGGCGCTGGCGCAGACACGAGGCGACGGGCGGCTGCGCGTCCCGCCGGGGCAGCGTGTCCTCGAGCGGCTGAAGCCGATGGGCGGCGAAGAGGGCGACCCCAGCACGGCGTCGTTCGGGCTACGCGTTCACGGCGACGTCGAGGAGCCCTTCTCGCTCGACTGGACGGGGCTCCTCGCGATGCCGCAGACGACGCTGAAGTCCGACGTCCACTGCGTGACGGGCTGGTCGGTGCTCGACGCCGAGTGGTCGGGCGTGACGCTGCGCGCGCTCGCCGATCGAGCCCGCCCATCGCGGAGCGCGCGCCACGTGATCTTCGAAGGCGCGCATGGCTACACCGCGAACGTGCCCTTGCGCGAGGCGCTCGGCCCGACGGTCATGGTCGCGCATCGCCTTGGCGGAAAGCCGCTCGCCGCGACGCACGGCGCGCCGGTTCGCGGCGTCGTCCCCGATCTCTACTTCTGGAAGAGCGCGAAATGGCTCACCGGCATCCGGTTCGTCGCCCGCGACGCGCCGGGGTATTGGGAGCGCCGCGGCTACCACAACCACGGAGATCCTTGGCGTGAGGAGCGGTATGGCTGACGACGCGACCTCGACGACGAGCGAGTCGGCGGCCGCCGCGAAGGCCTCCGGCGCGCGACGACGCCTTGCGCTCCGCCCCTGGCTGCGCGCGCTCCACCGTGATTTCGGCTACCTCGTCGTCGGGCTCACCTTCGTGTACGCGCTGAGCGGGCTCGCGGTGAACCACATCGCCGACTGGGACCCGAACTTCATCGAGCGCGAAGAGACGCTGAGCCTCGGGGCGCCCCTCCCCGCCGAGGACGACGAGCTCGCCGCACAGCGCATCGCCACCGCGACGGGTCTGCGACAGCCTCTCGACTCTGTCGAGCGCGCCTCCGACGACGAGCTCGAGGTCCGCTCGGGCGGTACGACGGTGACCGCCGAGCTATCCAAGGGAGCGTTGCTCGTTCGCGAGCGGCGGCCCCGCCCCCTCCTCCGCATGGCGAACTGGCTGCACCTGAACCGCGGCAAGAAGGCGTGGACGACGATCGCGGACGGATATGCCGTGCTGCTCCTGTTCCTCGCGACGAGCGGCGTTTTCATGCTGCCGGGACGCAAGGGCCTCGTCGGTCGCGGCGGCGTCCTCGTCCTACTCGGATTCGCGCTGCCGGTGTTCTACGTGGTCCTCTCGGGAGGGCCCTGACGACGGGTGCTGAGGGCCAGAATCGAACTGGCGACACGCGGATTTTCAGTCCACTGCTCTACCGACTGAGCTACCTCAGCGCGGGCCTTTCGGCTCGCTAAGAGGCGTACCGTAGTGCAAGCGCCCGTGGGAACGCAAGCGTCGGAGACGGCCGCCCAACGACGAGCCGCTCGGTTCGCCAGGTGAGGGCGACGCGCGGGCTAGACGGGATGGCGCCGGTCCGATAGAAGCCTGCGAGTGGGGCGCGTGGCCAAGAGCGAAGTGCCGATCTCGGCGCTCGCGATGCAGATCGTGCAAACGGCATTGAAGCCGAACTGCTCGGTCTCCGAGCTCGCTCAGCTGGCGTCGACCGACCCTGGCTTCGGCATGCGCCTCCTCAGCGTGATCAACAGCGCGGCCTACGCGCTGCCGAACAAGGTGAGCGACGTGGCCCAAGCGTCGGCCTTGCTTGGCGTCGACGGGATGAAGAACATCGCGCTCGGCTTGTCGATGTCGCAGATGGCCCCGATTGGCCCCGACGGCGAGGTGCTCCTCGCGAACTCGTTGCGACGCGCGGTCGCCGCGCGCCTGCTCGCCCAGCGGATGGGCCTAAGCAAACTGTCGGATGAGTGCTTCACCGCCGGGCTCTTCCTCGAGACGGGGCTCCTCGCCCTCGCCAACTCGAACCTGAAGCTCGCCGGTGAGGTCGCTCGCTGGCCCGCAGAGGCGCGCCCCGTGCACGAGCGGCTCGTCGGCACGACGCCACACCCGGTCCGCGGTGCAGAGCTCGCGCGCGCCTGGAACCTCTCGGAGCACACGACGCAAGCGATCGCGTGTCACCACGACGAGGAGCCCCCGGAGGTCCCGGTCGCGAGGGTCGCTTGGGCCGCCGAGCGCATGGCCGCCGTGTTCGAGGGCGGCTCGCCCGAGACGGCGACCGCGAACGCCATCGCAGCCGCCGCGAAGCTGCGCGTCCCTTCGAGCGCCGTGACCGAGCTCCTCGAGCGGCTGCCCCAGCTCGTCAGCGACGCAGCGGCGGGGTTTGAGCGCCAGGTCGGCGAGCAGGTGAGCTACGAGGACCTGAAGCTCCAGGCCAACCAGAAGCTCGTCGAGCTGAATCAGAACTTCCAGTCGATGGTCCACCGGCTCGAGCGCCTCCTCGCCGAGAAAGAGCAGCTCATCCAGGAGAAGGACGAGCTTCACGCGAACCTCGAGGCGGCCAACAAGCGCCTCGCACAGATCGCCTCGACGGACGGCCTCACGGGCCTCTTCAATCACCGCGCCTTCCAGGACTCGCTGAAGCGCGACCTCCATCGCGCGAAGCGGTCCGGCAACCCGCTCTCGATCATCCTCTTCGACGTCGACCACTTCAAACGTTTCAACGACACCTGGGGTCATCAGGCCGGCGACGCCGTGCTTCAGGCGTTGGGCAAGCTGCTCCTCGCTACCCTCCGCCAAGGTGACGTTCCGGCGCGCTACGGCGGCGAAGAGTTCGTCATCATCCTGCCCGACACGCCGCTCGACGGCGCCTACATCCTCGCCGAACGCCTTCGCATCCTGATCTCGAAATTGCGCATCAAGATGGGTGAAAACACGCTCGAAGTGACGAGCAGCTTCGGCCTCGCGCAGGTCGTCGGGCGGCAGGAGCACGACAGCGCGCAGCTCGTCGAGGCCGCCGACAAGGCCCTCTACGCCGCGAAGCGCGCGGGACGAAACCGCGTCGTGCGCGCCGACCGACCCTTCCCAGAACCTACGGGTTGACGGGCGGCGCCTCGAAGCACGCGGCGAGCGCGGCGTGAAATCGCGCGCGCGCGACCACTGGGACTGCCGCTCCGAACAGCACCGCGACGAGCGCCACGTACGGATGCGTCGGCAGTGAGCCTGTCACGACGTGCGAGACGAGCCCGAGCCCCAAGGCGACCGTCAACGCGCGAACTCCGGCCGCCCGTAACACCTCGAAGGAGCGCGCACGAAGCCACGCGCGTGCCTCGACGAGCGAGCCCCAGATGCCCGCGTCCACCCACACGAGCTCGGCTCGAGCGAGCTCGATAACCACCCCGAGGAGCCACGCGGCGCACGCGCCGAGCCCAGCGCCGACGACGAAGGCGTTGGGGCCCCGGCTTGTGGGTTCCACGAGCCGCCACGCAAACCCAACGAGCGCCCCCGAGAAGAGGAACATCGCGGCCTTTGCCGCAAGCTCGAGCGCCCCGATGAGCGCGAGCGAGCTCGCCCTCCGCAGGGCTAGACCTCCCCACGTACGCACGTCGCTCGAAGCCCCCGCGCGCGCTGCCGAGAGCATCGCACCGATGGCGATCGACCACGCGAGGAGCCCGACGAACGCGCCACCTGCGGTCTCGACCATCACTGGGCGCAGCGCAGCGCGGCCCTCGTCCGCGACCTCGAGCAGCCAAGCTCCGCCCTCGTCCCACACCACCGCGTCACCTCGGGGGTGCTCCCCGATCACCGCGGCTGCGAGCCCCACGAGCGGCCTTGCCCCGAGGATCGCGAAGCCTGCGCGCACGGCCCACGCGAACACGGACGCGACGAGGGTCGCCCTCGTCATGGCCACAGCACCTCCGCGACGACCGACAGCGCGAGCCCGAAGAAGCCGTACAGCCGCGGCGTGGGCCTCGGCGCACCTCGCGAGTCGTTGCGCCGCTGCTCGTCGAGGAGCAGCTTGCCCTCCGGATCCAGGACGACCGCCGCGATCGGAGAGTCGCCGCGCCACTCGAGCGAGGCGTCGCTCCCGGGTGCGTCCCACACGAGCCGCGAACGCGCCCCGCTCTCGGCCCAGATCTCGAGCTCGACCGGGACTTCGAGTGAGCCCTCACGTGCGACGGCGACCGTACCCTCCCACGACGCGCGGCTCGAGCCCTTCCGCGACGCGAACCGCACCACGCGGGCGTCGAGGCGAGCCCCCTCGAAGCCTCGCCGCAGCGCGATCGCCGCCTGCTCGCCCACCTCGCGCCGCACGACCTCGACGAGATCGCTCGGCGTCGGGTGCGCGAAGCGCTGCTCGCTCGCGTAGCGCCGGAGCGCCCGCCGCATCGCGTCCTCCCCGTAAATCTTCGCGAGCATGCGCAACAGCGTCGCAGGCCGCGCATACACAAGGCCGACGTAGGAGCGGCCGTCTGAGTGAGTCTCGGCCGGACGATCGAGTGGTCCACCACCGGCAACGCCCTTTGCGACGATGCGCGACACGGCCTCGCTCGAGACGCGGAGACCGAGCGCGTCGAAGACCGAAGCCCCTCCCCACATCGCGTCCATCGCCTCGATCTCCGCGTAGGTCGCGAGCCCCTCGTCGAGCGCGGGGGAGCGATTCTCGTCGCTCGCGACGATGCCCTGGAACCATTGGTGTGCAAGCTCGTGGAGCACGAGCGCCTCGAGCGCCCGCACGCCGACCGCCCGACCGCGTGTCGAGCCTCCGGTGGTCACGAGCGTCGGGTACTCCATGCCGCCAGCCGCGCTGGCCTCGGGCGGCGGCCTCACGAGGGTGAGTCGACGGTAGGGGTACGCGCCGTAGCGCTCCGAATAGTGACGAAGCCCACGCTCGGCCGTCGCGAGCTCGAGCTCGGCCTCCTCAAGCTCGCCGCGCGGGAAGAGCGCGACGACCTCGACGTCGCCGGCCATCTGTCGAATCTCCTCGAAGCCGCTCCAGGCCGCGAACGCAAAGTCGTGAACGCGCTCGGCCAGGTAGCGAACCCGCCGGCGCCCGTCCTGCTCGCTCGACTCGACAGGCGCCCCCGTCGCCCCGACGACCATGGGGGCCGGCACCTCGACGGTGACGTCGTAATCGCCAAAATTTGCGTAAAATTCGGAGAAACGTCGAAATGGAAAGTGCGCCCAGCGACCGTCGGGCTCGACCTTCGCGAGCTTCGGAAACCACTGCGCGACCATGTGAAACTCGCCCGCGAAGCCGGTGCGCAAGACGAGCGAAGGCAAGGCTGCGATGAACTCCACCTCCATCGTGAGGGTCTCACCGGGCGCCACCGGCCGCGGCAACGGCACGCGTACATCGGTAGGCTCCGAGCGATCGGCGCGCGGCCAGAGATCGACATCGAGCTCACGCGCGAAGAGTCGCTTCACGGTGAGTCCGCCGAGGTGCGTGAGGGCGGCACCCCCTCGAAATCCGCGCGCCATGTCGGGCTCGAGGAGCGGCGCCCGCGAGTCCCGAAACGCCTCGAGGTAGGCGTGCAGCCAGAGCTCACGCTGCGGGATGGCACCGTCGTTGCGCCACTCGATCGTCCCGCGACCGTGGACCTCGTGCCGAGCGTCGTCGAGGCGCGCCTCGAGGGTATAGCGAACGGGCCCGCGACGCGCGGTGACCTCGCGTTCGTGTCCGCGCGCAGCGGTCCGGCTCGAGCCCCCCTCGGCGAGGCCGGCGAGGACGCCCGCGAGCAGGACGAGCAGCCCGGCGACCGCGAGCCGGAGCGCGTGGCCTAAGGCGCGATGAGCGAGCCGCGCGCGATGAGTCGGAGGCGTTCGGGGACGAGCCAATCGAGCGGGTCGCCGTGCGCCCTCAGCTCGGGCGACTGGCCACGCCCTTGAACATCTTCAAGGTGCGCGAGAGCGCCTCGCCCTGCTCCTTCAGCTGCGCCGCGTCGCGACGCTCGATCGCGTCCTTCGTCTTCACGATGACGTCACGGGCCTTGGCGAGCGCCTCGCGGCCGAAGTCGCTCGACGACACGACGGCCTCGACCTGCGGAAACAGCTTCTCGACCTCGGAGACGAGCTTCTCGGCCTGCTGCTTCGCACCCTCGAGCTCGTCGCTTTCCTTGCGCTCGATCATGTACTCTTCAGCGCTCTCCATCATCTGGCCGATCTCCTCTTGCGTCAGGCCGCTCGACGCCGTCACCTGAATCGACTGCTCGAGGCCAGTCTCGGTGTCCTTCGCGCTCACCGACACGATGCCGTCGCTGTCGATCGCGAACGTCACCTCGATCTCGACCTGGCCCTTTGGCGCGGAGCGGAGCCCCGTGAGGAGGAACTCGCCGAGGAGCTGGTTCTCGGTGCCCTCGCGCTGCATGACGAGGATCTTCACGGCGGTCTGCTGATCCCGGCTCGTGGTGAAGGTCTTCGTCGCGCTGGTCGGGACGGTCGTGTTCTGTGCGATGAGCTCGTCGAAGTTGTTGCCGGCCGTGAGCAACCCGAGGGCGTGCGGAGTCACGTCGAGGAGAATCAAATCCTCGTGCTCGTCGGTGAGCGCCTTGCCCTGGATCGCCGCGCCGACCGCGACGACCTCGTCGGGGTGCACACCCTTGCTCGGCTCACGCTTGAAGAACGCCGCGCACGCCTTCTGCACGGCCGGCATGCGGGTCATGCCGCCGACGAGGACGACCTCGTCGATCTCGGCAGCCCCGAGCTGCGCATCCTTCAGTGTGCCCTGGCAAATCTCGATGCAGCGCTGCACGAGGTCGGCGCACAAATTTTCAACCGTCGCGCGATCGATCTGCCGCTGCAGGTGGAGCGCCTCGTTGGTCGGGCCATGCGAGATGATGAACGGCAGGTTGATGTCGACCTCGCTCACCGCGCTGAGCTCGCACTTCGCCTTCTCGGCCGCATCCTTCAAGCGCTGGAGAGCCATGCGGTCCTGGCGCAGATCGACGCCATGCTCTTTCTTAAAGCCGTCGATCAGCCAATCCATGATCCGCAGATCGAAGTCCTCGCCGCCGAGGAAGGTGTCTCCGGCGGTCGCGACGACCTTGAACACGCCGCCCTCGCCGATCTCGAGGATCGAGATGTCGAAGGTCCCGCCGCCGAGGTCGAACACCGCGACCATCTTGTTCAGCGACTTGCCGTAGCCATATGCAAGCGCCGCGGCGGTCGGCTCGTTGATGATGCGGATGACCTCGAGTCCGGCGATCTGGCCCGCGTCCTTCGTCGCCTGGCGCTGCCCGTCGTTGAAGTAGGCGGGCACGGTGATGACGGCGCGGGAGATCGTCTCGCCGGGGTACGCCTCCTCGGCGACGAGCTTCATCTCCTGGAGAATCATCGCGCTGATCTCCTGGACCGAGTACGCCTGGTCGCGGAGTCGGATGCGCACGTCGCCGTGCGGCCCCTCCTCGATCGTGTAGCTCACCGATTGGCGCGCGGACCGGACGGGCGCCGAGTCCCACTTGCGGCCGATGAGCCGCTTCGCCGTATAGACGGTGTTCTCGGCGTTGGTGATCGCTTGCCGCTTCGCGATGTGTCCGACGAGGCGACGCCCGGCCTCCGTGATGGCGACGATCGACGGGGTCGTCTTGTAGCCGCCACGGTTCGGGATCACCTGCGGCACGCCGTCGTCGTCGACGATCGCCACGCAGGAGTTGGTGGTACCGAGATCGATGCCAATCACGCGTTCCATGGCGGTTTGCTCCGAGTTCTCCTGTCTAGACCGGGCGCCTCTCGGTGGCCAGCGTGAAGTCGGCGGTCTCCGTCAGGCGAGGCCGGCGAGCTTCGCGGCCTGCGCGGCCTTCTGCACCAAGTCCCCGTCGGCCGGATCGAGCTTCGAGGCCTGCTTATAGGCCGCAGCCGCGGTCCGGTAGTCGCCGAGATTCATCGCGTCTTCGGCGCTCTCGAGGTAGCGCTTGATGCGCTTCTCGCGCATGTCGTTCCCGACTTGCTCGAAGCGCGCGCGCATCACCTCGGCCGCGCTCGCCTGCACCCCAGCGACCTTGCCGTAGCTCGACCTGGTCGCGGCGGCGACCGCTTCGGTCGGGGGGGGCGAGTCGAGGGGCGGTCGCGAGACTGGGGTCGGCGTCGCGCCGAGCTTGCGCGCAAGGGCATCCCGCCGAGCGCGTCGTTGCTCCTCCGTCTCGACGGCGACGGTCGCCACCGGTCGGGCGGCCGCCGCCGCGGCGGCGGAGGGTGCAGCCGCCGGCGTGGCCCCACGATGCGGGGCGCGCTGCGGGGTCGCGAGGCTCGCGTCGTAGGTCGCGCGGCGAGCGTCGAAGCGGAGGGTGTCGTGGGCCTTCGTCAACGCCGAGAAGACCGCCTCGATCTTCGCCTTGTACGGCCCGAGGTGCTTGCGGAAGTGTCGGTCGGGGTGGAAGCGCGGCCCGACGGCGTAGTAGGCCGCGCGGACGTCGTCCTTCGTCGCGGTCTTCGCGATGCCGAGGACCTGGTAGTGGTCCGCTCCCTCAATGCGGCGCGCGAGCACGTCGATCTCTGCGCGCACTTCGTGAGAAAGCTCGATCTCGTCGCCGAACGAGGCGCGCGCCGGCTTGGGGGGCGGCGCGGTGGGCGCGACGTCGAGCGAAACGACATGCGCATCGACGAGCCTCGCGAGCATGGCGGCGACTTCGCTCGGGGCTCTGCCGCACGTGAAGGAGAGCTCGTCGGCGTCGAGCGAGCCGTCGATGCAGTCAAGCAAGTGAAGCTCGGCGGGGCTGAGCGACACTCGAGGTTCGCCGGGGATTCTTCGTGGCGGGGGCGCCATGGTCGGGGCTTCGGGAGCGAGCATGAGACGCTACACTACTCCTCTCGCGGGTTGAACCCCTCGTGCGCCGGGCCTTCGCCGAGCGCGCCCTCGCTCAGGGTCGCTTGCCGCCGAGCGCCCGCTCGATTACGTCTTCCTGGATCGCCACCGCCTCGCGGAGCGCGGCGGCGGAGCGAGCCTTCGCGGCAAGCGCGGCCTCCTCGTCACCTCGCGCACGCAGCTCGTCGAACGCGCGTTTCTCGAGCGCTCCGAGCACCTCGTGGAGGCGACCTCGGTAGTGCGTCCGCTCGACCGCCAGCGCGAGGCCCCGACGAACCGCGGCGCGACCGGCGTCGAAACGACCGCGTTGCGCCTCGAGCTCGGCGATGCGCGCGAGCGTATCGGCGAGGACCTCGCGGACCTCGGATGCCGGCTGCTCGCCCCCGGGCGCCGGCGCGCGGACGAGCTCGTCGAGCACCGCGACGGCCCTCGCAGCGTCGGCATCCGCCTCGGCGAGATCCGCCTGCGCATGGACCGCGCGCGCCTTTGACAGGAACGCCACGAGCGCGACGTCAACGGCGCCGGTCTGCTCCGCGCAGCCGGACGATTCGCGCGCGACCGTCGACTCTGCCGTGGCGCGGCAGGCGCCGAGCGCCCCCACGAACATGACACCCGTCAAGACATGTGCGGCGAACTTCGTCATCGAAGCCCCCACGACGCGAACCGATTGGCGCGCAGATCCGCCGCTCGCGACGCGACGATGCGCTCGAGGCGCTCGCTCTCGCCGCCTCGCGTCGAGAAGGGCGTCGCCGGGTCAAAGAGCCCTGAGGTCGAGCGTGACAACCGGCGCCCCGCGGAGTCCGTCAGCGGAACCTCGGCGGAGGCGAAGCGCCTCGGCGGAGCCGGCGTCTCGACCGGCGCCGCGACGCCGTCGGCCTCCGTCGCGAACTCCGCGGCCGGCGCGCTGCCCTTCGTCCTCGCATCGACGCCGCGCCCGACTCCCTGCGCGCGACCGACCGTCACGCCCGAAGGCGCGCCTCCGCGAGCCGGTCTCGCCTCGGGCGCCCCGGCCGCAACGGGCGCATCCTCGCGAGCAGCCGCTCGTGGCGCCGACCGCTCGACGCCAGCTTGACGAGCGTCCTCCTTCGGCGAGGCGTCGCTCTCGGTGAGTTGCGGCGCCTCCACGGCGGAGACGCGCTCGGGCGCCTGCGCGAGCGGACCCGCCACGAGGAGCGCGACGCCAGCCGCGAGCGCCGCGAGCCCAGACGCGATCGGCCACCACCGCCTCTGCGCGGAGACGGGCGGCTCGGCTCGACGCGGGGCCGCGCCGGTCGAGGAGCGGCCGTCGTCGAGGGAGTGAAAGGCACGACGCAGCAGCCGCTCGGCCGCGAGCTCGTCGAGCGCGCGCGGCCGCACTGCCGAACGGAGGCGCTGCGCGAGCCCCGCAAGGGGATGGTCCCCGGCGCCCTCGAGGGCGCGTCGCAGCTCGGCCGCCTCGAGGCGCCCCACCTCGCTCGGCAGCCCGTCGCATTCCTTGACTGACATCAAGACGAGGACCTCATGCTCCTCACGCTCGAGCTCCGCGTCGCAGCGCGCGGCGAACCGGAGCGACGCGGCCAGTGCGGCGAGGGGGTGACCCTGGTCAGCCGCATCGAGCGCGGCTCGCAAACGTTCGGCCTCTCGGCGCTCTCCCTCGAGCGCCGGCTCGTCGGCGACGTCCCCCCCGAGCGCGAGCGCCAGCAGGGCTTCGTGGTCCATGGGGTCGAGCGCGCCGCCGCCGAACAGCGCTCGCAGCTCCGTCACGCCCTCGCGGAGGGCGTCGGGGTTTGGCTCGGGCTCGTCGACGAGGTGCAGATCGCGCTTCGTCACGTCGCCTCCTCGCTCTCGCCGCCGAGGGCCTTCTTCAACGCCTTCAGCGCGCGATGCAGCACGACGTCGAGCGTCGACACCGTGACCCCGAGCGCCTCGGCAGCCTCCTCGCGCGACCGCTCATCGAGCACCCGCATTCGAATCGCGAGCGCGTAGCGAGCATTGATCCGCATGAGCGCCGCGTCGAGCTTCTGCTTCGACGCCTCGCGGTCGCGCTTCTCGCAGAGCTCGACGTCGAGACCGGCGTCGAGGTCCCGCTCGGCTTGATCGATCGCGCGCTCGAGGTCGTCCGGCTCGAACAGCGACTCGCGGCGACGCACCCGCAACATGTCCAGGGCGAGGCGCATGGCGACGACGCGCAGCCAGGGATAGACGCCGCAGCCTCGCCACTCGAACTGCGCGAAGCGCTCGACGACCCTGACGTAGGTATCGGCGAGTGCGTCCTGCGCGACCGCCTCGCCCCCAAGCCTCGGCAACAGCACCGAACGGTAGAGGATGGGGCCGTATTTGCGCAGGAGGTCCGCGAGCGCCCGGCGATCCCCGCCCCGCGCGCGCTCGCACAAGAGCCGCTCGGCCTCGAGCTCCTCGGCACGCTCGGGCGTGACGGAGCTCGGCGCAGACTCGACTGGCGAAGCGGGCACCACGCCGAGCAGGATACTCGGCCGCGCCATCGGGTCCATCCTGACGACGACCGGCACGGTGGCCGACCGCGGGCCACGCGAGGCGCCCGGCGCCACCCGCCGCGCCGTGCTCGCCACCGTCGTCATGCCTCGAGAACGCGCGAAGGTGCCCAGACCTTACGGCGTCCTGCGAGTCGAGCTATGACATGTCCTGTGAGCTTCACGATCGGTTGCAGGCGGTGCGGCGCCCTGAACGACGCCTCGTTCAGGACCTGCATCCGCTGTGCAGCGCCGCTCGACGGTGGCCACGCCTCGCCCCCGGTGCGCGCGCCGTCCGCCCGCCGCGGGTCGATGCCGTTCGGGCGCGGCAGCGAGCCGCTCCTCGGCAAGTGGCCGCCGGAAGAGCTCCCGGTCGCCAAGGCGCTCCTCACGCTGACGATGCTCGTCTTCGGGCTGCAG
>Ga0194129_10002550_pt1 | contig 27243 bp, 19 predicted proteins | sample TA2KigCa35mmetaG_FD_150862 | JGI IMG/M metagenome (GOLD analysis project Ga0194129, IMG submission 150862) | Freshwater microbial communities from Lake Tanganyika, Tanzania - TA2015038 Kigoma Deep Cast 35m | ecosystem: Environmental > Aquatic > Freshwater > Lake | place: Tanzania: Lake...
AGCAGTGACTCCGCCAGCATCTTCTTCAACTCGCTGTTCTCTCGTTCCAGCTCCTTCAGCCGTTTGGCCTCATCCACCCCCATCCGTCCGAACTGCTGACGCCACCGGTGGTAGGTTGCCTCAGAGATGTTCCTCTCCTGGCACACCTCGCGGATCGGCTTCCCGCCGTCCGCCTCCCTCAAGGCTCGGATCTTCTCCTCTGTCGTGTGTCGCTTTCCTTTCATGGTCTGGTCCTTTTCTTGGTCGCCCAGACTCTCACTCCCTGTGGATCCGTTTTGCGAGGTCACGTCACAACGACAGCTTCCATCCCCGGTTGCGGTCGGGCTCCGCCCTCCCTCCACCGGAGATGGACAAACCAACACATCACAACAAACATCAACCAGCGCCTAGAACTCTCATCTCCCCTGGAGCAGTTTGTGCGGTCCGGTCACATCGAGGTCGGGCTCTTGTAAACCTCCATGAGAGATAAAAACCGAAAATCTTTCCGAAGATCAGCAACACGGACGATGAACCGACTGCGGGGTGTGCACTCCATGCACTTCAGGGCCAGCCGTGCATCCGTCGCTCGCCGGCCGGACCGGTTGCGGAGGCGCCGGTCAGAACCGCTCGGGAACGCCTTCTTCCATCATGCGCACGTGGCGCTCGAGGCTGTGTTCGCGACTGAGGGATTCCATCCAGCGGGCGGGCTCGTCGAGGGCCTCGAACGAGAGCTTGAAGGTGCCGTGGTGCATCGGCACCAGCCAGCGTGACTGGAGATCGTGGAAGGCTTGCACCGCCTGGTCGGGCCCCATGTGGACCTTGCGGAAGGACTCCGGGTGGTAGGCCCCGATGGGCAGCAGGGCCAACTCGGGCTTGAGCCGCTGCCCGATTTCACGGAAGCCCGGGAAATAGGCGGAATCCCCGGCGTGGTAGATCGTGCGCCCGCGGTACTCCAAGACGAACCCGCCCCAGCCCCGGTGCTTGTCGGCCAGGGTGCGCGCACCCCAGTGCTCGGCCGGAACCAGGGTCACCTTCCAGTCGTCGTGGCCGAAGCTCTCCCACCATTTCAATTCGACGATGCGTCCGAAGCCCAGGCGCTGGGCCAACGGGGCACAACCCCAAGGCATGACGGCGATCTTCGGCGAGGGGATCTTGCGCAAGGTCGGTTTGTGGAAGTGGTCGAAGTGCGCATGGGTGAGCAAGACCAGGTCGATCGGCGGCAGGTCCTTCACCCGAAGGCCGGGCCGCTTGAGGCGCTTGAGCAGGAAGAGCCAATTGGCGAAATTGGGGTCGATGATGGCATTGAGCCCCTCGAACTGGACCAGGAACGACGCATGGCCGATCCAGGTCAGGGCCATCTGGTCGCTGCTCAGGTGCGGAAAGTTGGGGATCTTCACCGAGCCCGTGGCCGGGGTCTTGAGGGCATGCCAGACCATCTCACGGAAGAAGGTCCGGGGGTTGAAGTGGTCGGCCGGGGTGAGGTCCCGGAACGAACGGGGCACCTTGCGCCGACCATGCCCGACGGGTTTGGGCATCGGCGGATGGGCCGGCAGGGGTTCGTGGGGGGGCAGCGGGTCCATCGGATCCTTCGGATGGTCGGGAATTTGGCGGGCCGGCTCCGGGCACGCAAGCGGGTCGGGGCTCCGACCCGCGGGCGCCCGGTGATCGAATTGCGCCCGCAGGTTGTCAGTTCCCGGAGCCTCGCCGTAGGCTGCGGCATGCGCCCATTCCGGACGGTCGAACTCTCACCCTCCTTGGCCGAATTTGGCGGCCTCCGCTTCGCGACCGTGCACAGCACCCTCCTGCGGGGGCGCGCCGACGTCACGGTCTGGGCGCCCACGACGGCCCGGCCGGCCGGGCTTCCGCTGGTGATCCTGCTGCACGGGGTCTATGGCAGCCATTGGGCCTGGGCCCTGAAGGGACGGGTGCACCAGACGGCACGGCGGTTGATCGACGCCGGGGAAATCCCGCCGATGGCGCTGGCCATGCCCTCCGACGGGCTGCGCGGCGACGGCACGGCCTACGTGCCTCAGGCCTCGGGCGATTACGAGCGGTGGATCGTGGACGAGGTGCCGCTGGTGGCCCGTCAGGCGGTGCCCGAACTGGACGAGATGTCGCCGTGCTTCCTCTCAGGCCTGTCGATGGGCGGGTTCGGGGCGCTGCGCCTGGGAGCGCGCCATCCGGGGAGGTTCCGCGGCATCTCGGCGCATTCGTCGGCGACGTCGCTCGCGTCGCTGGCCCCGTTCCTGGCCGAGCCGCTGCCCGTCGGGGAGTCGGCCGTCGAGGATTCCACCGCCCTCGAGGCCTTGGTCCGCAACCGGGCGGGCCTGCCACCGCTGCGCTTCGACTGCGGCGTGGACGATTTCCTGATCCGCCACAACCGGGATCTCCACGCGTCGCTCGAGGCGGCCCGGATCCCCCACGAGTACCAGGAGTTCCCGGGCGGCCACACCTGGGAGTATTGGGAGGCCAACGTCGAGCACAGCCTGCGCTTCTTCGCCCGCATCCTCGCCGGGCCCGCGCTTGCGCCGGCCTGACGCGCGCGGCAGCGGCCCCCGCCCCGGGCCACCGGGCCCTGGCCGATCAACCCGGGAGGGCCGTGGAGTCTCCCGGGGGCGCGGGCTCGGCGGTGTCCGGGCCGGCCGGGGTGAGCGTCCGAAGGCTCAGGTCGATGCGGAGGGTGGCCTCCGTGCGCCGGGAGATCCTCGGCTCGCCGGAGGACCCTCCGGGGCGGAACCGGGTCCACCAGGCCCGACGCCGTTCGGGCGTCCACTCACTGGCCTTCGGGCTGCGCTCCAGGCGCTCCAGAAACACGCCCATGTCGGCGGGCCGCTGCGCCGGGTCCTTGGACAGTCCGTCGAGGATCAGTCGCTCGAAGTCCTCGCTCAGCTCGACGGCGCCGGATTCGGATGGCCGGGGCGCCGGGGTTTCCAGGCGGTGCCGCCAGACTTCCTCCACCGAGGAGGCCGGGAACAACGGGCGGCCGGTCACCAGCACGAACGCCACCGCGGAGAGCGCATACAGGTCGCTGGCGATGTCGCCGTGGCCGGGTTGGCGGATGGTCTCCGGCGCCATGTAGAGGGGCGTGCCCAGGAAGCGCGAGGTGCCCCGGCTGGCCCGGTCGGCCGTCGCGGGAACGCCCGGGCGGACGGTTGGTGCGATCCGGGGCTCCGGGAGGGCCGTCGGGCCGACCGGGCTCCCGGATTGCTGCGTCTCCGGGGGGGCGACCCTGGCCGTCGGGCTTGGCCCGTGGCCCCCCGAGGCCCCGGCCCATCGGCCGCACGGGCCTGAAGGGCGTGACCAGCGCCGGCCGGCCGTTGGTCAGCACGCGCTGGTACAGCTCGTGGTGGTCCGTCGGCACCGGGCTGCCGGGACGCACCCGCAGGCGCCCGAAGGCCGCGACCACCCGGCCCCGGGGACCGACCAGCACGGCCCCGGGATAGCCGGTGAGGAGCAGCCGCTGGTCGAGGGTCCGGATGAGGCTGCCCATCACGGGGTCGGCCTCCGGCGGCGGGATGGATCCCTGGCGCGGCCCCGACCCGAATCCCGCCGGCGGTGGATTGGTCCGGGCGCGCTCGAGCAGCGCCCCGGCCGGTTCCCGGATCGAGGGGTCGGCCGCCAGCAGGCTGGCCGTGCGCATCTGCCCCTGGATCCACACGCCCAGCGCGGTGACATTGGCCTCGAGGGCCGTGCCCAGTTCGCTGCGGAGGCGGCCTTCGAGGGTTCGTTGCACGGCATTCTGGCTCCACAGGCCGACGAGCACGATCGCCACCGCCGCCACGACCGCGCTCAAGAGCAGCGGGCGGGAGCGCCGGAAGGCGAGCCCGACCCGGGTCGTGGCCCGGGGGAGCCTTGGGTGGGTCCGGTTCGCGGGCGGACAACCGGGTGGGATGGATGCGTTCACGACGCCCAGGGAGACCGGCGGGACCCGGGATCCGTTTCAGCCGGATGCGCGCGGAGGCCCGAACCTCGGGCGGAGGCGCCGCGGGACCGTTGCCGCCTCAACCCAGGCGGAAGGAGATCTTCTGGACGACCGTCCGGCCGAGGGCCGTCTGGAGGCGCTCGAGGATCTCGTTCCGGCGGTAGCGCACGATCTCGTGCAACCAGACGCTGCTGTCCACGTGGACGAAGAGGGTGCCCTTGGCGAACCCCGCCGGCTGGGCATGGGCCACCAGCGTGGGATCGAGGATCTGGGCCCAGACCGTCTGGATCTTGGCCTCGTCGAGGCGCTGCTCGAGCCGCATCGTGCCCAGGACCCCGGGCAGGATGGCCTCGATCGGCCGGGCCGGGGTCGCCCAGGCGGTTTCCGCCCCGGTGAAGCCACGCCCGCGCCACTGGTCGAGGGTCCGCGCCCGCGCCGAGGAGGCGGCGCGCCGCCGCCGGGCCCGTTCGGCCGGGTCGGCCGGGGGCAGGGGCAGGGTCGGTGGCGCGGCCTTGGGCGGCATGTGGTTCTCGACCGTGCGGCGGGGGGCGGGGCCGGTCAAGTCTCTGGCCAATCCGCCCGGGAACCGGCAGGGTCTGGCCGGTGATGGAGTTGTTCGCCAGCGGGGATCATGCGCTGTTCCAGTGGTTCAACCGCGGGGTCGTCAATCCGGTCTTCGACCTGCTGATGCCGATCCTCAGCGGCAACCCGCTCTTCAAGCCCGGCCTGGCTGCGCTGGCCCTCGGGCTGTGGTGGAAGGGGGGGCGCCGCGGGGTCTGCTGTGCCCTCATGCTGGCCGCCACCCTGGCCCTCGGGGAAACCGGCACCGGGATCCTCAAGCGCACCTTCGGACGGCCGCGCCCGTATGCGACCCATCCCGAGACCCGAATGCTGGCCGGCAAGGGGCTCAACGCCTCGATGCCCAGCGGCCACGCCGCCATCTGGGCCGGCGCGGCGATGGTGGCCGCCACCTACTTCCCCAGGAGTCGTCGCGCCATGGTCCCGCTTGCCGCGGGCGTGGGCATTTCCCGCATGTATGTCGGGGTCCACTACCCCAGCGATGTGGTGGCCGGTTGGGCCTGGGGTGCCTTCTACGGGTGGTGCGTGCCGAGGGTCTTCGAGGCCGCGTGGCAGACGGTGGGAGGTCGGTGGTTTCCGGCGTGGCACCGACGTTTCCCGTCGTTGATCCGGGTCGATCCGGTCGCCGCCGAGGCGGTTCCGGGGACCGGGGCCACGGACCTCGAGGGCCATTGGCGCCGGTTGACCTGGGTGGCCATCGGTGGGCTCCTGGCGGCCCGGCTGGGGTACCTCGCTTCGGCGGTGATCGGCCTGTCGGAGGACGAGGCCTACCAGTGGCTCTGGTCCAAGCACCTGGATCTCTCGTACTACAGCAAGCCGCCGTTCATCGCCTATGCGCAGTGGATCGGGACCTCGATCTGGGGCGACCGCGAGCTGGGCGTGCGCTTCCTCGCACCGGTGCTGTCGGCGGCCACCGCCTGGGGGCTGTCCGGCTTCGTGGCCCGCTTGGCCGGGTGGCGCCCGGCCTTCTCCCTGGTGGCCATCCTGACCTCGATGCCGCTGCTGTCGGTCGGTTCGGTCATCCTCACCGTCGACGCGCTGACGGTCGCGTTCTGGACCCTGGCCCTGGTGGCCGGCTGGAAGGCCATGGAGGAGGATTCCACCGGTGCGTGGGCGGTGGTGGGTCTCGGTCTGGTGGGCACCTTCCTGAGCAAGTACTTCTCGCCCTTCCTCATCGCGGGGTTCGCCGTCTGGTTCTGGATCCATCGGCCCGCCCGGAGGCACCTGCGGCGTCCGGGCCCTTGGCTGGCGCTGGCCATGAACGCCGCGGCCGTCCTGCCGGTTCTCCTGTGGAACGCCCGCCACGACTGGATCACGCTGACCCACCTGCAGCAGCGGGGCAGCCTCGACCAGCGGTGGAGCTTCCAGCCGCAGTTCCTTCCCGAACTGCTCGGGGCCACCCTGGGCCTGATGAACCCGGTGTTCTTCGTGGGCGTGGCGATGGCGCTGGTGGGGTTCTGGTGCTGGCGCCGGTCGGTTGCCGCCGTCGCCGCGCCCGGCAACGCCCCTGCGGGCGATCCGCCGGCGGCGACCGCAGGGGGAGGTCTCGACCCGGTACGGCGAAGGGCCCTGGCCTACGTGCTGTGCTTCGGCCTGCCGGTGGCGGGGTTCTACCTGCTCTACACGCTGCGGTCGCGCGTGCAGCCCAACTGGGTGGCCACGGCCTTCGCGCCCCTGGCCGTCTTCGCGGTGCTCTGGTGGGAGGCCCGCCATCGGGAGGGCGCGCGCGCGCCCGTGCGCCTATTGCGCTGGGGGATCGGACTCGGGCTTCCCCTCGTGGTGTTGCTGCATGAGACCAACCTCGTGCTGAAGCTCACGGGCCAGGCCCTGCCGGTGGCCATCGAGCCGCTGGTCCGGGTTCGTGGGCATCGGGAGGCGGCCGAGGTGGTCCGCGTCGAGCGGGACCGGTTGCTCAAGGAGGGGCGGCCTGTCCTGGTGGTCGCCGACCACTACGGGTGGGCCGGCCAGTTGAGCTTTTACCTCGATGGACCCGGCCCCGTCGCATCGCGCACCCCGACCGTGTCCGTCCTCGAGTCGGATCGGCCGAGGAACCAGATCTGGTTCTGGCCCGAGTACCGCTATTCGGGACGACCCGGCCTCACGGTCCTGTATGTCCACCCGGAGGGCCGAACCGGCCTGCCGACGGGCTGGGAATCCCGCTTCGAGAGCATCACCGACCTCGGTGTCCGTGAGGTCGACTACCGGGGGCGGATCTTCCACCGCCTCCATTTCTACGCCTGCAGGAACCAGCGGTGAGTCCCACGACCGTCCAGTTCTGGCCCGTCGCCGACTACGACCTGGCCGCCACCCTGGAGTGCGGTCAGGCCTTCCGGTGGGTGCGCTCGGGCGCAGGGTGGGAATCCGTCGTCGGGGACCGGTGGGTGCGCGTGGAGCCTGCACCCGGCGGCCTGCGGGCATCCTGGATGGGGGATGAGAGCGGGGCGGGTGGGCTGCGTCGCCACCTCGCGGCCGACGAGGCGCTCGGTCCGATCCTCGCCTCGTTCCCGGACGACGCGCCGCTGCGGGCGGCCGTGGCCCGGTGCCGCGGCCTGCGGTTGCTGCGGCAGGATCCGTGGGAATGCCTCGCCAGCTTCATCTGCTCGTCCACCAAGCAGATCGTGCAGATCCGGCAGATCGTGGCCCTGTTGGCCGAGGGCTGGGGGGCCGAGGTCGAGGCGCCCGAGGGGGCGGTGCTCCGCCGCGCCTTTCCGACGCCCGAGGTCCTCGCCTCCGCCGGCGAGCGGGCCCTTCGCGACTGCAAGCTGGGATTTCGCGCTCCGTACCTCCTGGATGCCGCTCGGCGTCTCGGGGATGGCCGCCTCGACCTCGGGGCCTTGAACGGGTTGGACACGCCGGCGGCCCGGGCGGCGCTGATGGAAATCCACGGGGTGGGCCGCAAGATCGCCGACTGCGTGCTGCTCTTCGCCTATGGCCGGCAGGATGCCTTCCCGATCGATGTCTGGGTCCGGCGGGCCCTGAGCCGGTTGTATTTCCCCCGGGCGCGACGCCTGACCGCGGCCCGGCTCGAGGCCTTCAGCCAGAGTCACTTCGGCCCGTGGTCCGGCTATGCCCAGCAGTACCTCTTCCACTACATGCGCCTCGAGGCGGGGAGGGGAGAGCTGTCGGGAGGCCCGGCGGATCCGGCTCAGGGCCTGGAGGCCTTGCCCGGGGCCGGTGCCTGAGGGGCCTGGGAGGCTGCCGCGGCCGGCGACGCATTGGTGCCCGCGGGCCGGCCGAAGTCGGCTGGGAGGTTGAGTCGCGTGCGCAGGGCGTTCTGGAACTCGGGGTTCACGTCGTCGGCCGGCGCCAGCATGTCGCGCAGGACCTCGAGCTTGTACTCGTTGATCGGTGCGACCGACAGGCGCTGTCGCATGCTCTTGTTCGGGGTGCGCGCCTCGAAGTTGGCGTGCACCTTGGTGGCCAGTCGCAGCATCGCCTCGCCACGGTCCTCCTCGCCGTTGCCCAGATTAAAGAAGGCCTGGGCCAGCAGGCCCGTGATGATGCCCTTGATGCGGTCGGCCGAGGTCTCGTTGCCGTCCTCGGAGACGCGGGCGATGGCGAAGGTCTCGAGGCTCATGCCGGCCTGGTCGCCCAGCTGGTCGCCGTACTTCTTCTGACAGTAGGCCCACCACTGGGCGGCCTCGCGCTCCCGGTTGGCCGTGTAGAGGAAGTACACGGCGTCGCGCAGGAAGTTCTTGTGACCCTTGGCGAAGTGATCGGCCATCTTCTCGTCGCCCGCCATCATGTCCTCGTAGGCCTTGCTTGTGCGCGCCACGATGTTGAGGTTCGGGCCCAGTTCGATGGAACGGGTGGCGATGTTGGTGTAGATGCGTCCGCGCTGGAATGCCGTCATCATGGACTGGAAGACCACCCGCCGGAGCGGGGCGCGGTCGGCCTCCTTCTTGGACTCGTCCAGCCCCCGTTTGGCCCAGTACACGGCGTGGGTCTCGGGCAGTCGCCATTCCAGGGGGCCATACTGGTCGTCGACCTCCTTCATGATCCGGGGGATCAGCTTGTACCGGTTGACGAGGGTCGCCACCCGGTTGCTTGCGGCGGCGGTGTCCGGCTTGAGCAGGGTGTTGTAGTCGGGGCGGCCGCCCGGAAGGACATCCTCGATCTGCCGGGCCCACCGGGCCTTGTAGGTCATGTGGGCGTCATCGAGGTAGGCGCCCATCTTGTGCTGGTAGATCCAGCCCAGCTCCCGGTACATCAGCGCCTCGTGGGGGTTGTAGCGCATGCCCTCGTCCCGCAGCAGCTCGATGGCCCGCTGGACCCAGAGCCACCGGTCCTCGGGGTTCGGGAACTTGACCGAGATGTTGTAGGACATGTTCCAGGCCTGGTGGACCCAGACGCTGGTGAAGTGGGGTTGCAGCTTGGTGATCCAGTCGGCCAGCTGCACGGCCTCGAAGTACTTGCCATCCTCCTGAAGCTCGGTGGTCCGGATCCACAGCGTGTTGGCGATGAGCCCGCGGAACCCTCCCAGGGCGACCGTGGTGAAGGCGAGGATTGGGGGCGCGTTGCTGATGATGGCCGTGCGGGTGAGCCCGAAGGCCTCGCGGTCGCGGTTCAGCGTGCCCTGCAGGAAGTGCGACGCGAAGAACGCCGCGACGATGACGACGAAGAGGATAGCCTTTCGGAGAGTCATCAGAACTTGGTGGGTGCGGCGAGTTCGCGCCGGGTCAGGACCACGATGCCGACGACGGAGACGACCCCGCCGACCACCCCGTTGATCACCACGAAGGCCCGGAGCAGTTCGAGCCAGGTGATGCTTCGGCCGGTGCTGAGGTTGGAGATGGGCGAGTAGCCGCTGACCTGGTCGATCAGGCGCTTGGCCGAACCATAGATCGCCACGCTGACCTGGTTGACGAGGGTGCTCTCGGTCACCGTGCCGCTCTCGTTGCTGACGCCCACGATGCCGCCCTGGTCGACCACCTGCTTGAGGGTGTTGCCCGAGAGGCCCAGCACGAGAAGCGCGATCGAGCAGAAGGAGGCCACCGGGAAGGAGAGGAAGCTCGAGCAGGCCAGGCCCACGGCGGCGAGCAGGCCGAGCCAGAAGGCGATGATCAGCAGGCCCCGTAGGTAGTTGAGCGCGAAGCCTCCCTCGTGGAAGAGCACCTCCATGCCCTCGTCGAGCGGGAAGAGCAGGGGTTGCTGCGTCCAGTTCTGGAAGTCGATCGCCAGCACTCCGTCGGGTCCGATCACCTCGGCCGTGGCCCTCGGATCCAGGCCGAACTCGACGAACGACTCGGCCGGCAGCGAGTTCTCCAGGCGCATGCGTCGTCCTTCCGGGGGTCCGATCTCCCAGTAGGCCGGGTACAGGGTGCCCTCGGAGTTGTACTGGGTGGTGAAGAACTTCACCCGGACGAAGAGCGGCCGACCGGCCAGGCGCTGCCTCGCATCGGGGCCGAGGGGCACCTGCCAGCGCCGCAGCATGCCCGGCGGCACCACCTGCTGGCGGGCCTTGACCATCTCCTCGACCTGCTTGCGCACCAGTGCCGGGTCGATCACCGCGGCCGCCGGGTCCTTCAGGCGCTCGGCCAGGAGCGCCTGGATGTCCTTCGTCAGGTCGACGGACGGTTCCCTGGCGCCGTCGCGAGCCACCAGCACCTCGTTGCGCAGCTTGACCTGCTGGTCGGGCGAGAGTTCCCCGGTGCGCAACTGGAGCAACCCGAAGGCGACCGACCCGGAGACGACCAGCATGCCGAGGTTCACGGCCATGATGCCGATCCACTTGCCGAGCCAGACCTGCCATCGCGGGATGGGCTTGGCGGCGACGAGGAAGAGCTGCATCTCCTCGATGTCGCGGGCCAACGTGCCGCAGGCGATCCAGAGGGTGGTGAAGCCCAGCAGGGCGGTGATCGCCCCGAGCGTGTAGGTGATGAGGATCTGGGTGAACCCCTGGGCCGAACCGTCGTGCTTGATGGCGCTGGGCAGGACGAACACCAGCGCCACAAGCAGGCCCAGCAGGGTGAGCACGAGACGGTAGCGGAAGGCCGCCTGGATGGTCAGCAGGGCCACGGCCATCAGCGGTCGGAGGCTCCGCGGGACCAGGTCGGGAACGCCGGCCAGATGCCGTGCCTTCCACCCGGGAAGCGGCTCGCCGCCGACCTGCACCACCTTGGCCACGGCATCGGCCGCGTTGCGGGCCGGGACCGTGCAGAGGTAGGCATAGCCCCGCCGCTCGGCCGACAACTCCCGGAAGCGCCGGGCGGCGAACCCGATGGCGATGCCCTGAACCACCTGGCTGACCAGGAAGGATTTCCACCCGGCCCGGTTGGCATAGAGCACGGCACCGCTGACGAGGTTCAGCACCAGGAAGACGATGCCCAGCACCGGCAACCGCAGCCAGAAGGCCCAGATCCAGTCCAGCACGGCGGCCGTCCAGGAGAACCCCAGCGGAATGGCCAGGTGCTGGCGGTCGGTGTTCCGGTAGATCTCGAAGCGTCGCGTCATGGGCGGGTCACTTCCTGGCTCCCGGCCCGCCCTTGCCGCCGAGCAGACCGGAGAGGGCGTCGTTCGCCTTCGACAGGTCGACTGGAGGTTCGGTGGCCGGTGCCTCGCCACGCGTTGCCGGGGGTGTCGGCGCCGCGATTGGCGGAGACGGGGGATCCTGCCGCACCAGGGCATCCAGCACGGCGGTGGACGGTGCGGCCTCGGGGGTTGCGACCTCCGGGGCCGCCTCGGCGACGGTCGCGGCCGGGCGCGACAGACGCTCCAGCACCGACTCGCCCTGGCCGGTCGCGTCGGCTCCGTCGAATCCGCCGGTGCCCCGCAGGTACTCGGCCACCCGGTTGCCGCTGGTGGCTCCGCTCGTCTCGGCCTGCCGGCGGGCCGCCTCGACCACTCCGAGGAAGTACGACTCGAGGTTCTGGGTGGGGTTCTCGAGGCGGACCGTGTCGCCGACCTCGGCCCGGATGAGGCTGAGCACCCTGTCGGTGGTCTCGCGGGAGAGCACCGGGGCCGTGATGCGGACCGAGTCGGGCTTGGCCAGGAGATGGTGCAGCGGTCCCTGGGCCTGGATGCGGCCACCGTAGTAGATCACGGCCCGGTCGCACACGTCCTCGACGTCGCTCAGGAGGTGGCTGGACAGGATGACCGTCTTGCCACGGCGGGCCAGCGCCAGGATCAGGTCCTTCACCTCGCGGCAGCCCAGCGGATCGAGACCGGCGGTCGGTTCGTCGAGGATGACGAGGTCGGGATCGTTGACCAGGGCCTGGGCGATGCCGATGCGCCGCTGCATGCCCTTGGAGAATTCGCCCACCGTGCGCGTCCGGGCCTGGTTCAACCCCACCATCTCGATGAGCTGCTCGGCGCGCCGGCGGCGTTCCGGCGCGTCGATCTGGAAGAGGCTGCCGAAGAAATCCAGCGTCTCGCCGGGGTTGAGGAACCGGTAGAGGTAGCTCTCCTCGGGCAGGTATCCGATGCGGGCCTTGGTGCCCACGTCGCGCGGCGACTGGCCGAACACGGTGATGTGGCCCTTGGTGGGGTAGAGCAGGCCCAGCAGCAGCTTGATGGTGGTGGACTTGCCCGACCCGTTGGGCCCCAGCAGGCCGAAGACCTCGCCGCGTCGGATCTCGAAGTCGACGTTGTCGACCGCACGTGCCTTGGGACGGCCCCAGAAGTCCTTGAACACCTTGGTCAGGCCGGTGGCCCGGACGACGATCTCGTCCCCGGGCGTGCCGCCCTTGCTTCGGTCGGCTGCAATGGAGGGATTCATGGGCACGGTTGGGTTTCGGAGCGGGGCCTGCGCGACGGACGGGATGGAATGGCGGTGGGACCGGTGGGGTCAGGCCGGTTGCGGGGCCGTCCGGGCCGGGATGGCGGCGGCCGTGGCGGCGGCCGTGGCGGCCGTGGCGCCGGCCTCAGCCTGCACGAAGGGCTCCAGCTCCTCGCCCTGGCGCACGAGCCGGGCGCTGTTGAAGACCACGAAGAGCGAGCCCACGTTGTGGAGGATGGCCGCCACGATGACGTTCAGGTAGCCGAAGGAGGCCGCCGCGAGGCCTCCCAGGATGAAGACGAACCCGAACAGGAAGTTCTGGTTGATGATGGCGCGCGCCATGCGGCTGAGCCGCACGAGGAAGGGCAGGCGGCGCAGGTCGTTGTTCATCAGGGCGATGGTCGCCGAGTTGATCGCCACCTCGCTGCCGGCCGCGCCCATGGCGATGCTGATGTCGCCGGAGGCCAGGGCCGGGGCGTCGTTGACGCCGTCGCCGATGACCGCCACCCGGTGCCCCTTGGCCTTGGTCTGGCGCACGTACTCGACCTTGTCCTGCGGCAGGCACTCGGCCACCACCTCGGGCACGCCGATCTCCTTGGCGACCCGCTCGGCCACGGGGCGGCGGTCGCCGCTGACCATGGCGACCCGCCGGATGCCGGCGGCCTGAAGCTGCTGCAAGGCCTCGGAGGCCTCGGGACGGGTCTGGTCCTGCAGGCCGATCCACCCGATGCAGTGGCCGTCACGGGCCACGAACAGCAGGCTGTAACCGGCCGTCTCATCCAGGTCCACCGACTCGAAGAGGTCGCCGGCCACGCCCTGGTCCTTCAGGAACGTCGCCCGGCCGATGAGGATGCGTCGGCCCTCGATGAGCGCACTGACACCCTTGCCGGCGGTCTCCCGGAAGTCGTCGGCCTTGGCCAGCGGCACGCCGGCCTCCTGGGCGAGGGCCGTGATGGACCGGGCCGTCGGGTGGTTCGAGAACTGTTCGGCGCTGGCCGCACAGCGCAGCAGTTCGGCCGGCGGAATGCCGTCCAGCGGGTTGAGGCGGCTCACGGCCAGCCTGCCCGTCGTCAGGGTGCCGGTCTTGTCGAAGACGAAGGCCGTGATGCGCGCGGCGGCCTCGAGGTCGCCGATGTTCTTGACGAGGATGCCCAGTCGGGCGGCGGCGCTCAGGGCCGCCACCATCGCGGTCGGCGTGGCCAGGATGAACGCGCAGGGGCAGGCCACGATGAGGATGGCGATCACCCGGTTGAGGTCCTGGGTGAAGCCCCAAACCAGCGCGGCGATGATCAGCACCAGCGGGGTGTAGTAGCCCATGTACTGGTCGATGATCCGCATGAAGGGCAGCTTGGTCTTCTCGGCGGCGAGGATCAGGTCGCGCACCCGGCCGAGCGTGGTGTCCTCGCCGGCCTTGCTCACCTTGACCTCCAGCAGGCCGTTCATGTTGATCGTGCCCGCGAAGACCTGCTCGCCCACGCCCTTGTCCACCGGGAGCGATTCGCCGGTGATGTTGGCCTGGTTGATGGAGCCCTGGCCCGAGAGGATCTGGCCATCGGCCGCGATGTTGTCGCCGGGGCGGATGCGGATGACGTCGCCCACCTTCAGTTCGCTGACGGCGACCTCGGTCTCGAGGCTCCCCGAAAGACGGCGGGCCTTGGTCGGGGTGAGCTTGATGAGCGACTGGATGGAGGCCCGGGCACCGGCGGCCGTGCGGGTCTCGATGATCTCGCCCAGCAGCATGAAGAAGGCGACGATGCCTGCGGTCTGGAAGCCACCTGCGAGGCTCGAACCCTCGCCCTTCATGCCGTAATTGCCCGAGACCGCGCAGGCCAGGACGCCCAGGGCAACGAGCTCGTTGATGGACAGCAGGCCCTTCCGCAGGTCCTTGAAGGCGACGACCATGATGGGGGTGCCCAGGATGACGGCGCCGATCATGGCACTGAAGGCCGCCACGGTGGTGCCGCGCTCGAAGAGCCAGTCCACCGCGAAGGAATTGAGCACGAAGATCAGCCCGACGATCGTCGTGGAGAGCTTGGCGTTGGTGTGCGAGTGGTCGAGGCCGCCGTGGTCATGGCCGCAGTCGGCGCATGACGGGTCCTTCTTGGCGTCATCCTCGAGGCTGAGGAGGCTGGTGACTTGCATGGAGGGAGATGGGGTTCTGGGGTTGTCCGCGGGCCGGCTCCGTCGAGATCGTGTCGTTCGCCTCAGCGCGGGGTCTCGGGCCGCTTCTGCGGCTGGGGTTCCCGGTTGAGCTGAATGCGCACCTCGCGACGGCCGCCGTCGGCCCGCGAGGGCAGGAAGAACTTGTCGGGGGCGTTGGTGAGGATCCGCGTGATCGTCTCGATCCGCAGGCGATCCCGGTACAACGCCGGGTTTTGCCGGTAGGTCGCCAGCTGGTCCGTGAAGAACCTCGACTCGGCGGCCAGGCCCTGGACGAGCTGGTCGGCGGCCGCCTGGCCCTGGGCCACGATGCGGTCGGCCTCACCCTTGGCCTCCCGGGTCACGCGGTCGTACTCGCCCTGCGCGTCGTTGATGCTCTTGCTGCGGGCCTGACCGGCCGTGATGACCGCATCGAAGAATCCCTTCACATAGCCGGGGGCCACACGCTCCACGTCGAGTCCTTCGATGAGCACCCCGAGGTTGGCCACCCCAAGCTGCTCGGACAGACGTTGCCGGACCGCGTCCCGGAAGCTGGCGATGTCCCCGTAGATGGCGTCGGCCTTGGTGCGGGAGGCTGCCCAGGAAATGGCGTTGTTGAGGCAGTTCACCACGATGTTCGAGGCGGCCGCGAAATTGAAGGTGTAGGCCACCGGGTCGCCGATCCGGTAACGCAGCGTGGCCCGCACGTGCAGGATGTTGCCGTCGCCGGTGAGCACGTAACCGCCATCTGACGGGTTGAGCTGGGCGTTGTCGGGAGCGGCGGTGACTCCGGCCGCCTCGGCGGCGGGGTCGACCGTGTACCAGGCGTTGGTGGTGCGGACGACCTTCGAGTCGCCGACACCGATGCGGACGATCTCGTCGATGGGGTAGGGCAGGGCGAAGTGCAACCCGTTGGTGCGCAGGATGTCCCGCCCCTCGCCGACGGGCTTGCCGAAGCGCAACACCACGGCCACCTCGTTCGGCTTGACCGTGAACACACAGGAGAAGACGAAGGCCGCCAGGAGGAAGGCACCCAGGATGCGGATGAGCACCAGGCTGCTGCCCAGCGCCTCGGAGAGCGCCTGGCTGGAGGCGTCGTCGGAGGAAATCCTTGGGCTGCCGGCCCGGAGGTTTCCCGAGGGAATGGTTTCGTCGGCCATGGGAGCAGGGGATTCAGCGGCCCGGGTTGGTCGATCCGGCCGGGGTGGCCGCGGCGTCGCCCCGCAGCAGGTTGAGCGGGGCCGTCTTCTCGTCGAGGATTAGCGTCGATCGGTCCTTGAGGCTGGCCTCAAGGCTGTTCAGGGAAATGAGGAAGCGGGCGAGGGACTCGTCCTGGTTGAGCACCTTGTAGAACTCGGTGGCCTTGGCCTCGGCCTCACCCCGGAGCACCAGCGCCTTGCGCCGGGCCTCGGCGAGGGTCGTGTCGCGTTGCAACTCGGCCTCGGAGCGGATGCGCATCGCCTCGGCGGTGCCCTCGGCGATGAACTTCTTGCTGAGGCGCTCCCGCTCGGCCTTCATGCGCTCGAAGACCTTGGCGGTCTGGGATTCCGGAAGGCCGAGCTGCTTGATGCCGACGATCTCGATGGCGATGCCGTATTCCTTGAGGGCCGTGACGGCCATCGCGTCCTTCATTTCCTTCTCGATCTGCTCGAACTTCACCTGGCTGGGATCGGGAGCGATCAACTCGGAGAAGTCGTGCCGGCCGATGACCGAGTTCTGGATGTTTCGAACGACGCTCTCGAGGCTGGCCTCGGCACGCAGGATGTCGCCGCTGAACCGCTTGAGGAACAGGTCGGCATCGGCGATCCGCCAGCCGACGAACACCGACAGGATGGGCGACTTCTTGTCGCGCGTGAGGGTTTGCTCGTACTTGCGCTCGAAGTTCTGCAGGCGCCGGTCGAACTTGTAGACGTTCTGGATCGGGTACGGCAGTCGGAGGTAGAGCCCGGGCTCGGTCTTCGGCGCGCCGCTGATGCTGCCGAAGGTGGTGACGACGGCCACCTCGGTGGTGCGCACCTGGAAGGCGAACAACAGGAAGAGGAAGATCGCCAGCAGCAATCCTCCGATGATCAGGGTGGGGGTACGGGGCTTCATCTTGGAAACAGGGGAGTGGGGGGAAAGGGGACGGTTGGGGGTTCAGGTCGCGGTTGGGGCGATCACTTCTTGGGTTCGTCCTTCTTGACCGGCTCGATGGTCACGTCGAGCAGGTCCTGCCGGATCTTGTCCTCGAGGTTGAAGAGCAGGACATCCTGGGTGTTGGTCGGCAGGATGACGATCTTGCGGGACCCGGCCGAGGCGCGGGCGAAGGTCTCGAGATGGTTCCGGGCGGTGAAGACGCCCGGGGCCGTGCGGAAGGCCTGCAACTGCGAGGCGAACTGCGTGGCCCGGCCCGAGGCCTCGGCGACCTTCTGTTTCGACACGCTGCGGGAGTCGTTGAGGGTCTTCTCGGCGGCGGCCTTGGCGGTTGGGACCGTCTCGAGGGCGTAGGCGTCGGCCTCCAGAATGCGGGCCTCCTTCTCCTGCTCGGCCCCGATGACCTTCTCGTAGGCCTCGGCGACCTTGAGTTCCTTGGTGCCGATCGGCGGGTGGATGTCCTGAAGGCCCACGTAGATGATCTCCGCACCCAGACCGGCCTTGTCGGCGGCGGCCTGGATGGTGGAGCGGAGATCCCGAGCCGCCTGCTGCCTTCCGTCGGACATGATGGTCTCGATGTCCACGCTGGCCATGTAGCGGACGACCTCCCGGTTGGCCAACCGCTCGAGGAGGAGTCGGGGCTCCCCGTGCTGGTAGGCCCATGCCCGCAGGTCGCGGATCAGGTACTGCACCGGGATGCTGACGGTCAGCAGGTTCACCGGCACGATCTGCTCGCCCTCGGTCGCGTTGGTGGCGACGTTCTGCTCGCGCGAGGCCACCAACAGGTTGAATTCCTCTTTGTAGTGGGCCCGGGTCCAGAGGACCGTCCGCTGTCCTTCGAGCTTTTCGTCCGGCACGAAGCCCACGTTGAAGCCCTGCACCTCGGAGACCGGGTGGCGGTAGATGCGGTCGATGGGCCGCGGGAACTTGAAGGCGATGCCTGGATTCAATACGCCGCCCACGGGTCGGCCGAAACGTTCGCGCAGGCCCTGCTCGCCGGCATCGATGAACACCACGCAGTCGCTGGCGGCCAGGATGCCGATCCAGATGAGCACGAAGCGGGTGAACTTCTCCTCCAGGAACCGGTAGAACCAGCTCTCGCTGACCCGGAAGCCGAACTGGTAGTCGAGGGCCTGGGCCGCCGTGGCGAAGAGGCCGGTCGGCTGGCCGAGCAGGCCCACCAGACGGCTCTCGTAGATGAGCCGGACCTCCTTGCCCTGGACCCGTGGGCGGTAGGCCTCGAAGACCAGCGCGAGCAGCGTCTCGACGGCCACCACCGCCAGGAGGCCGGTGAGCACCCAGGCGATCTGGAGGTCGTACCCGGGAAATCCGAACCACTGCAGGGCCTCGCTCGCCGTCGCCAGGAAGGCCAGCAGCGAGCCCAGCATGAGGGCCGAGCCGCCCGGCCGCAGCAAACGGACCCCCTCGAGCTGTGCCAGGCGGCAGGCGTATTTGCCGAGCAGGAAGGCCACGAGACTCAGGCCGGCGAACATGGCCATGGCCAGCGTGGAAGGGGCCGAGGAGGTGGACATCTTGGCCTTGAGGTCCCGGAAGAAGTAGGCCACGCCGCCGGCCTGCATGAGGAACAGCACGAACGTCAGGCCCGGCACGAACCACTTCTCGAAGAGCATCCGGGACTTGCGGGCCGGGAAGGCCTCGTCGGCGGTCGAGTCGAACAGGGCGGCCTTGCTGCGCGAGCGGGCCAGTTCCTCCATCTCAAGGCGCTCGGTCTCCTCGGAGGCCTCGAGGCGCATCTGGAACCAGCCCACCAGGGCGGTCACGAGGCCGACCAGGGTGAAGGCCGCACCGAGTTCGGCGGTCGCCGAGTCGGCCATCTTCGAGACCACCTCCAGGCCGATGGCCAGCCCCAGCAGGGCGATCCAGTTGATGGTTCCGGTCTTGAGGGAGTGTCGTTCCATGGGCGGTCGGTCAGGTGGGAAAGGTGGGGATCAGCTCAGCTCACGGTCCTCGAAGAGCCACACCCCGGCCGAGAGGGCGGCGGCGATGCACGAGGCCATGTAGAGGGCCGCCCGGCCGACGTAAGTCCAGGGGATGCTCTTCTTGTCCTCGAGGGCGTCGGCCAGCCAGAACTGCTGCCAGTTCGGGATGAGGGCATAGGCGGTCTTGGCCCAAAGGCTGCCGGCGTCGGCCGCGGCCTTGAAGAGGTAGTCGCCCATGAGGCCGGCGATGAACAGGCCGGAGCAGACGGCCAGCGTTGGCACGGTGTCCAGCCGGGTCGAGCACGCCAGAGCCACGGCGGCGAGGATGAGCAGGGCGAAGAGGATCAGCACGGCGGCCGGGACCATCCGCCAGTCCACGTTGGCCACCTCGCCGAAGGCCCGCTCGTCGTGGATGAACAGGTGGATGCCCAGCACGGCGAGCGAGGTGAACAGGATGAACGTGAACACCGCGTCGGATACGAACCCACGGCGCAGGAAGAAATTGAGGAACCCGGCCACCGCGTAGGCGAGCGCGCCGGCACCTCCGTAGATCAGCAGGGATTTGACATCGGTGTCGCCATAGGCGTCGAAGGCCATGCGTCCGGCCAGCAGGGCGGCCACGATGTTGGCGTAGGTCATCAGGGCCAGGGACGCCGAGAGGCCCACGTACTTGGCGGCCAGGAAGGTCCACCGGCCGACGGGTTTGGAGAGCACGGTCAGCGCCGTCCCGGACCGGATCTCCTGAGCCACGCTGGACGAGGCGCAGAGGACCGCCCCGAACAGACCGGACAGAAGCATCAGGGCCAGCGACATGTCCTTCACCAGCTTGGGATCTTCGCCGAACCCGAAGTACGGCACCGCCGCGATGAACACGCAAAAACCGGCCGACGAGGTCATCAGCAGCAGGAAGATCGGCTGCCGGACCAATTCCATGAACGCATTGAGTGCGATGGATGCGAAGGATCGCATGGTGGACGGTTCGTGAGCGGTGGAGATTACGGATGGAACCTGTCTACGGAAAGTCAATTCAGGCGGCTCAAAATGCAAGCGATTTGCAAAATCAGGCTGCCGGGCTCTGAGGAGCGTCGTTCGGACGGTCCGGCGACTCGAAGCCTGTCCAGGGGGAGACGCTCTCGTCCCGATTCCCGATCGGTTTCCGATGCTGGCCAATCCCGGGACGATCCGGCATCGTCGCCAAACCTCCATGCGTGTTGTTTCCTGGCGGCGGGTCTCCTGTCTCTGGCGGCTTGCCTTGCGGTGGATCGGTCGCCTCGTCTGTTCCTGTGTCCTGTGGATGACCTCCATGGCGGCCGGAACCGAGCCCGCCGCCCGTGTCCGGCCCAACGTCATCGTCATCCTGGCCGACGACATGGGCATCGGCGATGTCTCCTGCCTCAATCGCCGGAGCGCCTGGAAGACCCCGGGCATCGACCGGATCGCCCGCGAGGGACGCACCTTCACCGACGCCCATTCCGCCTCCGGGGTGTGCACCCCCAGCCGGTACACCCTGCTCACGGGCCGGTACTCCTGGCGGGGCCGACTCAAGTCGGGGGTCCTGCACGGGTACGATCCGTCCCTGCTGGAGCCCGGCAGGCTCACCCTGGCCCGGTTCCTCCGGGACCAGGGCTATGCGACCGGCATGGTCGGCAAATGGCACCTGGGCCTCGACTGGACCCGCACCGCCACCCCGGGTGGCGACGTGGACGCGGTGGATTTCTCCCGCCCGGTCGGTGGCGGGCCGCTGGCGCATGGGTTCGACCGGTTCTTCGGCATCAGCGCCTCCCTCGACATGCCGCCCTTCGTCTATCTGGACCAGGACCGCTCGACGACGCTGCCCGTCGACCGTGTCGCGGCCAGCCCGTTGCCCCGGATGTGGCGGGCCGGGCTGATCGGGTCGGATTTCCGGCATGAAGACGTCCACCCGAGGTTCCGCCAGGAGGCGCTGTCGTGGATCGGATCGCGGGCCCGGGCGAGGGCGGTCGACGGCACGCCGTTCTTCCTGTACCTCGCCCTGGCCTCACCCCACACGCCGACCCTCCCGACCCCGGAGTTCGCCGGCCGGACCCGGACCAATCCCTATGGCGACTTCGTGGCCGAGGTGGACGCGACGGTCGCGGATCTGCTCCAGGCGCTCGACGACCATGGCATCGCCCGTGACACGCTCGTGGTTTTCACCGCGGACAACGGGTGCTCCCCGGCGGCCAACCTCGGGGAACTGCGGGGGTTTGGACATGACCCCAGCGCCGGATTCCGGGGGCACAAGGCCGATCTCTTCGAGGGGGGGCATCGGGTGCCATTCCTGGTGCGCTGGCCGGCCGAGGTGCCCGCCGGTTCGACCTGCTCCCGGGTGATTGGCCAACTGGACCTGATGGCGACCTTGGCCGAGGTCCTGGGCCGACGCCTTCCGGCCGGGGCAGGGGTGGACAGCATCGGGTTCCTCGCCCAACTGCGGCGCGGGGACCGGGCCAAGTCGGGGCGCCGGTCGCTGGTCCACCACTCCAGCCAGGGGCTCTTCGCGCTGCGCGAGGGGCCGTGGAAGCTGCTCTTCACGCCCGACAGCGGCGGGTGGAGCGATCCCAAGCCCGGAAGCCGGGAGGCGGCGGGACTGCCCGCCCTCCAGTTGTACCACCTCGGGTCGGATCCCGCCGAGCGCACCAACCGCATCGCCGCCGAGGGGGCGGTGGTCCGCCGGATGACCCGGCGCATGGGGCGTATCCTTGCCGACGGGCGCTCCACGCCCGGGCCCGACCAGGCCTTCGATGCCCCGGAGGATTGGTCGCAGATCAAACCATTTCGTCCGCGCTGATCCGCCCGTACCCGGTGCAGCCGGCCAGGAGGCCTGCCCGACCCGGTGGAAAAGCCCGGCGGACGAACTTGCGGTTGCGCCTCCGGTGCCGACCGGGCAAACCATTCGGCGACGGCGCACGATCCCATGCCCCACCCGCCGCCCATCCCCGAGCAGACCCCGAGCCCCGGGGGGGCGGCCACCCTGCGCGTGGCCGCCGTGCAGATGGTCTTCGCCGGTTCCATCCACGCCAACCTGGCCGACATCGAACAGGCCGCGATCCGGGCCGCACGACGGGGGGCCGATGCGATCCTCTTCCCGGAATGCGCCACCACGGGCTACGCCATCGATTTCGGCACCCTCACCCCGGCGGCCCTCGATCCCGCCCTGCAGGCGGTCTCACGCCTGGCCGCCCGACTCGGGGTGAACCTCCTGGTGGGCTCGCCAGTCTTCCGCGACCGGCGCCTGTTCAACGCCCTGCTGGTCTTCGACCGGACCGGACGCCTGGTCCACACCTATGCCAAGTGCCAGCTCACGCCGGCCGACCGTCGCTGGTTCACCCCGGGGGAGAACATCTCGGTCTTCGCCCTGGACGGGGTGCCGGCGGGCGCCTTCATCTGCCACGAGCGCCGCTACCCGGAACTGGCCCGTGTGCCCGTGATGGCCGGTGCCCGGGTGCTCTTCCACCCGAACGCCGGCATGGATTCCCTGGCCGTCTCGAGGCGCAAGCGCGGGGGACGTGACGGCATCGCCGTGCGCGCCTTCGAGAACGCGGTGTTCTACGTCTTCTCCAACTCGGTGGGCCCTCAGGGCGGCGGGAGGTGGTCGGCCGGTGATTCCAAGATCGTCCACCCCGACGGCCGGGTGCTGCGGTTGGCCGGCCATCAGGACGAGGCCGTCCTGGTCGCCGACCTCGACCTCGCCGCGGCCACCGGGAAGTATGCCCTCGAGAGCCTCGAGCATCCCCGCTGGCTGGCCCTCCACTGGCGCCGCGTGTTGCCCGGGCTGCTGCGGCGGGCCCGTCGTCACGACGCCGGGTACACCCGTCGCTTCCCCGGGGTCGACGGAGCGGGCGCCCCCCGCGGCTGAGCCACACGTGCTTTGCCGGGTCCCGTGTCCATGGGCTGGTATCCGATCCAGAACGCAAAAAAGCCGGCTTCCTTGAGGGAAACCGGCCGTTTGCGATGTGGAGCCCGCCGGGCCAAGCTCGGAGCGCCGATGGGCGGCGCTGCCCGATGTTCGGTGTCAGCGGACCCGGTAGAACTTCGCCGCCGCCGTCGGGGCCACCTTCAGCGGGGAGACCGCCCCGGCGACCGGGGTGAAGGGGCCGGCCAGGCTGTCGGCCTGCTGGAGGGTGCCGCCCGACCAGGTCAGCACCGCGTCGGCACCGGCCAGGGCGATGGACATCTTGGCGGGCTCGGCCGAACCGCCGGCGATGGCGATGGCGTACTGAGCCTGTACCTGGGCGGCCGACAGCGCCTTGGGGTAGACGGCCACCTCGTCGATGGCCCCGGTGAAGGCGCCGTCCCAGCCGTTGCCGGTGGAGCCGATGGCCCAGTCCGATCCGTTGGCCGCGAGGGCTTTGCCGGCGCCGGCGGCCGAGGCGATCTCGGCGCCGTTGCGGTAGAGGCGCCAGTGGGTGCCGTCGTAGACGCCGGTGAGCTGGACCCACTGGCCGGCCGCCAGGTCGGCGGCAGGCACCGGGGCCAGCGCCCGCTCCACGGCCAGGTCCGGGGCCCCGGACGACTCGCTCGACCCGAACGAGTAGTTCAAGGCTCCGTTCACCGACTCGATGCGGAGGGACACCTCGGTGGTGTTGGTGTTCCTGGCGGCGATCTCCTTGGATTGTCCGAAGATCTGGGCCAGGAAGGAACTCGCCGTCTCGGGTCCGCGGGCCACGATGCGTGCTGCCGAGGTCTCGGCCGCCAGTTGGCCGGGCTGGATCCAGGCGCTGAAGGTGGCGCGGTCCGTGAGCTTGAGGCCGCCGAGGTCGTCCAGGGCACCGAAGGCCTTGTTCGCCGAGAGGTCGAGCGCGGCGTTGCCGGCCTCGAAGCCCTTGAAGGCCGGCGGGCGCGGGCCGGTCGCCGAGGTGCTAGACAGGACGCCGTGGCCGGCGGCGGAGGCGGCGAGGCTGCCGGCATTGGCCAGCGGGGAGACCGCACCTTCGTTGAAGCGCAGGTAGGTCCCCGGTCCCTTGCGCTCCGGACCGGTGAAGGGGGCGGTGAGCACCAGGTTCTCGTAGGGCACGGCCGGGTGGGCGTTGGTGCCCGCCTGGTAGTGGGCGAGGACCTGCTCCGGGGTCAGCAGGTAGTCGCCGTAGATCGCGAACTCGTCGACATTGCCCTCGAAGGGATTGTTGCCCAGGCCGGACTTGGCGTTGTAGGCGCCGATGCCCAGGTCCGCCGCCACGCTGGCGTCCTCGGGCGTCTCCAGGTTGGCGGCGTAGAGCGCCGAGCTGTTGGTCTTCACGGCCACGCCATTGACGTAGGCCGTCAGGATGCCTTCCCACTGGTTGTTGCCGTTGCCGCCCGGGTCGCCATTGTCGGTGACCGGCTTCCAGGTGAAGGCCAGGTGCTGCCACTCGCCGATCCGGTAGTCGGTCTCGGTGTTGACGTCGGATCCGCTGCCACCGGCACCCCGGAACATGCGGAAGTTCCACCCGTGACCCTCGGAGGCCGGGTAGGAGGGGTTGGGATTGCGCTGGAAGACCACCCATCCGGTCCGGCCCGTGCCGCCGACGAAACGGTTGTTGGCCGGGCATTGGCCGCCCTGCTGGTCCTTCATCGGGCGCACCCAGAACTCCACCGACAACGGCTTGTCGGCCCCGGGGTTGTTTCGCGCGGTCCACGGGAGCGTGGTCGTGGAGTTGCCGTTGCGGTTGTGGTAGGCCACCGACCCGTCCGTGCCGCCGGCGGCGATCGCGCCGGGCGCCGGGTGCCGCACCTCGGCCGTGTGGGTGCCGTGGCCGGTGGCACGGTTCTCACCGAGGTTCACGGCGATGTCCGGTCCCGGGGCTTCCTCGTCCAGGGTCAGGTACACCGACGGCTGGTCGGCCTTGACCAGGCTCGAGTACGAGACCGTCCGGTTGGCGTTGGTCGCGTTCTGGTAGTGGGCGAGGATCTTCTCGGCGCTCAGTTTCGCCGGGTAGAACGCGAACTCGTCCACGCCGCCGAAGTAGGGATTGAGGCTGGTGCCGGCCGTGTTGTTGTAGTTGCCGATGGCCAGGCCCGCCTCGCCGAAGACGGCCACCGACGGATCGTGGTCGTTGGTGTTGGCCACGTATCCCGGCTGGGTGCCGTCGCTGCCGCCGGTCCACGCCTTGGTCACGGCCTCCTTGCCGTCGATGTACATGGTCACCGATGCATCGACCACGTTCTTGGGGTCATGGACCACGACCACATGGGTCCACTTGCCGATGAGGTAGGGGACGCCGCTGAGGACGTCGAGGCCCGAGCTGCTGCCGGCACCGCGGAACATGCGGAAATTCCAGCCGACGCCCTCGCCGCCCGCGTAGCTGGCGTCGGGCTTGCGCTGGAAGAACACCCAGCCTTGGCGATCCACCCCGGAATAGGCGTAGCGGTTGTTGATGGGGCACTGGCCGTTGGCCGTCTGGTCGCTCGCCGGATAGAACCAGGCCTCGAGCGTGAAGGGCTTGTCGTTCTTGGGGTTCAGCGCCGCGTTCCACGGGATCTCCGTGCGGGAGGTGAAGTCGAAGAAGGCGGCACGGCCCGGGTCGCCGGCGATGGCTCCGGGCATGGTGTGCACGCGGCCGAGGTTCTGCGAGGCGACCACGCCGGCGGTGAGCCCCGAGTTGAGGTGGTTGGTGCCGCGGGCCGTGCTGTCGCCGAGGCGGTAGTAGGCCGCCGGTCCGTCGGCGAGGACCGCCTTGGCGTAGTCGGAGGCCTGGGAGGCGAGTTGGGGCAGGGCCGCCAGGCAGGTGGCCGCGAGTCCCCAATGCGGGAGAAAAGTGGATGGATTCATAGACTGCCCGACGACCGTTCCAGACCCGCCCCGCCCAAGGAAGCGTTTTGTCGACCTGCCCTGGAACCGTCACAGGGTCTTTTGTTCTGAGAGCCTCGTAGTGGCGTAAAGTGGGCGGGTTTTCTTTTTTGTAGACCTACGCCCCTCTTTGAGCTCCAGTGATGCGGGATGAAACGCCTGCACCAATCTTCATCAGGTTCAACTTCCGCAACGACCTCCGTCCGCTTGGCATCTTCCAAGGAAGACCAAGCATGGTTCGATGCCCAACTGGATTCTTTCCATGACCTGGGTGCCACGTCACCCATCGGGGACTTTCTCCGTCAGATCGTCGAGATCGACTCGAAGCCGGTGGCCCTTCTGGCCTGGGGTCCGGCCTGTTATGCCCTCAAGGATCGCGATCGCTGGATCAGTTGGAGCGCTCCCCAGCGGGTCGCTCGCCTCAAACTCATCGTCCAGAACCGCCGACTGCTGATCCTTTCACCCAAAGGTGCTTCCCCCAATCTGGCATCACAAGCCATGGGCGCCGCACTCCGAGCCCTTCCTGCCCAATGGTTGGAAGTCTTCGGCTACCAACCGCTCCTGGCCGAGAGTTTCACCGATCCAGAGGGCTACGCCGGCACCACCTACAAGGCTACCAATTGGCAACTCCTCGGCACCACCCAGGGCTATGCCCGAAGCCGCCTCGACTTCTACGTCCCCAATGAAAGCCCCAAGCGCCTCTGGTGCCTGGAGCTCCACCCCAAGGCCCGCGGCATCCTGCGCTCACAGGTTCTGCCCGATTCCTACGCCAAAGCCCTGTCCACTGTTCCCCAAGGACTGCTGCCTTTGTCCACCGGCCAGTTCGAAACCCTCCGCAAAGCCTTTGCCGCCGTCCCAGATCCCCGCCGCAAGGCGGGCAATCACCAGTTCTCCATCGGCATGGTCCTGAGTCTGGTCGCCATGGCCCTCTTGTCCGGTCGCAGGGAAATCGCCGAAATCAGCCGCTTTGCCCAAAGCCTCAGCCAAGATCAGCGCAAACGCCTTGGACTGCCCTATTCACGCACTTCGACCAAATGCCGCCGTGTCCCCGGCTACTCGGTCATTTACCAGATCCTCCGACGCGTGGACCCGGCCGAATTGAATCGGGTTCTCAACGACTGGTTGACCGCCCATGCCTCACAACTGCCACAGGCCTTGGCCTTGGATGGAAAGATGGTTCGCGACCACTTCGGCGTCCTGAGCCTGGCCCGCCACGGTGACGGAGCCCCCGAAGCCATGGCCCTGTACGATCAAAAGGAAGGCACCGAGCGCAGCGAGCAACAGGCTGCGACTGAGCTGCTCGATTCCATGGGAAGCCTCGATGGAAAGGTGATCACTGCCGATGCGCTGCATTGCCAGCGCAAGATCGCCCGGACCATAGCCGAGAAAGGGGGCGATTATCTCCTGCAGGTCAAAGGCAACCAACCCTATCTGGAGAAACAGGCCCTGAAGAAGGCGTCGGCCCCGGGTACCCCCTTTTTGAAGCAAGCCAAGTAGGCCACGGCCGTGTCGACAGCCGAGCCATCCACGCCTTCGCCACCGATGGCATGGCGGTGGATTTTCCGTACGCACGTAGTCTGGTGGTCGTTCGAAGTCGGAGGTCCGAGAAGCGCTCCGGCAAGACCACTGAGGAGATACGTTACTACATCAGCAGCCTCGAACCGGAGGATCTGACGCCAGAACAATGGCTCCAGTTGATCCGAGGCCACTGGGCCGGTGTTGAAAACCGCAACCACTGGCGGCGGGATGCACTGATGGGAGAGGACCGCTCCCGGAGCCGAAGCCGATCTCTCCTGACCAACCTGGCCCTGATCCGCAACGGGCTCCTGAGGGTCCTCAATCGCTGTTTTCCAGGCGATTCAATCCCCGTCATCCGGGAACGCATCCAAGCCAAAACCTCCCTCGCATTCAGAGCCCTCGAGGCCTGAACCGGTCAAAACAAAAGACCCTGCGGCCACCGGACGCGGGCGGTGGGGGGAGTCAACGCCCCTTCCAGCGCTGATCGCGGGCCTTTAGGCGCTCCGGCGAGGGTTTGTCCGCCGCCATCAGC
>Ga0194129_10002552_pt1 | contig 27238 bp, 19 predicted proteins | sample TA2KigCa35mmetaG_FD_150862 | JGI IMG/M metagenome (GOLD analysis project Ga0194129, IMG submission 150862) | Freshwater microbial communities from Lake Tanganyika, Tanzania - TA2015038 Kigoma Deep Cast 35m | ecosystem: Environmental > Aquatic > Freshwater > Lake | place: Tanzania: Lake...
AGTAGGAGGCGGCATTGGAGGCGGTCTTCTAGGTGGCCTTATTGGGAATGCTTCAGGAAAGAGCCGTAAAGCTAAATGCTCAGGAGGCAAAATGAATAAGCGTACTAAATGTAGTAAAAATAAACGATCTAAGTATGCGCATTTAGCAGAAACCACAACTCAAAGCGAAGAGTGCTACAAATAATTTTGACATAATCTCCAAAAAGGCGTAGTTCTCTTGTAGGGCTACGCCTTTTCTGCTTTTTATGCTATTCTCCTGTATTCACAAGTTGGTGATTTTGGAAAATTCCGCCGCTCCCGCTGAGCCTGCCCGTCGTCGCCAAGGCTATGCCGAGGGCTGAAAGCTCATCGTGGCAGCTATAGGCTCACTAGTTATTTTACATTAATATAGCCCTTTACCATCCAAGGATTTGATTGTGAACAAGCTGCTTTCTGTAGAAAAACTTAAAGTATCGGTTGAAGATAAAGCCATCTTAAATGGCATTAATTTGCATATTAATGGGGGTGAGTTTCATGTCATCATGGGGCCTAATGGTTCAGGAAAAAGCTCTCTTTCCTACACCCTCATGGGTCACCCTCGCTATGAAATTACCACTGGCAGCATTAGTTTTGATGGCACAGTAGTCAACGAACTTACACCAGATAAACGTGCAAAGCTGGGGATCTTTTTGGCAATGCAGCACCCTCTGGAAGTTGAAGGCGTTACCCTAAAAGATTTTCTCCGCCAAGCATACAATGCACTCTACGACGGCACCCCAAAACAAAAAAGACTTAAAGAGTTTGCTGAACACTTGATCAATAAGCTTCACTTGTTGGGCATGGATACCAGCTTTGCTGAGCGCTCAATCAACGTCGGCTTTTCAGGCGGTGAAAAAAAACGGGCTGAGATGCTCCAATTGGCTGTCCTTGAACCCAAACTCGTCATCCTGGATGAAATCGATTCTGGGCTGGACGTGGATGCGCTCAAGACGGTATGCCACGCGCTTAACCAAGTAAAAAAAGACAACCCTTCCATGGCTGTCTTACTCATCACCCATTATGCCCGCATTTTAAATTATCTGAAACCTGACTTTGTCCACATTTTACAAAACGGATCGATCACAAAGTCAGGTGGTCCTGAGCTTGCTGCACAAATTGAAACTGGTGGGTTTGGTAACCAATAAAATTTTAGTATTTTTGAATGCTCATTAAAAAAGCCCTTGGATCTACATACCAAAGGGCTTTTTGTTTGTTAAGAAACAGTTTTATTGTGGCGGGCCAAACTGTAACCGTCTACCAATGTGTGGATTCACCACGCGGGGAGCTGGTGGCGGCAACGCTATTGGGGGCGGCGGCAGCAGTATTTGCAAGAGCGGATTGTATTCACGTAAATGAGCAACATCAGCAGCAGATATTTGAGCGGTACTAGTGCTCAAATCAAGCTCTTCAAGCAAGGGTGGCAGGCAATCTAAAAATGCCAATATTCCAGTGCAGCGGGTTAACCGTAATTTTTTAAGACCAGGTAGACACATTTGTGATGCTCTAGCATCCAGCGTTGGCTCCCCCTCAGCCTTCATCCCTACAAAGCTAAAAGCATTTAATTCAAGTTCTTGCAAGCAAGGAGGAAAGTTTTTTGGAAGAACGTCTCCATCATAGCACTGCACCAATGTTAGTTTTTGCAAGTGGGGCATCTGCATTATCACTGGAGGCATAGTGTCATAACACCAGCCTAAAGCCAAAGATTTAAGATTGAAAAAAACCTCTCCTCGATGATCTTTATTAAACAAAACTGCTTTTTCAGGAACCACCCCCAACATCGCATCTCTCGTATAATCAAGCTCTTCTAAGAGAGCAGCAAAACTAGGAATCTTAAAAAAATGCCCAAAATCAAACTCCATTTCACCGGCAATATAATTATCAGCTATGGGCAAATGACAAAAATGATTCTTAAGCCACGCTTTTCGTCTTTCTGCCAAAGCAGCGCTTTTTGAGGATTGGATTGCTGTATATTTTTCATAATCAACAGAGCAACCAGTCTCTGCACGAGACAAATGTTTTTTTAACCAGCTTTTTGAACCTGCACTCAACTGTTTTTGCAATATTCTTGATTTAGCAGACATGCTATCCCAGCTTACAGGAACTACTACAACCTCCTCTTCCGGTTCAAGAAGAGGAACAAAAGCAGGCACTATTGCCCCAGTAGGTAGTTCAAGTTCCGAACCAACCAGCCTTTGCTTCGTAGATTTTGGTTTAGTATCATGATCAGAATCAACAAACCCTGCATCTGCACATTCACGTTTTCCTCCAGCCAGAAGATCCAGAGGGAAGCTAAGTGAAAAAAACGCTGTAAATGCCAGTTGAGCTAAAAGTATTTTAGTCATAATAACGGCCAATCTTCTTATAAAATTTTCATAATATTCATTTTACAATGGTACAGAAAAACATATTAATTATCAAATGGGATCAAATAAGCCGCTTGATTGAAAGAGGCCTTACCACCCCTTAACATTGCAGGCTGAATAAGAATCGTGTATAGAAATGATATTTGCCCCACCCTCTCGCGTAAATCTAAAAAACAGGTACACTTACTATTCGTCGCTTTTACGCCAGATAACGTTACTGATTACTATTTTTGAAAGGTTGCCTGTGAGCAGACTCCAAACAGTTATTGAACAAACCTCCTTTTTACTTGAATCTCAAAAAGAAGCTCTCGCTGAATGCAGCTCTATGTTTGAAGGCTTACTCCAGTCACTTAAGGCTCGTGTCGGTGAATTTCCAATGGGATCGGCTGACGCAGAAGCGCTCGAGCGCATTGCCGTGCTTGTAGAAGCGCAAGCAGCACGCATTAGCGAAGATGCTACCATTGATATTGAATTTTTAACGGAACAGCTTGACGCACTTACCAAAGTTGCAGCACTCAATAATCCAGCACAGGCACAAGCGCTTCTTGCTATGATTATCGACGAAGATACTGAAGTAACGGATACCGAAACATTTAAAGAAGAAGTAACTGCCGAAAGCGAATCATCGAAGCAAAGTTTGCTTGCTATGATCAATGACATCAAAGATGCGATTAATGAAGGTAGCGCTGAAGAAGTTGCTGAATACCTTGAGTCAATTCTTGCTATTGAAGAAGATGAGAACCTTGAGGAAAATGAGGCATGTTGTGATGACGAAGAATGTGCCGATGAAGAGTGCGGCGACAGTGAAGAAGGTGCTTGTTGCAGCGGCGGCGGCTGCGGTAGCGATGAAGATGGTGACGAAGCTGGTTGTGGCAGCGGCTGTGGCAGCAACGGCAGAGGATGTGGATCCTCAGAAAAAGGCACTGATATTTTCGGTAACCTGAAAGATTACGAAGCGTCTATGCTCGATAAGACTGATGACAAAACACAACATTAAGTTCATTATTTAAGCGAATATGTGCAAAAAAATTAAACGTGTACAGATTCAACCAGGGTGTATTTCCTGTGGTACTTGCGAGGCAGTATGCCCCAAGGTATTTCTGGTGAAAGCCACTGCTGAAGTTTTACCTAATGCTGACGTACAAGCTCACGAAGAGCTTGTACGTGAAGCAGCAGACTTGTGCCCGGTTTCGGTGATACAAGTGGAAGATGAAGATTAATGCCATTGCAGAAAGTTCTCTATGGGGTTGTCTGAACAGACCTTATTTGAAAACATACAAAAAGCATGCATGCCAAATAGGGCCCCCCTTTTTGCTGGTCGGCTCCTCCAACGGGCTTACCATAATTTCGCAAGCAGCTTAGCGCTCATAGCTCCATCACAGCGAATTACCTATAAAGATTTATACTTCAGAGCTCTCTTGATGAGCAGGAAGCTAGCAGCCCAGGGCGTACAAAAGCACGACCGTGTAATGATTTTGTATGAAAACTCTCCAGCTTTTTATATTGCTTATTTTGGCGCATGGCAACTTGGCGCCGTATGCGTACCAGTAAATACGTTTTTGCACGAACGCGAACTGGCTTATATTGTCGATGATGCAAAGCCAAGCGTGGTGATTGTTTCTCGAACCCTCAAACCCCTGGTTGATTCAGTTCTGAGTGCTCGCTCTTCCATCCCTAGCGAGGCACCCTTCGACGAGCTTACGATGAACGATAAACTCGACCAGGAAAAGAAAAAGCATGCTACCCCCATCATTCTTTCAGAAGAAGCTTTTGACTGGCACACCCCAACACCAGAAAACCCTGAAGCCGCATGTAATGATGTAACACTGCAAGAACTAGAGCCTGATGAATTATGCGTACTGCTCTACACTTCAGGGACCACCGGTACCCCGAAGGGCGTTATGCTCTCTTCACGCAATGTCATGACCAACGTTATGCAATGTTTTGCGCGATTTACTATTGCTGGACTAGCTCAAGACGAGCGTTTTTTCTGCGTGCTACCATTGTTCCATGTCTTTGCCCAAAATGTTTGTTTATGGCTACCAGCTCTCATTGGTGCATGTGTTATTTTGGTCCAAAAAATTGATCGTAAGCTTATTTTGGAAGGACTCCAAGAACGTCCAACTATTTTCTTTGGTGTCCCTCCTCTTTATGGCCTTCTTTGCCTTATGAAAACAGCACCGCTTACCTCTGTTAAAATATTTGTCTCTGGTGCTGATATGTTGCCTGATAAAATTAGAGCCGCCTTTGCTATTATTTATGGCAGAAAAATTTGTACAGGTTACGGCCTTTCTGAGGCTTCCCCTGTGGTAGCTTTTAATCTGAGCAATAACAATGCCGCAACGTATGTTGTGGGAGAAACCCTGCAAGGCATTACCTGTCAAATTCGCGACGAAAATGGTTCCGTTCTCGCGGTAAATACGGTTGGAACACTGTGGATCAAAGGTAACAACATTATGATGGGCTACTATAACTCCTCTGAGGCTACAGCAGTTATTCTGCAAGATGGGTGGCTAAATACCGGGGACTTGGGATCAGTTGATTTACACGGAAATCTTGCTATACGTGGTCGTATTAAAGATATAATCATCCACAAAGGATTTAATATTTATCCCGCTGAGATAGAAAATGTTCTCATGATGCACCCAATGGTTTTTAAAGCGGCAGTGATTGGACAGGAGGAAGAAATGGCAGGGCAAGTGCCAATTGCATTTGTAGCGGTACGAAATCGCGAACCAAATATGGATCAACTATTACGCAAGCATTGCACCAATAATCTTGCAACATACAAAGTCCCTCGCAAAATTGTCTGCCTTGACGATTTACCAATGAATGCAACTGGAAAAATTGATAAAAAGCAGCTGTTCACTATGAATGAATAATCTAGTTACTATGACTTGCTTTATCGTATTATTGATTTCGCCTTAGGAGTTGTTTTTTATGTCACTTTTAGTACAAATTTGTTTATTCATTATCGCTCTCTGCTTTGCAGCGCTATTTGCTTTTTTAGAAACTGCGTTCACTGCCTTGCGCCTCTTTAAGTTAAAAGAATTAGCACTCTCGATTACCACATACCGCAACCTATTTGACTCATGGGAAAAAAACCCACAACGGATATTAATTACGATCTTGATTGCCAATAACTTTGCACATGTTATTGCTTCAGTACTTATTTCCAACGCCCTAGAACAACATTTGGGGACATTTGGCCTAGCTATTGGAGTGGGTATAGCTACTGTCATGATTCTTATTTTTGGAGAAATTATTCCAAAAAGCTTTGCCAAGTCTCGAAATGAAAAGCTTTTTGGTTCATGCTTATGGCTCATTAATCTTCTTTATCATCTTGAATATCCATTTGTAACCATACTGCTTAAAATTGCTGATAAATTTTTTGCCAAAGTTGGAGGCCAACATATTCTTGACAAACACGACGTTGTTTCTGAAAAAGAGATAGAGTTTTTGATCGACTATAGTGATGAAAAAGGCCTTATGGAGTCGGAAAAAACAGAAATGCTCCAAAATATTTTTAGCCTTGGACAAACAGTAGTACGCGAAATTATGATTCCTAAAGCAGATATGACCTTGTTAAACGTCAACTCAACACTAGAGCAAGCAATGGATGTATTTGCACGATCTCGCTATTCTCGCCTCCCTATCTACGAAGATGATGACGATAACATCATAGGTGTAGTACATCAAAAAGATATTTTTGATCTTCTCTACAAAAAAGAGATTAAAACACTGCGTGAATTAGTACGTCCAGTTATGTTTATCCCCGAAACACAAAAAATTAATCAATTGCTCAGTGAGTTACTCAAAAAGCATATCCATATGGCTATTATTCTTAACGAATATGGCAGTATTGCCGGCCTGGTAACGCTCGAAGATATTATTGAAGAAATTGTAGGCGAAATTGTTGATGAGCACGAAAAAACAGTTACTGATATTGTTCCCCTAGAGCAAGGCGGCTGGATTGTTGATGGTACTGCCAGCTTAGAAAAAATTGAAGATTTATTAGGCATTCAGATGATTGCCGAAAACTCTATTTCCATTGGTGGCTTTTTGAGTGAAAAACTACAGCACTTACCTAAAAAAGGTGAGCGCGTACTCTATGAAGGGTATCATTTTCAGGTACAGCAAGCGTCCCCTCGCCGCGTGCTCCAGGTACTCATCTTTGCAGAAGAGCAGGTTAAAAAAGAAGAAGAGTAACTGTTAGAGTAAAATGAGAGTGTCTATTACCTCAAGGCATGTCCATTCAATAAACCTCTGTGCATCGTCTTCTTCCAGCGCTAGCTTTTTGTGACGAGCCATGTAGACATCATATAGCAAACTAAAGCGTGGCCGCAGCTCTCTTGGAAAAAAATATTGGTGCTCAGGCCAGCGTGCTATTGCATTTTCCAAAATGCTTTTATAGGTCCATGTCGCTGGTTTTTTTTCACCATAATAATGACATAACACAAAAAAAAGCGTTCCAGCTATCCCCTTTTTTATCCATCCCAAAATATCTTCAATCTTACTTTGCCGCTCGATGTACGTTAGAATATGATCCTGAAAATTAGGAATCACCGTAGCGTCTACTCCCTGCGCTAAATCTATGCGCTCTTTCCCCAAAAAATATTCTCTCAACTGAGTCCGCCGCCGGCTTACTTCTGCCGCAACTGCAATGCATTTATGACAATCTTTAATGCGCTGTTCAATAGTATTAATAGTATTTTTAACCCAAGGGATACGGTGCAACAAAAACATTCCTATCTCGCTTCCAAGCCAGCTTAACGCGGTAATTCCTAGCATGCGGCCAGCCTGCATTACGCGACTTTTAAGTGACCAAAAGTCTTCAAATTCCGTCTTGGGGGGGCTCAGCACTTCCTGCACATAGCGATAGGAAGCACGTAGCCGGCGAAGACGTGCTGCTTCACGTTGGACCGCTACTGGATCCTTATTAGGAGCGCTAAGCAAGCTGAAAATTGCATTTACACTCAAGAGAATAAATAAGCAAACACGTTGGTTGGAAAAAAAAACAAGCATGCTACACTCGGTCAGTTACAATGCTAGAATGCCCTAGAAAAAGACTAGAGGCTTACTCTGCAGCATTCAACAATTTTATAAAAAAGGGATTGTGATGAAACATTTTTTATTATTAGCAGCTCTCTTAGCTGCTTCCACTAGTTACGCGGCTCAAACAAAACCACCCACACGCACAGATAGTATGCTCAAAGCACATCAAAAACATTACATAGATGTATTTGGTAGATGGCTCAAAGATCAGCGAATATTAAGCGATGCCCCGCTTAGCGACATTCCCGTTGATGATGCCTTTATAAGCGCATTTAAAGAACATCTCTTTAGCAATGCTGCAATTCTGAGCAATTATCAGGAGTTTATACAATTTATTTCAGCAGGAAATTTATCAGGCGATAACTGTATGATAACCAAGCGGATTGCAAGCCCTATTTCTATCGCGATTGCATCACTATTGAGTGATTTAGAACATGCCCCTGAAACTTTTGTAGACCAACTCCGCATGTCAGCACTCAATAGTCCACAAATAAATGCCCAAGAAGAAAAAAATCCTATCACTGACACCATTGCCAAGCATCAACTCGCGCTGCGCATGCTTGTTTCGCACAAAGATCCTTTGGTAGAAAATAAGCGTCTCTTTAGCCTAGGCAACCGTTTAGTAGACTACTGTTTTCGTTCTTCAACGTTCCACCATTACGTAGACCTCTACAAAGATAAGAAAAACTACCCAATATTGCGCTTCTTGAATACGGCAGTATGGAGTACCCTGGTTGGCGAAGGCTGGCGCCATTGGCACGAAGATGCCTTACTAGCTCTTCAAGCTGCTGCTGATAGTGGCAAAGAAATTGTATATATTGCTGGTGGTGCTGACCTATACCAATTTTTACGGCTCGGCATTTACAATGTCACGATACTTGATCCATTTTATCCAACACAAGACCGATACTACTCACCCGGCTGGGATTATTTAGTTTCCAGTAATACAAAAAACAAAGGGATTGGCGATGAAATTATCTGCGGGGCTGAGTGCAACAATGTGAGATTAGTACGTCGCCACACACAAGAAACTGACTACTTTTACGCTAAACTTTCTAATGAGAAAGTTGTTAAAATCAGAAAAAGCGAAACCCGTTGGGATATTACGAACGAAGACGGTAACGTGTTAGGAACATTTACCTTTAAACGCCGTCCTGTAGAACAAGAAGACCTTGCTAGCAACCCTAAAAAAGTCTTTGTGATGTCTTACGATGAAATGCTTTATATAGCTCAACCAGAGATTATTGAAGGATGGGGCAGTGATCCATCAAAACTTGATGAAGATTTTTCTATGATCATCAAGCAGTTTAGGAGCCCTGTAGATAAGTCATTTTTACAAAATATTCGGATTGCTGCCATGCTTAATATTTATGAACTGAGATTTATTAAATTTGCATCAGATCCAACTTAAATTGAGCTGTTACTTTAAAAAGGAGTATCATGATTTCTAACTTACTCAAGCGCCTGGCTGTTGCTAGCGCTTTTATGTTCAGCATACAAATAGTAGTAACCGCTGAACCCATAACTAAACAAGCCAATGAGATTTTTTCTAAATGGATAGAATGGCAAATGATTATGCCAGACAAAGACCTTACCTCCATGACAGAACAACTCGATGGCGCTCAAATGAAACAGGTCTACGTCAATGCTATCGCTAATTTAACACCACTTACCCCAGTACTTGAGCAATTAACCGCATCATACATTAATTCCGATGGTTTTGTCCTACGCAGCCCGATAGCTGATGCAATAAAACATAATTTTGGCACCATGCACAAGCTAATGGAACATGATATGCCAGCATTTATTGAGACCCTTCGAGGAATGCCATTTTGCTCTCCAGCTGATGCGGCAGAAGAAAGCACTAGCTCTGATTCAAGCAAAATTATCGACCGCTACAATGCCTTTTTGCGTCTTTTATTTGCACATCAAGATCAAACAGAAGTACAAAAATATTTATTCTCTGTAGCAAACCGCTTCTTTGAATACTGCTTTGAAACAAAATCATTTCCGGTGTTTGAACGATTTATGATGAACATACAAGACCAACCACTAGGCCGTATGCTTTACTCCGTTGCTTGGTTCAACCTTGCTGGCAACGGTTGGAAGCATTGGCATGAAAAAAGCCTACAAACACTTAAAACTAAGGCCGATGAAGGTAAAACGATTAAGTACATTGCAGGGGGCTCTGACATTTTACAGATGCTGCGAGCAGGTATTTACAACATCAAAAATATTGACCCTCAGCTCCCATCACAACCAATTTATTATGCTAATGGGTGGGAATTTTTAGTTCGAAGCACAGCTGAAGACGGCGGAATTGGAGATAAAATTATTATTCCGATGATGGACCGCACGCTGATTATGGAACGTACTGGCTTTAGCTTAACAGGAGAAACGTTTAAAGCACGCTTGAATAACGATAGCATTATTCAAATACCCCGAAGCATCACCACGTGGACGATCAGGAATGAAAACGATGAACAAATAGGACAATACCAACTTGACCGACGATTCTGTGTCCAAGAAGATTTTAAAGCCACTGACAACGAACAACTTCTTATGTCATTCAATGAACTTTACTTTATCTCACTCCCACAATTTTTAAACGGCTGGATGATTGAGCCAAATCAGTTCCCAGAAGACTTAGAAATTGTGATTAAGCAGTTGCGCAAACCAGTATCTCGCGATATGGTATTTAATATGAGAATTGCTTCACTCCTGAATGCCACTGACTTTAAATTCATTGCCCTTGGTACCTGCATTAACTAGACCTCTATCCCAATCCTCAGCCCCGACATATTGTGCCGGGGCTATTTTTATTCCCGCCCATGCTTTGTTCAAAAAGCCCCCCTCTTTTTTCTTTGCACTCCCAGTATACCTGGGGAGGTGTTGCACTTCATTCTAGAATTTAGGGGTACATTTCTATCTGGCGCTGACAAAATATTTAGAACAACTAGAAATTTAATTCTGATTTGTATTATATTAATTTCAGGTAAATAGTTTTAATTTATAACAAAAAGGATCAAAGATGACATCACACCCATTTATACGTGCCCTGTTTTTTGTCTCATTAACAGCAGGCTACGCTTATGGCACAGTAGCCCCAACAATTATTACCTGTAACAGAAATCGTATGACCAGTTATATCGGTGACAACAAAAACCAGCTACCTGCGTGGTTTGAAAATTGGAAAACTCCTGCTCCTGGGAATTTTGTATTCGAATTTACTACCAGCCAAAAGAAGGATATCGTTCTTGCTTTTCATGATGAAAAGATAACAAATAATTTGTTTTATTTACCCCGATCCGCGACTGCCCCTCTCCTAGGCATAACTATCGGAGGCAATAACAATACAAAAATACTCATAGCTAGAAATCAGGCACAAGGAAGTATCGGGCTAGCAGCTAACGCACAACAATTCGATGGTGTTACAATACCGCCTGCTAATTATGTTAGCACTCAAGGATTTGCTCTGCCAGCAACCACTATTAAAGTTCAGTTTGACGCGCTTAAAAAAATTCTTCGCTTGTGGTCAAAAAAACCAACCGATCCTAGTTTTCCATCTACCCCATTTTTTTCAACCGACTTTAAAAATATGAGTGATAGCTTCCCATCAACACTACAATACTTTAGCTTTGCAAACGGAGACACTAATGGACAACCTAATGTACAATACGGCAATATTTCTAGAAGCTGTGTACCTCAAGTCTTGCGATGCATTGATCCTCTTAAATTCACTTACCGCAAAGACAACTCCAGCACAGGTGCTGCTGAGCCAAGCTGGTTTGAAACATGGCAGACACTCACTCCCGGGCGCTTTATAGTTGACTTTATGACGGATTATGAAAATAATTTCACCATGGGATTTAGCCCAAGCATATTAAAAACTACCGATCCTGTACCTTTTTGCTTGTCGCTAGCCACTGATGACGGTACTGGTGTTCGCGTTGCAAAATCTATGCCGCAGGCTCCTGAGGGCTATAACGTTGGCACTCTTCTTAAAAGCACTATCTACTTCCCTAATAATGCTTGCTACAGAAAAGCTGATGGCTTTGAAGTAGAGGTAGTTTCACTACGCATTGAACTTGACCAAACACAAGCAAATCCAGTTTTACGCATATGGTGTAAACCATCAAATAGCCTTACAAACCAATACGCTCTCTTGCTTGACTCTACTGACCAAGCCTTTCCAGCTGAAGATAGAGAAAAACTAAGAGAGGTTCTTGGTACTGAGCCGCTAAAATATTTCAGCTTTACTCGAGGCGTAAAAAATGGCAAACCAACCAATCGCGACGAAACCGATCGCGTTCGAATCAAAAATTATGGTGGATACCCAGAAGTAGGCAACATAAAAATTTATAGTTAAGGCAAGGGTAGCACTAAGCAGCCCCCTACTATATAAAACTCATTTCTGATTTTTAGCCCCGGCAGAAATCTGCCGGGGCTTTTTATTATTGTCCTAGATGCCAATAGCAAAAAGAAGAGCCACAAAAGAGCAAAAAGCAAGTACCTTAAGATTGAACATAAAAATATCAAAAAAACAAATTGTTTACAAAAAATAGTGCAATGAAGTTAGTCTGACTAAAAAACTAAGTACTGATATCAAAAAACAATTACCCATCTTTTGATTGATATCTAAATAAAAAATGCCTATGTGTTTATTACTTAAATAAAGGGAATATCCATGAAGCTTAAAATCAAAAAAAGCAGTATCTTTTTGGTATTTGCAATACTTGTATTACCAGAACATGCTAAATCCGCTAAAAAAGCGAATGATACAAGCGACAATAATAAACTCGCAACCCCCTCCTCAATTATCATCAAAAACAGTCAAAAAGCCAATTACAATGCTTTAACAGAAGATGGTAAAACCTATCAATGGAATGAGTCATGGAAATTACCAGAACCTGGCCGAGGAAGAGTTTCTTTTCAACTAAAAAGAAATTTAATAACAAATACTAACTATCCGATTAGCTTAGAGCAAAAGCCTATTGGCGCCCGCTTCATACTTAGCAACAACCTGCCTACGACCCAAAAACCATCACTAAATCCTTTTATTGCAGACATTAGAAGAAATGACAAAGTATCTTCATTATTGGAAACAGGCGCCGGAGATACTGCCCAGTATAAACATGAAAAGGGTGCGCCCAGTTATGTAGATCCTCTATTGTATCGCATTACAATAGATCAACCAAATAACGTATTTATTGTTGAGGAGACAAGTGATAACACCATGCCTGTAATTGATGACGAATCTTCTTACAGAAAAAACTTACTTTTTAGCTATAATCCAAAAAATATCTCAACCTATCCCTCAGACACCCCGCGAACAAATGATAAGCAACCATTTTTAGCAACACCACTCTATTCATACTTCTCATTTAATCGCATGTCATATTCTCCCGATTATTATTCTTCATACGAATACTCTAATATTAATGTAACAGCTCTCCCGCTAGCAGCACCGGAAGTTTTGAGGTGTATTGATCCCCTGAAATTTACTTGCCATAAGAATAATTCAAGCACAACACCTGCAGAACAAGCCTGGTTCGATGAATGGAAAACCAAAATCCCTGGCAATTTTGTAATTGATCTCATGACTGATTATGAAAACAACTTTACTATCGGATTTAGCCCAACCAAATTAGAAGCGACTAACAATATTCCTTTTTGTTTGTCATTAGGAACCGATGATGGGACTGGTGTTCGTATTGCAAAAGACATGCCGCAGGCTCCTAAGGAGTATAAAATTGGCACTCTTCTTAAAAGCAGAATACCTTTCCCTAATAATGCTAATTACAAAAAAATTCCCGGCTTTGAAGTAGAAGTAGTTTCGCTACGTATTCAACTTGATCAAACACAGGCAAGCCCCGTCCTACGCGTATGGTGCAAGGCTGCAGACAATCCAGCCAATCAGTATGCTCTCTTGCTTGACTCTACCAGTCCAACATTCCCTGCTGAAGATAAAGAACAGCTCAAAGAGGCACTTGGCACTGAACCTCTAAAGTATTTCAGCTTTACTCGAGGGGTAAAAAATGGCAAACCAACGAATAAGGACGCGACCGATCGCGTTCGAATCAAAAATTATGGCGGATACCCTGAAGTAGGAAACATAAAAGTTTCGATATCTTTACGGTAGCTTGACAAACAAACAACATCAAAAAATATTTTTTTAACTAATAAGAAAGGCCTGCTAGTTATTCAGCAGGCCTTTCTTATCCAGCGATTCGAGGCTTTGTTCAGAATTTGCACTCTGTATAGCCACAAGCTTGAGAGCGGATCTTTATTAACGGCACGTATACTTTCAAAAGAGATCTTATGAAATCTGTTACAACAAAAAAACAGCGCTTATAGACAAGTAATCATGAGGCATTTGCAACAAACCAATTCTCATCTGGAAGCAAGAATGCATCGACTTTTGCACCACCAATAGCTAACAATACCACCTACTAACATGAGCAGTGCAGGGATTAGCGTTATTAAGCCAGCGGCTATAATGTCTTGCGCAAAAATATAAAGCAAGAAGCAACAACTTATAATACCAAGCAAAGCGGCAATAGATCTCTTCCAGCAAAAAAACGCAACCGTAGTCAATACAAAAGCAATCCCGGTACCAATGTCAGAGAGGGCAATTATGTAATCACTATGCATGCATACTAAAAAGAAAAACACTATTGCCGATTGTACCAAAACTGAAACCCAAGGCACATTGTTTTTATTCAAGCGAGTAAGAGCCGCAACCTGCTTGATGCCAGTCTCCTTGGCCATGGTGTATAGATTCCAATTATTGAAATAAAACACACCATAAAAACCTGCAAGAAACGATGCTAAAAGCCCCAGGCGAATAGCATAATTTGCAAAACAAGCAACCAGAGGGTTTGAAAAAAGCAATCCAGGCAAACTTAAAAATCCATCAACATCGGCCGTACCGTGAATGCTTAATACTACTAACTGCAACAAACCATAAATCGCGACAATCGAAGCAAATGAAATAAAAATAAGACGCGATGCATTTTTTTGTGCATTTTCAATTTTATCCATTACTGAGCAGCAAGCCTCAATGCCGATGTACGCAAAAAACACTTTTGGCAATGTTGGCAATAAGCTCAATGGTGCAAATGAACCACTCATCACATTCTGCCATGAAAATAATAATGGTAACGCAATAACTATCGCTAGAATGGGCAATGCTTTTAAGCTAGTAAAGAGCAGTTGTGCTTTTTCTAGAAAATCGACGTTGCGTAAATTTAAAAGCGTAAATAAACCAACTACCAAAAAATCAACCCACAGGACCGAAATGTCTTTTCTTGCCACCAGCTGATCGATACCTGGAAACTGCATCAACGCTTCAGCAAGCGCATGACCTACTGCCGCATTTGCAGCAGCGGTACCCAGGTAGTATGCCCAGCCACTGACCATGCCCCACATATCCCCCAGTAGCTCTTTGCTAAAAACATAAATACCGCCAGCGCGAGGAAAGCGCTGTGAAAGTTGAGCAATCGCATTAACGAATGGTAGCAAAAGAAGTCCACATAAAAGCCAAGCAAACGGCGCTAGCGCACCGTTTGCCATGGAAATTTTTTGCACCACCAAGAAAAAGCCTGCGCCAATAACAATATTAATGTTGATCAGTACCGCGAGCCAAAAAGGGATAGTGTGTTGCATGAATTAAATCTCTCAAAAATTAGCATTCTTTACTTGATGAAAAATCCCGCTCCTCCTGAGCCTATCGAAGGACGAAGCCCGCAGGGCAAAGGGAGAGCGGGAAAAATAGCGCAACCAGGTCGCTCTTCCACCCCTTCGGGGCGTCCTTCGACAAGCTCAGGAGGAGCGACTATAAAATTCCGTATTTAATAATCAACGTTGTATTGGTGCCAGGTATTTCATAACAAGACCAATAACCAAGCCAATAGCAAGCGGTGAGGCGTAAACCAAGCGTTGCATAGCGTCGGGAGCGATACTCATCCAGCTGTAATAAATCAACATGCCACATGAAACACAACCAAGAAGCGTAACAAGTAATTGTTTAATGTTGTTTGTTTTTTTGTAAAAAAGTAGCAAGGCAACCAATGTAAAAACAAAAGCAGTTGAAACACCTACGTTGGTCATTGCGACAGCACAGCTAAGCGTATCAATAAAAAATGCTAACAACCATGTTACACCAGCCAAAGCAACCGCAGCCGTTACCGGACGGTCAGCACTATTTGTTTTACCCAAAACATCTGAACCAATAAGTAACCGATTTTTTATTAGAAGGTAAAAATTAGACATATTACCAAGCATAACACCAAACAAGCTGTTCATGTAACTGAACACAATAGCAACCAAAATGCCAGTCGCTAGCGCCTGGGTAAGCGCAGGTGCAAAACCAAGATATTTTGGAAATACCGCAGGCCCAAACTGAGTAAGCGCATCAACACCCATGATATGCATAACGCTGAAATGGAACAGCGTGTATAGCGCAACAGTAATACCAAATGCAGTCAATACGACGCGACCAACACTCTGAGGGCCATCTTTAAGAAGGCCGCCAATACTTGCACAGGCCTCAAAGCCCCAGAATGCAAAAATTGCCATTGGCAAGGTCATAAATAAAGTAGGTACTTGCGTTACATCGTACACAATTGAGGAATTGAAGAAAAATGGCAGTAGCCCAATTGCTAGCAATAGTGGCGCCATTTTCAAAACAGTAGCTATGCTTTGTATTTTGCCAATTTTATCGGCAGGAAGCATGTTAAGGAGCGTAAAAAAAACAATCAAAATTGTGTTAATGAGCAATGGATGCTCGCCAACAAACGTACATCCTAGCTTAGCAACTAGCGCTTCGCGAATCACAATAAGCATAGTGGTTGCCGTACCTAAGTAGCCCAGCAAGTAAGCCCACTGTGCAACAAATCCGGCGGTTGGATTAATCCCCTTTGTGCAATAGTTATAAAATCCCCCCTCACCAGGAAAAAGCCGTGGCGCTTGAGCAACACACCAAATTACTGGAAACACTAAAAGGCCAACCAGTGCCCAGGCTAAAAAACTTACTGAGCCGGCAAGAGCAGCCATAGGTGCTGGGGAGAACAATATCCCGGCACCAACAATAATATTAATATTCATTAATACAGCAGGCCAGAAGCCTATTTTCCCATGTCCTGACATGAACTTCCTTCATTGTAAAAGAGATTAATTTTTATCGGACCGCATATATTCTAGCACAGAATATCGTCTCCTTGAAAAATTACCAAGGTATGCTAGCATAAAACACGTTTTGTTGTATCAACTCAATAACTCATAGAGGATTTATACCATATGAAGCAATTATCAAGACTCCTGATTAAAGGATCACTTCTCAGTGTTTCACTGTTGGTACTGAGCGGCTGTAACTGGAATCCATTTAATAAGAATTCTTCCAGCCCTGATGCTTCTACCCCTAGCGAAGCTAGTGACAGCGCCGTCCTCTGCTCCATAAATGGCAAGCCTGTCATTAAAGAAGCAGATTTCATGAATAACTTGAATCAAATGATCCAAGCAAATCAATATTTCCGTGGAGCTACCGCTGAATCGTTGCCAAAAGAGTTGCAACGCAAATTCTTTGAACAACTGGTTACGCAAGCATTAATTGAAGCACATGCTAACGAAAACAACATTGAAAAACATCCTGCTTTTATTAAAGCTTACCAAGAGGCAGACAAGCAATTAAAGAGTGCCCTCAAAGTGCAAGTTGTTGAAAAAGAGATCTATGACGGCATTTCAGTAAGCGATGAAGAAATCAGCAAGTATTTTACTGAAAACAAAGACCGTTTTGTTAAAGTACCTGGTGGCACACTTGCTGCTGGCGTACGTTTTGACACCGAAGCCACTGCTGATGCATTTTTGACTAAAGCTCGTAATGATGTTGCTAACTTTGAAACATTGGCTAAAGCAGCCAATGATGGCAAATTTAGAGATTTTGGTCGCATTAGCAAAGAGTCTCGCGGCATGCAATTTGAAATTGTACCAGCACCAATCAAAGAAGCCGTTCTTGCCGCACCTAAAGCTCCTCACATAGAGAAAATAAAAGTAGGCAAAGAGTTCTGGGTAATTAAATCATGGGATAAAAAGAACACTGAGCTATTCGAACTTACTGATGTTAAGTCCCATATCGAAGGAATGCTCAAGAGCAATAAATTCAAAGATGTTCTAGATGCACGCCTCAAAGACATTCGTAGCAAAATGAATGTTTCAGTAAACGAGGTTTTTTTTGCAAGCAAAGAGCCTGCTAGTGAAAAAGGCGAAGAAGAGCCTGCTGCAAAACCGCACGCAGCATCTGCAGCAGCGTAATCACTTCATAATTTGAAACTAACGTTAGGGCGGGCTGGCAACAGCTCGCCCTTTTTATTAGGAGATTGTAGATGAATAGATTTAACGTTCTTATGGTTACATTACTTGCTACTACAGCACTAGATGCTCGTATCGAGATAGACCGTATTTTAGCACGAGTTAATGGTACTAATATTTTAAAGTCAGATCTAGAAAAACAGCGTATAGCAAAAGAGGGTAAGACATTTAGCTTAGAAGAAGCTATTAATGATGAACTTATTGCACAACATGCTGTTACCATGCACGTACTTCCCACTGCCACTGATATCGACCGCCAGTTTGTTAATTTTAAAGTACAAAATGGCCTCAATGAACTTTCTGATGAAGAATTTGAAAAGCAGCTAAAAGAAAGTGGCTTTAGTCTACAAGAGTATAAACATCAGCTTGGCCGACTCATGGCAACAGAGAACGTAAAACGTGCTGAGATCAGTGAAAAAATTGTAGTAAGTACCCAAGATGTTGAAGAGCATTATAAAAAACATCCAGAATACACAAAAGAAGCCTTTCACCTTGCTATTGCAACTGTTCCTACAGAAGAATATGAAGCAAACGGTGATTCCCTTGCTAGCGACCCTAAGTTAGTATGGGAGGATCATGGCTTTATTGAAACAGCAGAGCTCAACACTGATTACGAAGGAGTGAAAAACTTAAATCCGGGGGAGCTTATGAAGCCGCTTCAAAAAGAAGACTGCTGCGAACTCGTTAAGCTAATTGCCAAGCAAGAGGTGCGTCTCAAATCGCTCGCAGAGCGTTATGACAACATAGAGCGTACTATTCAAAATAAGCGCAAGGATAAAATCGTCAAAAACCTTGAAAAAAATTTGCGAAAAAAAGCTACTATCGTTTATCTTGATTGAGCCTTGCCATGGGTACGTTTTTTAAAAAAATACTGGTCTTTACCGTAAGCATTAGCGGCCTGCAACAAATACAGGCTTTCCCCGAAGAAGCGGTGGCAACGTATGGCTGCTCTGCCGGCATTGCAGCTGGGCTGATAAGCGGTATCGGGATTGCCACTATAACACAAGACTGGAGCCCACCAGCACGGTATGCCGCTCTTTTTATCGGCTGTGCTGGCGCATGCGCTATCACTAACCTTACCGTCTCAGCGGCCTGTGCTGAACTCACACCCTATGGTCGACTATCGCGCGCACACCATGCAATTCACCAGATTGAACATGACGAGATTATGAAACGGTTAAGCGGCGAAGACAAGCACATAATCTCAAACAAAGCGCTTAGCCTCCATCTAACAAAGCTACATACTATTGCCTTGAACGCACGAAGAAACTTAAACCATGCCCTTGACGAAGCTGTCAGCAACAAATATCCACATGGCATTACCAAGCACTGCAAACAACTGATTGACCAGATTGACATTATTCTTGAGAAAATTGCTTACCTTAAGACTCGAGCACAGACCCTTGCTTGACTTTTTGCCAACCTTCTCTAATCTGGCAGACATTTTTTATTAATTCGAAAGGCATCTTATGTTTAAACAATCAACAAAAAAATTCGCAACTCTTAGCCTCGCGTTAGCGTTCTGTAGCCAACAAACAGCTAGACCTATCAGCGAAACTACCGCTACGGTGTGTGCTATTGGCGGAGGCGCTGTTAGTGGCGCTCTTGCAGGATATGGCATACATTATCTTGCAAAAAAAAATGGTTACTCAAACACGACTACCTGGCTTCTTACTGGCCTTGGTTCAGCTACTGCTGGGGTGGGAGCTGGCGCTCTTATTTATTACATAATGAGTAAATATACCCCAACCGGACGCTTTGCGTATGCGCAGGGAATTATTGCAGAATTATACGCCGATCCTATTATTGCTGGCGCTCATGATCGAACCGAACATGTGATTGCACGTATCACTAGTGCACATGGGACTAGCTGGCCGTTAGTTGCTGCACGGGAAAATCTTATGCGGCAGTCTGTGAACCTAGGGAGCGCAGCTACTGCTCTAGATATGGCCTATACCGAGGCAAAAGCAAACCCGGGAAGATACCCAGAAATTATGCAAAATTATCAGCAATTACGGGCGAGCATTCCGCATATCTATCACAACATTGAACACGTACTTAACATTATCACGAACAACGAAAAATATGATAGCCAGGTACAACTGTTTGAGCGACACATGGAACAAGTACGGCAACAACAGCATGAACTCGCCTTGCAAGGTAATCAGTTGAGCCATGAGCGATGGGAAAACTATCAAGATCGCGATCATGACAGCAGAGAAAAAAACAAAGATCGCATCCACCAAAGCAATGAAAGCTCAAAAAAGTATTATTATAAATACAATGACAAACGAGAAGAGCGCGATTACAAACGGCAAGAAAACCATAAAGATCGCGTCTTTGCGGCAAGCAGACCAAATACCAAAATAAATTTTAGCATGGGCGGCAGATAAAAGCTCTGTCCCAAGCAAATAAAGCAATAAAAACCCCTCCTGACCGGCCTAGCCTCAGGGGGGGGTTTTATTATCCAAATATTTCTTGATGAAACTATTGTCTTCTCTTTCATTTTAGTTATATACTCCAAATAGAAATAATATCTATAAAGAGGGGGAAGCCATCCTTACTTGATCCCCCCCTTGCCTAAAAATTGAAGGGGAGAGAATGAATAAAAGTCTTTTATTGCTTACCGGGTTATTGTTGAGCTGCTCAGTGAGCACGCCGGAGCTATCTGCTAACAACACAAACAGGGAAGCTGGCAACAAGCATCGGACTAGAAAAAAATACGTATCCAGAAGAGTAAAAAAGCAACGCATAGCTTCAAAAAAACGAAGCCAAAGAGCGCATATGACCAGAAAATTTATGCTTGTCAAGGGACACCACAGAAGGTCTCACAGTAGAGAAGTCAGCAGCTCACCAATAGACAATCAACCCACTAGCTTTTTTAACACCCCTGTCTACCGAATCCCTGACCAGGGAACCATTAATCAAAGCATTGTAACTATTAATCCTGCATTTACTGCTATGCAGGAAAATTATATTGCGACATACCCTAACAGCCTACTTGCAGACAATTTTAGCAGCACTGGCCCAGGGACTTATGGGGACAAAAATCGATGGTCAAAAGCCGCATTACTCGAGCTTTTTGCACACCCTCCACTCATGGCTACAATACAAGAAATGCATCTTGATGGGACAGAAGATATTGTCACTTTCTTGCAAGGCAATATGTCACAATTTACCAATCTTGAAAGCTTAAGAATTATGGGAATTGGTATGTTCGCGCAAGATAATGAGCCAACTAGTCTTACGGACAACGAAGCACTCAAACTACAAAGCATACCCGCACTAAAATCACTTAACTTAGAAAGTTGTAATGACGTTAGCAATATCCTCGCAAACCTCCCGGCAACACTTGAGCGCCTCATCATTACAAATTGCACCCGCTTTTCACTTCCAGATAGACTACCTGTTGGCCTTAAAGTACTTGCTGTTAACAATAATTTTTCCTGGCACCCAACAACACTTCCTGCTTGTATAACAACGCTACCAAAACTCCAAGAACTACATGTTTATAGCTCTAAACTACCAAAACAAATAGTTAGAAACGCAAACAATAAAGAGGTCACCGTGTACTGGGAAGAAGCCGAACCTGTGCTTGTAGAAAATAAATAATCTATACTCTTTGAGGCCGCATTCTTCCCGCAAGACGTGCAAAAATTGGTCCCCTGTGGTAGAATCCATAGGGGATCTTTATTTTTGAAAGAATTTTCTATGAACACTTCAATCAAGGGCATTAGCCCAACCAAAGCTATTTTACTTTGTATAAACTCTATTATTGGCGCTGGGCTCTTTATCAACCCCAGCTCTCTCACTAGGATTGCTGGCCCCTACGGCTTTCTTGGCTACATGCTTGGTGCATTACTCATCCTCCCCATTATTTTATGCATTGCTGAACTAGCAAAAATACATCCTGTTGCAGGGGGGCTCTACGTCTACAGCAAAACATACATCGGCCGCTGGGCGGGCTTTTTAAGCGCCTGGGCCTATTTTGTGGGCAAAACCGTCAGCGCGGCACTCCTCATGCACAAATTTGTACAGTTCTTTCAAGCACGTGTGTATTTTCTACAAGATACCCCAGTACTGCTCATCGACATTGGCATTATTCTCTTCTTCACCCTGCTCAACATTGGCGGCGTTTCTATCGGCGGCAATATCACCTATTTCTTCAGCGCCCTCAAGGCAAGCCCGGTGCTTGCCACCTTTGCTATTGGATTCTTTTTATTTGATTCAAAAAACTTTCAGGAGGTAGTTAGCTTCCAGGATGTCTGCTCCTCTCTCCCTATTGCTGTTTTTGCGCTCCTTGGTTTTGAAGTTATCTGCGCCATAGGCAACCAAATTCACGACGCTAAAAATAATATCAAACGTGTTATTCTCACTTCGTTTTTTATTGTAGTTGCGATAAATACTATTTTTCAAACGGTAATCTTTGGGGTCGTTGGTTATGATTTAATTGAGGCTCAGGAACCAATACTAGTACTTGGGTTGAAAGCATTTGCTTCAATCCCATGGATAGGCAGTTTGCTAAACGGGCTTGTTTTTGCATCTATTGTAGGCGGTTTTTTCTCGCTACTCACCAGCAACTGCTGGAACTTACACACTATAGCCAATAATAATCATTTACCTGGAAAGTTATTCTTAACAAAGTGTAACAGAAATAATGTTCCTTGGGTTAGTTTGCTCATTGAAGCTAGTATTGCAATCTTTATTCTATCGATTACCACAAACCAAGTACCTTTACAAAACATGTCTGTTGTGGCGCAAATTGTTTCATTCAGCATAGCCGTATTTGCAGCATTTTATGCGGTAACAAGTAAAGCGGCACAAGAACTGCCATTATGGGCTCCTTTGCTTGCACTCCTTTCTTGCTGTTTTTTATTTGGTATTGCTGGCTATAAGGTTGCAACCTCTGGCGTCTCTATTCCCTTTATTGTACTATTTTTTGTTGGCTGCATTGCAGCGGCCGTGCAACATCGCATAGCAAGCAGCAAGAACTAATTTACTCTACCCCTTTAAATACGATAGCCTGTGAAAAAATTAGTAACTATTTTGACTCTTATTGCTCTTGCGACAAGCACTTATCTTGATAACGTACTGGCGATAGAGCCTGCTGAAACAAGCGCTCAAACTACACCAACCACCAGCGTCCAGCCGATAATACAAGCGCAAACAACAGAACAGCATGCCCCAGCTACAGCAATACCAGAGAAGGCTCCTTTGGTAGTAACAATTCCAAATAAAATAAATTCTCTAGCCTGCTCAGCATGTAGCTTCATCGCCGAGAATACAGAATGTAACAACAAATCTTTTACCCACCCCGACCAAGCAGAACCAGAAAGAAGCATACAGCAGGCAACTAGCCAAGAAAATCCTGTTGATAATGAATCAAGCGAAACGAATGCAACCAAAGAGACTAACAAGACAACAAATGTTTTCACTTGTCAGCATTGTGATGCTGTTAATTACACCAAATCATCTCTTAGTATTCATATTAAGGACAAACACCCAGAAATTTATGCACAATCTTGCATATGCAACTATTGTAAAAAAAAATTTTCTCAACCTAGCACACGCATAATTCATGAACGCAAACACACAGGAGAAAAGCCTTTTACTTGTGCGGTGTGCAGTGAAGCATTCAGTGTCATTTACAGTCTCAATCGCCATACGCAGAGCAAGCATTCATCAATTGGTAGCGCAACTAATTTCCAGCAGCCCATAGAAAACTCACATGAAGAGCAGGACGCGGCAGCAATACTTTCTTCTTTGCTCACAACTACTATTCCAACTGAAGCTGAAAAAGAGGACGAAGCAACAAATCTTTGCATCTGCCAACATTGTGATTTTGTTGCTTTAAGCAAGCGAAAACTTAGTATTCACACTCAAGACAAACACCCAGAAATTTATGCAGAATCTTGCATCTGCAACTATTGTAAAAAAAATTTTTCTCAACCTAGCACACGCATAATTCATGAGCGCAATCACACAGGAGAAAAGCCTTTTACTTGTGCGGTGTGCAGCAAAGCATTCAGTGTCATTGGCAGTCTCAATCGCCATATACTGAGAGCGCATTCACCCATTAATACAGGAACCAGTGTCCAGCAGCCCATAGAAAACTCAAATGATGCGCAGGCCGCGGCAGCAATACTTTCTTCTTTGCTCACAACTACTCCTCAAGTTATGCAAAAAAAAGATGCTCAAGCCGTCGTTAACTTTAGTAGTAAATGGACTCAATCAAAGACCAACAGAATAGCAAAAGACCTCACTGCAGACGATTCTTTTACTGCTGCTGCAAAAAGGTTGAGTACCAACCTTCCTCAAAATGATTTTGATGCAGAGATAAGTTCTTTTGGCAATGGTATCTCCTGTGAGAACAAGGAGATCAACAAAAGAGCTAAAGCAACCGAAGCAATAAAACCGATTACTGCATCACATTTATCTCCAATACGAATAGCGGATGAAAATAGTAGCGACGATGAGTATATTGATGTGGAAGGGGGGGGGCTGCCTGAGGAAACAGATTCCGTGCCAGCACATTCTACGGCATTAACTATTTTTCAGGAGGCACAAAAAGTAATTGAAAGCCATTTCCCACCGGCAACTACATCAATAATTCCCGATAACGAAAGCCATCATCCTACTTTGCTCACCGAAGCAGAAACTCTTGATCCCATTTCTCCAATTCATCATGACGTGCCAGATTATTTTAGTGATCAAGGAACAGATTTTGGTGAAACTTGCCAAACCTATGAACCAACTCAGCCAGAAGAGAGCCTACAAGCTGCTGCTAGCATAGAACTGCCTGCTCATGATGAACTTAGCAATACCACTGCACAACCCGATACAGAGACGCCATCAAGCGAACCAAATGCATCACCCTCAGCAATTCTTCCTGTTGATGGGAATAAGAGCGATAATGAACATATCGATTCAGCAGAGACAGAAGATCCTGAAGCAACATCAGAGGCCCCAACAAAATATTCTACTGCACTAACCGTTTTTCACGAACCAAGAGAAATAATAGAAAGTCACTTTCCACCAGCAATTCCATCAATGCCTACCGATAATCAATCAGAGCCACTCGCCTCAGCTCAGCCTGCAGATAATGACCTCGTGTGTAATGAATGCGGCTTTATTGCCGTTAGCAAACGAGGCTTGGCTACCCATATTGGCAAAACGCACCAAGATCCCGCCACCGCATCTACTATCTGTCAGTACTGTAACAAAATATTAAGCGATAAATGGAAACTAGCGAGGCATGTCGAAAAGCTTCACAGCAATAAATGTAGAAAAAATTTCTCTTGCACTATCTGCAGTTTAGAGTTTGTTAGCAGCGAAGCTTGCTCCAGGCATATTCTCCAGCACAATGATAAAGGTGATAAAAAGTTTAAATGTGATACGTGTGGCGTCGGCTTTAAGAAATGCCGTGGCTACAAAAACCATCTGAGATTACATAAAAAACCCGTATCAAATCCTACAGTAGCTTCATCTGAACTAATTGATCCTACCTCATGCCAAGAAACAAATATTGTCGACAACACAGAGATGCCATCTACTGAAACAAATTCATCTCTCTCTCCAATTCTTGGTGTTAATGGAAGCAAGAGCGATAGTGAGTATATCGATTCAGTCGAAACAGAAGAGCCTGAAGCAACCGCAGAGGCTCCAACAAAATATTCTACTGCACTAACCGTTTTTCACGAACCAAGAGAAATAATAGAAAGTCACTTTCCACCGGCAATTGCTGCGATAATTACCAATCAATCTGCTGATCATTCTTCTATGCAAACAAACGTTGCAGTTGAAGAGACCACTGCATCTGCATTTGATCCTGATAGTGCAGATACCCCAGAGCAAACAGAATTTTATGATTACGACTATGAACCAACTCAGCCAGAAGAGAGCCTACGAGCTGCTGCTAGCATAGAACTGCCTGCTCATGATGAACTTAGCAATACCACTGCACAACCCGATACAGAGACGCCATCTACAGAAACAGATTCATCTCCCTCATTATCTTTTGTCGTTACGGAATTGCATGATGACGGTTATGAACCAACCCAACCGGAAGAAAACTTAGAAGCTGATTCTAGCGTAGAGGAGTCGGCCCAGGATGAACCAATAACAGTCATCTCAGCGCAACCAGCTAAGAGTGATCGCACTGTAAAAAAGTCTCATATTTGCACCGTATGCGGTAAAGGGTACCCAAAACCAAACCTTCTCCAAAAACACCTATTAAAGCATTCCGCTGAAAAGTCATTCAAGTGCACAATATGCAACCTCGGGTTTGATACAGATATCGGTCTTAATATCCATAAAGGGCATTTTCACAGCCCCAAAGACAGTGAAGGGCTAGAGAGTGTTATTGCTCAAGAACAATCAATACTATCACTACAGTGCGAACAGTGCCCGTTTGTTGCCAGCGATCTGAGGGAGCTTTCTTCTCATATGAAGAGCAAACATAAAAAAACACCGTTCCTGCAATGTCGGTTCTGTCGTGCAAAATTTCCAAGATTATATGATCTCCAAAGACACCTCCGCACTCATACCGGCGAAAAGCCTTTTAAATGCGCTATTTGCCCATTAAGCTTTAACCGAAAAGATCTGCTCTTAAATCACATGCGCTATCATGATGACGATAAACCATTCGAATGCACGGGCTGTAAAATAAGATTTGACAGCGCCCTGGGGCTCACTCATCACATACGTCAAAGCCACCAGAACAAAGGAGAAAAGCCTACGCTCCCGCTCACTGATAGCACACAAGAAGCAACTAACGAAGAACAACTTGCTTATGATAAACCAAAGGAAATCACATCTCCACCACCCCCCCAAAATCAACTACGATGTCAGGAATGTGATTTTATTGGTATAAGCAAACTAGGCCTGGCTGCTCATATTGGCAAAAAGCACCGCGATCTTATTCCTCAATCAACTGAATGCCAGTACTGTCACGCAGTGTTAGCCGATAGATGGAAACTATCAAGGCATATTCAAGACCTTCATCTGAATAAAAAAGAATTTACATGCTCTGTCTGTAACCTTGTGTTTCAAAGCAGCAAAGCTTGTGAAAAACATATACTTCAGCACAGTGCTAAAAATGATGCCAAAAAATTTAAATGCGCTACATGTGGTGTAGGCTTTGATAACTATCGTGGATACCATCACCACCAACGATTACATGCAAAAAACGCCTCAGATTCCACCCTAACTTCACCTGAACTAATTGATCCTACCTCATCCCAAGAAACAGCCGTTGTCAACAACACAGAGATGCCATCTACCGAAACAAATTTACCTCTCTCTCCAATTCTTGGTGTTGATGGAAGCAAGAGCGATAGTGAGTATATCGATTCAGTCGAAACAGAAGAGCCTGAAGCAACCGCAGAGGCTCCAACAAAATATTCTACTGCACTAACCGTTTTTCACGAACCAAG
>Ga0194129_10002553_pt1 | contig 27230 bp, 23 predicted proteins | sample TA2KigCa35mmetaG_FD_150862 | JGI IMG/M metagenome (GOLD analysis project Ga0194129, IMG submission 150862) | Freshwater microbial communities from Lake Tanganyika, Tanzania - TA2015038 Kigoma Deep Cast 35m | ecosystem: Environmental > Aquatic > Freshwater > Lake | place: Tanzania: Lake...
ACCGGTCCCCTCCAGGGCCGATGCGTCGTCGACGGAGACCCGGGGGAGGGTCGGCACGGTGCCGGCGGTCAGGGCGGCCCGGATCCCGTCCTGGCGGGCGTCGTCCGCGCGCAGCGTCGGGGCGAGCCAGCCACCCTCGTCGAACTCGTTCCACGCGTAGGCCACCACCGCCGGGCTCCGGCGACTGCGGGCCCAGTCGAGCGCCTCACCCAGATGGGTGGCGAGCTCGGACGGGGTCGGCGCCTGGTACCAGTTGCGCCCCGATCCACCCCAGTGGGGGGGACGCTCGACCCGCGGCCGGGGGTCCCACCCCGACATGACCGTCGGGACCACGGCCACCCCCCGCCCCGACACCTGGTCCCAGGTGCGGCGGGCGCCCGTGGCCAGGTCGGCGTACGGTCGCCCATCGGAGGTCGCCACTCCCATGATGTACGAGGACACGGCATCGATCCCGTTGGCGGCCGCGTAGGTGGCCCCGGTGGTCGGCGAGTCGGCGCCCAGGGTCATGTACACGACGTACGGGTCGCCGGTCCCCTGGGCGAGGGACTCGGCCCGGAGCGTCGCGACGTCGGCGGCCACCGGCCGGGAGTAGAGGCCGACGTAGACGAGCGGGCGGCCGTCCACGTACACCCAGTTCGGGTCCTGCATGTAGCGCAGCACCGCGGCGCGCTCCGCCGGCATCGCCAAGCGCTGCCCGTCGATGATGACCGTGTACTTGACCCGGTCGCGCAACGCGCTCTGGCGGTACAGCTTCAGGCCCCGCATCATGCCCTCGTCCTCCGAGCCGACCTGGCGGTCGGTGTCGTAGACGATGAAGGCGAAGTAGTCGAGGCCGAGCTCGTCGGCGATCTCGATCTCACGGTCGGCGGCCGCCTGGTTGTCGGCGCGGGTCCGGACCGTGCCGGGACCGGTGATCTCGGAGAACCACGGCAGGCGGTCGTGCCAGTGGGCGGGGCCGAGCGTGTGCTCCACCGCGCGACCCGCTGGGCCGTCGTGCCAGGCGTCCCAGCGGATCGCGCCCGACAACGGCCGGTCGGGGGCCATGGTGAACGTGCACACGACCTGGTCCCCCGCGCCCAGCGTGACGGTCGCCGTCGCGCCGGCCTGATCCACCACCGACGCGCCGGGACACGTCAGGGCCGCGAGGCGCCAGCCCGGCACGGGCGACTGCATCACCACGTATGAACCCGGTGCGAGGTCGGCGACACGCGCAGAGTTGGCCCACTGCGGGTCGTTGTCGTCGTCGAGGGTGATCACACCCCGCCCGGAGACCGAGACGTCGAAGTCCTGACGGTCGTGCGCGTCGAGCACCACGGTGATCGTCGCCCCGGTCGGAGGGACGAACGGCGCGTTGGTGAAGGTGCAGGTCACCTGGTCGCCCGGCGCCACCGTCAGCGTCGTCGCACGCGCAGGGAGATCGGTCCGTGCGTCGCCGCCGTCGCACACGAGCGCGCCGAGGGTGGCGCCGTCCACGGCGGCCTGGGCGATGGTGTACGTGCCGGCGGCCAGACCCCCGAGCGTGACCCGGTCCGGCCGGACGGGGTCGGTGTCGTCGTCGAGCACGAAGCCGGGTTGCCCGGTCACGGTGAAGGCCACGTCGGCACCCCCGGGGGCGACCACGACCACGGTGATCGAGGCACCGCGGGGCGGCGTCGGGGAACCGGCCGGGTCCGCCCCGACCGGCCCGGCGGCGACCAGCGGGGTGCAGCCGATCGCGGCGAGGACCAGTCCGACGAGGGTTCGGTGCCAGGCGCCACGCGGCGTACGCCGGTCGGGACGAGCGGCGCGGTGGGGGCGGTGGGGGGGGTCGGCTCGATCGGCTCGGTCGGGGGCCATCGGTCCTCCAGGGGCAGGCCCGTCCGGCGATCCGGACGGCGTCTGTTCCCTGTCGGCGCGCGCGGCAGGTCCCTTGAGGACGAATCTCCCGGCGGCCCGACCGCCCGGTCCGGGCCATGCCCGAGCGGAGCGACCCCGGGGTCAGTCGAGGAGGTCGGGCACCGTCGCGGCGCCGCGGGCCTCCATCTGCTCGAGCTCCTCGACCGTCATGAGCACGGTCCGGGCCTTGGAGCCCTCGCTCGGGCCCACGACCCCGCGCCGCTCCAGCAGGTCCATCAGGCGTCCGGCCCGGGCGAAGCCGACCCGGAGCTTGCGCTGGAGCATCGAGGTCGAGCCGAGGCCGCTGCGCACCACCAGATGCATGGCCTCGCCGAGGAGGTCGTCGTGGTCGTCGGGATCGACGCCCCCACTCCCGGACCCACCGGTGGCGTCCTCGGCGATGCCCTCCACGTACTCGGGCGTGGCGACCTGGCGGCGCCAGTGCTCGGCGACCTTGCGCACGCACACCTCGTCGACCCAGGCGCACTGCACCCGCTCCGCCTTGCTCGACGACGCGGTGACCATGAGCAGGTCGCCCTTGCCGATCAGCTTCTCGGCCCCGGGCTGGTCGAGGATCACCCGCGAATCGGCCAGGCTCGTGACGCTGAAGGCGAGCCGGCTCGGGACGTTGGCCTTGATCACCCCGGTGATGACGTCCACCGACGGCCGCTGCGTCGCGATCACGAGGTGGATGCCCACGGCGCGGGCCATCTGCGAGATGCGCACGATGCTCGCCTCGACGTCACGTGCCGCGACCATCATCAGGTCGTTGAGCTCGTCGACGACGATGACGATGAACGGCAGGCGCTCGAAGCCCTTCCCCGTCACGGGGTCGGGACTCTCGGGGGTGGGCAGGTCACCCCGGTCGTAGGCCGCGTTGTACCCGGTGATGTCGCGCACCCCCGCCGCCGCGAGCGTCTCGTAGCGCAGGTCCATCTCGCGGACCGCCCACTCGAGCGCGTTGGCCGCCTTCTTCGGGTTCGTCACCACCGGGGTGAGGAGATGGGGTGTGTCGTTGTACGCGCCGAGCTCGACTCGCTTGGGGTCGACGAGGATGAGGCGGACCTGCTCGGGGGTGTTGCGGATCAGCAGCGAGGTGACCAGCGAGTTGATGCAGCTCGACTTGCCCGCCCCGGTCGACCCGGCGATCAGCACGTGGGGCAGCGTGGCCAGGTTGAGCATGACCGCCTGACCGTCGATCCCCCGGCCGAGCCCGATCTCGAGCGGATGGGTCGCGGCCTTCGCCTCCTTCGACGTGAGGATGTCGCCGAGGGTGACGAGCTGGCGCTGGCGGTTCGGCACCTCGACCCCGATCGCGCTGCGTCCGGGGATGGGCGCCAGGATCCGCACGTCGGGCGATGCCATTGCGTAGGCGATGTCGTGGCTGAGCGCGGTGACCCGGTTCACCTTGACCCCGGGCGCGAGCTCGAGCTCGTAGCGGGTCACGGTCGGCCCGACCGTCATGCCGATCAGGCGGGCGTCGACGCCGTGCTGGTGCAGGGCCGCCTCGAGGACCTTGCCCCCCTCCTCGACCAGCCGGCGCTCCGCCCCCTTGGCGTCGCCCTTCTCGAGCAGGTTCGCCGACGGGAGCTTCCACGCCCCCGGTCGGGCCGGGGTCCCCAGGTCGATGGCGAGCTGCCGACCGGGACCGGCGTCGAGCACCGGGGGACCGCCGGCGGCATCGGTCTCCACGTCGTAGAGCGCGACCGGAGCGGGCGCGAACGCCTCCGGGTCGACCAGGGGTTCGGGTTCGGGTTCGGGTTCGGGTTCGGGGTCGGCAACGGGATCGGCGTCGTCGCTCACCCCCCAGGGGGCGGCGGGATCGGGATCGAGGTCGAGGTCGGACGTGACGGCGAAGGGATCGCCCGGCTCGGGACCGGGCTCGTCGTCGAAGTCGGCCACGGGACCGGCGAGGTCGGCGGGGGGCTCGAGCTGCACGAACGCCCGCACCCGGGCCCGCACCCACCCGAGGCCGGCCCCGATCCGGGCGAGGACCGCACGCATCGGGACCCCCGGGACGAGCAGGGCCCCGAGCAGGGCGACGCCACCGAGGACGACCGCCGCTCCTGCGGTCCCCGTGAGCGCCACCAACGGCGCCCCGAGCAGGGCCCCGAGGAGGCCGGCCGACTCCTCGAGCGTGGCGAGGGGCGCCCCGAGCGCCGGCGCACCGGTGGCGAGATACAGGACACCGAGCCCGGCACCGCCGAGGAGGACGAGGCCCGTGCCCACCCGCCACGGTGCCCGCAGGGTGGGCACCCGGACGGTGCGCGCCGCGGCGGGGTCGGCCGCCGCCTCGGCCGCCTCGGACGCCGCAAGGGCCACCTCGCCGCCCGGGCGCCAGAACAGGCAGAGCCCGGCGACCCCGAGGGTCACGAACGGCACCGCGTAGCGGGCGAGACCGACGGCGGCGGCGCTCACCGAAGCCAGCGCGCGACCGACGCCGCCGGCGGCATCGCCGACGAGCCCGAGGGCGGTGAGCACCCCCACGATGGCGAGGACGATGGCGGCGGCGTCGGGGCCGTGCCCGCGGAGCTGGTGGCGGGCGGCGTCACGGCGCCGGGGCGCCGGTGCGGGGGCGGCGGACCGCCGGGTCCGCGCGGCGCCGCCCAACTTCCGGGTCATCGCGCCCCCCGACGCGCGCGAGGCGGTCGTACGGGTGGACTTCTTGGTCCCGCTCGTGCGGGCCTTGCCGGTCGCGGCGGCACGCGCCGACGTTCGGGTCGCCATTCCCCAACGGTAACAGCAACCCCTCCCGACACAGTGGCCACACCGGCGCGATTCCCGGAGTGGGGCCCGGCCGGGCTGCAGCCCTACCGGCGGCCGATCAGGGCATCACGGATCGCGTCCTGGCGGGCGGGATCGGGCACCAGGGTCGGGGCGAGCCACCCGCCTTCGTCGTACTCGTTCCACGCGTAGACGAGCACAGCCGGGGCCCCCGCCGTCGCGGCCCAGTCCACGGCCTCGCCCAGGTGCCGACCCAGCTCGGCGGGGGTCGGGGCCCGGAACCAGCTCCGGCCCGAGTCGCCCCAGAACGGCGGCTGCGCCACCCTCGGCCGCGGGTCCCACCCGGACATGGCGGTGGGGACCACCGGGGTGCCGAGCCGGGCGGCCCGGTCCCAGGCGTCCCGGGCGGTGCCGGCGAGGAGCGGGTACGGCCCACCCTGCGCGCTCGGCACGGCGATCGAGTACCACGACACCGCGTCGGCCCCGGCGGACTCGGCGGTCCGCACCGTCCGCTGGATCCCACTCGGGCTGCTCGCCCCGATGACCGTCTGGACGACGTAGGGGTCGCCGGTCCCCTGGGCGCGCGACGCAGCCCGCAGCGCCTCGACGTCGGTGCGCGCGGGGTCGGCCCACAGGCCCACGAAGATCAGGGGCCGCCCGGCCACCGTGACCCAGTTCGGGTCGCGCATGTCGCGCAGGATCGTCGCCCGCTCGCCCGGGTCGGCGAGGCGGTCGCCGTCGACCACGACCGTGTACTTGACCCGGTCCCGGTTCGGGCTGGCGCGGTAGTACCGCAGCCCCCGCATCATCCCTTCGTCCTCGGAGCCCACGGCGCGGTCCGAGTCGTACCAGAGGAACGCGAAGTAGTCGATCCCGAGGCGCGCGGCTCGGTCGATCTCCTCGGCAGCGACCGTCGGGGCGTCCGCCCGGGCGCGCACGGCGCCCGTCGGCGAGACCTCGGCGAACCACGGCAAGCGGCTGCGCCACTCGGGGGACGCCAGCGTGTACTCGACCGCCCGTCCCACCGGGCCGTCGTGCCAGGCGTCCCACCGGATCGCCCCCACGAGCGGGCGCTCGAGGGCCGGACGGAAGGTGCACGTCACCCGGTCCCGCCGCCCCAGACGCACCGTCGCGGTCCGGGTCGCGAGGTCGGCCGACACCCCGTCGTCGCAGGTGGCGTCGACCAGGTCCCACCCCGGCGCCCGGGCCTGGGTCACGGAGTAGCGGCCGGGTCCGAGCCCGGTGAACGTGACCGATCGCGGCCGGGTCCGGTCGTTGTCGTCGTCGAGCACGGCGTCGTGGCGCGCCGGGCCCGACACCGAGTACCGGAAGTCGTGGCGGTCGTTGGCGTCGACGGTCACGGTCAGCATCGCGGCGTCGCGGTCGGCCCCACCCGCCTGACCGACCCCGGTCACGACCAGACCCGCGAGGGCGACCAGGGCGACGCCCACGAGCACGACGCCGGCCGCGCCCCGTCCGGTCGGGCGACCGGTGCGCGGCCCGGTCGGTCGGCGAACCCCGTCGGTCTCCGCCCGCTCCGTCACCGGGCCGACGGTACCCCCGGACCCCGGGGCTCAGAGCGCGGGCGCGTAGCCGCCGTCGACGGGGTACACCTGCCCGGTGATCCACTCGGCCGCGTCGCTGCACAGCAGCACGGCGAGCGGCGCCGGGTCGTCGACCCGGCCGAGGCGACCCATCGGGTACGGCCGGGTCAGGAGCGCCTCGCGCTCGGGGTGCTCGTCGAGGTGACGGGCCATGTCCGCGTGCCGGATCGAGCCGAGCGAGAGGCAGTTCACGGTGACGCCGGCGCGCCCCACCTCCACCGCAAGCCCCCGCGTGAACCCGGCCGCGGCCGCCTTGGCCGCGCCGTAGACCACCTGGTTCCGCTCACCCCGGCGGCCGGCGTCGGAGATGATCGTGAGCACGCGACCCCACTGCTGCTCGAGCATGGAGGCGAGGTAGGTGTGGGTCACGTAGAGCACCCCGGCGAGGTTGACCCGCATGATCGGGTCCCACTCGTCGGGCCTCGACTCGGCGAACGACACCAGCCGCGCCCCACCCTCACCGAAGAAGCGCACCCCCGACCCCGCGTTGTTGACCACGATGTCGACCGGACCGGTTGCGGACCGCATCTGCTGGACCGAGTCCCAGTCGGTGACGTCACCCACCACCGGCTCGGCCGTGAGCCCCTCGGCCCGGATCTCGTCGACGACCCGCTCGGCCCGGTCGAGGTGCAGGTCGTTGACCCACACCGTCGCGCCGGCCCGGGCCATCTGGATCGCGATGGCCCGGCCCACGCCCGCGCCCGACCCGGTCACGACCGCGGTGCGGCCACCGATGAAGTTCGACCAGTCGCGGATCATGGGCACCGGACTCAGACCTCGAGCACGACGGGGATGATCGCCGGGCGCCGACGGGTGCGCGCGTTGATGAAGCGCCCCAGGGCCCGGCGGGCGTGCCGACGGACGGCCTCGGGGTCGGTCGCCCCGTCGGCCGCGGCCCGGGCGATCGCCGCCCGCACCTCGGCCCGGGCCTCGTCGAGCAGGTCGGCCGCCTCGGCCTCGTGGACCCAGCCCCGGGTCACGATCTCGGGGCCGGTCACCAGGTCTCCCGACGCTGCGTCCACGGTCACGATCACCACGACGACGCCTTCCGCCGCGAGGCTCTTACGGTCGCGCAGCACCCCCACGGAGATGTCGTCGAGCACGCCGTCGACGTATTGGTAGCCGGCGGGCACCGCCCGCCGCGCCACCTCGAGCTCACCGGCGTCGATGGTCACGACGTCACCGTCGGTGCACAGGAGCACCCGCTCCTCGGGGACCCCGACGGCGTGGGCGAGGCGGGCGTGGTGCACGAGGTGGCGGAACTCCCCGTGGACCGGGACGAACCACCGCGGCTGCACGAGGGCGAGCATGAACTTCAGCTCCTCCTGCGCCGCGTGGCCCGACACGTGGACCGGCGCGGTCTTGTCGTGGACGACGTCGGCGCCGGCCCGGTGGAGGGAGTCGATGACCCGGTCCACGTTGTGCTCGTTGCCGGGGATCGCGTGGGCGCTGATCACCACGACGTCGTCGGGACCGATCTTCAGGTGCTTGTGCTCCTGGGCGGCCATGAGCGAGAGGGCGCTCATGGGCTCCCCCTGGGAGCCGGTCCCCACGACGCACACCGACCCGGGGGCCATCCGGGCGACCTCCTCGATGTCGACGACCTCGGACTCGGGCAGGTCCAGCATGCCGAGGCTCCGGGCCAGCGCGGTGTTCTGCAGCATCGACCGGCCGACGAACGCGACCTTGCGCCCGCAGGCCCGGGCGGCCTGCACGACCTGCGCGACGCGGTGGAGGTGCGAGGAGAACGCGGCGACGATCACCCGACGGTCGGGGTGGTTGCGCAGGATGTCGTGGATGACCGGACCGACGGTGGTCTCGGAGGGCGTGAAGCCGGGCTTCTCGGCGTTGGTGGAGTCGGACAGCAGCAGCGTGACCCCCTCCCCCGCGATCTGGCCCAGCCGGGCGAGGTCGGTCTGGCGCCCGTCGAACGGGGTGAGGTCGATCTTGAAGTCGCCGGTGTGGAGGATCGTTCCCGCGGGCGTGCGGAACGCCGTCGCGAAGGCGTGGGGGACCGAGTGGGCGATGGGGACGAACTCGACGTCGAAGGGCCCGATGTCGATGCGGTCGCCGTCGCGAACCGTGACCAGCTCGGTCCGCCCGAGCAGGCCCGCCTCCTCGATGCGGTTCCGGGCCAGGCCCAGGCACAGCGCCGAGCCGAAGATCGGGGCCGACACGTCGCGCAGCAGGTAGGCGAGGCCGCCGACGTGGTCCTCGTGCCCGTGCGTGAGCACGACCCCCTCGACCCGGTCGGCGTTGTCGCGCAGGTACGTGAAGTCGGGCAGGACCAGATCGACGCCGGGCATGTCGGCGTCGGGGAACATCAGCCCGCAGTCGACGACCAGGATCCGGCCCCCGAGCTCGAGGCAGAAGCAGTTCCGGCCGATCTCGCCCAGCCCGCCGAGGAACACCAGACGGACGGGAGCGGGCATCAGCGGAGGCTACCCGGGGCACCCCCGGGCCGGGCGCGTCACGCGCCGGTGCGGTCGGCGGCGACCGCGTCGAGCGCGCCGTACTCCTCGGTGGTGTCGGCCCAGTCCTCGTACTGGATGACCTGGAGCTCCTCGAACCGGTGCCGGAGCCAGCCGTCGGCGGCGTCGAGCAACCCGAGCTTCTTGCAGTTGGGCACGATCTTGGAGAACAGCAACGACTGGAACAGCGGCTGGTCGGGCGCGGCCAGCGCGACCGGCACCATCTCGCGCGGGTCGATGCCCAGCTTCTGCCAGACCTCCTGCTGGAGGAACCGGTCGCGCATCCGGACCGCGGCCTCGAACGCGAACTCCTGGCGCTCGCGGACCTCGGCGGCGGTGAGCTGGTCGTAGAACTCCTGCAGCGAGAGGACCCCGAACGCCACGTGGCGGGCCTCGTCGCTCATCACGTAGCGCAGGAGCTGCTTGAGCAACGGCTCGGTCGTGAGCTGGTGGATGAAGCCGAACGCGGCGAGGGCGAGCCCCTCGACCATGATCTGCATCCCGAGGTAGGTCATGTCCCACCGACCGTCGCTCACGATGTCGTCGAGCAGCATCTCGAGGTGGGCATTGACCGGGTAGTGCCCCGCGCGCTTCTCGTCGAGGTAGCGCGCGAACACCTCGACGTGGCGGGCCTCGTCCATCACCTGAGTGGCGGCGTAGTACTTGGCGTCGATCCACGGAACGGTCTCGACGATCTGCGCGGTGCAGATCAGCGCGCCCTGCTCCCCGTGGAGGAACTGCGACAACGTCCAGTTCTGCGACTCGATCGCGTAGGCGACCCACTCGTCGTCGCCCCAGTGCTCCACCGGCGTGCCCCGGAGGTCCTGGCGGGCGAAGATGCCCGCGTTCTGGGCCCGGTCGGCCGACGCCACCGAGGCCGGGTCCACCGGGGTGTCCCAGGCCAGGTCGTTCGCGTTCCACTGGGACGTCTTGGCCTTCTCGTAGAGCTTGGCCAGGGCGGGACGGGTGCGCTCGTAGTCCCAGGTGAACAGCGCGTCGGCGTGCGACCGCACGGCGTGCGCCACCGCGTCGACGTCGGTGTTGGCCACGGCGAGGATCGCGTCGACGTCGTCGACGTCGTCGACGTCGGCCCGGCCGATCAGACGCTCGTTGGTGGTCATGGTCCCTCCTCCTTCGGGGCGGCGGACCCCCGGGGGGCGATCCCGGGCGTGACGAAGGTGGCGACGAACCGGCGCACCGCACCGGGGTCGGTGGGGTCGATCAGCGGCGTCGGGGTGCGGCACAGGTCGATCCCGATGCGGGCCACCCATTCGGCGGCCCGCCGCGGGTCGGCGGCCCAGGGCGCGAGCAACGGGGCGAGTCCGTCGGTCAGGCGGGCCAGGAGCGCGTCGCCCCCCGCGAAGTCGAGGTAGGGCGCGAGCGCGCCCGGATCGGCGGCCACGATCCCGCCGAGGGCCACCGAGGTGGCGAGGGTCCGGGCGCCGGTGAGGAACATCGCGGCGACGGCGTCGTCGAGGGCCCGGGCGTCCGCGACCGCGACGGCGACGGCAGCCACCGCCCGGGCGACCTCGTGGTCGAGCGCCGCCCCGACCAGGGCCGGCTTCCCCGGGCACCGGCGGTACAGGGTCGCCCGGGACACACCGGCCGCCCGCGCCACGGCGTCGACCGAGAGGCGGGCCAGGCCCACGCGGGCGATCTCGGCGAGGGTGGCCTCGGCCAGCGCGGCGTCGGGCCGGATCGCCGCAGCCGGGTCGGCGGCGGCGGGATCGGCGGCGGCGGGATCGGCGGCGGCGGGATCGGCGGCGGCGGGATCGGCGGCGGCGGGATCGGCGGCGGACCCGGTGGGGGCCCGGAGCACGGCCGTCATCGGTGAGACGATATCGCGGAGATGTCTCAGCCGGGACCCGGTGGGGTCCCGGGAGCCTCACCGGCGGGTCACGCCCCGGGCCCGACGAGGATCCCGGCGAGCAGCTCCTGGCGGACGAAGGTCGCGACGGCGGCCGGGTCGGCGAGGTCGCAGCGCCCGGGCGTGGCCATCACCGAGATCCCGACCGTGGCGACGAACCCGGCCGCCTGGTCGAGGTCGACGCCGGGTCGGACGCGACCGGCCGCGGCCTCCGCGGCGAGCACCGACCGCAGGTGGTCGGTCACCCACCCGAGCGTGGCCGCGTACTCGTGGTCGAGGAAGCGCAGGAGCGGCTCCGGCTCGGTCGCGAGCAGCGCCTGGAGAGCCGCGTTCGCGCGCAGCTCCCGGTGGGCGAAGCCCAGGGCCCGCTCGACCGTGGTCGCGAGGTCGGGGGCATCGGCGACCGCCGCCGCCATCGCGCCGTAGAACCGCGCCACCTCGGCGGCGACCGTCGCCGCGAAGATCTCGTCCCGGCCCCCGGGGAACCACCGGTACACCGAGGCCCGCGACACGCCGGCCGCCCGCGCAACGTCGGTCACCGTCGTCCCGGCGAAACCCTGTCGGGTCACGCAGTCGAGCGCGCCCCGCAGGACGCGGGCCCGCGCCTCGGGACCGCTCACAGCCCGAGCAGCGCGTCCAGTCCGAGCGTGAGGCCGGGCTTCTCGCCGACCGCCCGCACCGCGAGCAGCACGCCCGGCATGAACGACGACCGGTCGTAGGAGTCGTGGCGGATCGTGAGCATCTGCCCCGTCGTCCCGAGCAGCACCTCCTGGTGGGCGACCAGGCCCCGGAGCCGGACCGAGTGCACCCGGATCCCGCCCGGGCCCGCGCCCCCGCGCGCACCGTCGACCACCGTGCGCTCGGTGGGGTCGGCCCCCCACTCCGGGGAGGCCTCGGCCATCCGGGCCACGGTGAGCATCGCGGTGCCCGAGGGGGCGTCGACCTTCTCGTCGTGGTGCAGCTCGATGATCTCGGCGGTCTCGAAGTACGGCGCCGCCAGCTCGGCGAACCGCATCATCAGGACCGCACCGATCGCGAAGTTGGGCGCGATCACACAGTTCGCCGGGCTCCCGGTGAACCGGGTGGCGAAGTGGTCGAGGTCGGCGTCGGAGAATCCGGTCGTTCCGACCACCGCGTGCACCCCGTGGTCGGCGCACCACTCGAGGTTCCCCCGGGCGGCGTCGGCGACGGTGAAGTCGACCGCAACCTCGGCGCCGGCGTCGCGCAGGGCGTCGGCCGACCGTGCGACCTGTACCCCCGAGCCGTCGACGCCCAGCTGCTGGAGGTCGACGTCGGCGTGGAACGGGTCGACCGCAGCCACGAGCTCGAGGCCCGGATCGGCGGCGACGGCGGCGCACACCGTGGCCCCCATGCGCCCTCCGGCGCCGAACACGCCCACCCGGATCATCGGGGGGAGCCTAAACCGACGGGGACCGGGCCGTGAGGTCCGCAACGGTGACCGGCCCGACCGCCGCCACCGAGCCCGGGTTGTCGCCGAAGACCCGGTCGACCACGCGCCCGACGTCGGCGGCGGTGACCGCCTCGACGTCGGCGACGATCGCGTCGAGGGAGGGCACCTCGCCGAGAAGCAGCTCGCTGCGACCGAGCCGGTACATGCGGGACATGGAGCTCTCGAGCGACAGCGCGAGCGATCCGGTCAGGTGCCCCTTGGCCGCCTCGATCTCCCGGTCGCTGACACCCCCGTCGGCCCGGATCCGGTCGAGCTCGGCGTGGAGGACGTCGACGAGCTCCCCGACCCGTTCGGGTCCGGTGCCGGCGTAGATCCCGAACGATCCGGTCTCCTCGAACGCGGCACGGAACGAGTACACGGAGTACGCCAGCCCTCGCTGCTCCCGCACCTCCTGGAAGAGCCGCGACGACATCCCGCCGCCGAGCACCTGGTCGAGCACCCCGAGCGCGTACCGGTCGGGGTCGTTGCGGCGTAGGGCCCGCATCCCGATCACGAGGTGGACCTGCTCGAGGTCGTCCTCGACCACCGCGACCGGCGCCGGGCCGGGGGTGCCGTCGTGCAGACGCCGGTCCGGGCGGGCGGCGCGCTCGGGGTCGAGCCCGGCGAGCGCGGCCTCGACCGCGGCGACGACCTCCTCGTGGTCGAGGTTGCCCGCCACCGCGAACACGGCGTTGTCGGGCGCATAGTGCGCGTCGTGGAACCCCGCGATCGCCGCCGGGGTCATCGCCTCGATCGTGGCCGGCGATCCGGCGATCTCACGACCGATCGGGTGGTCGGGGAACACCGAGGCGGCGAACACGTCGTGCACGAGGTCGTCGGGCGTGTCGTCGCGCATCCGGATCTCCTCCAGGATGACGCGCCGCTCGGAGTCGACGTCCTCGTCGCGCAGCGCGGGCGACCACACGATGTCGGTGAGGATGTCGATCGCCACGGGGAGCCGATGGTCGGGCACCCGCACGTAGAACGCCGTGCACTCGTGGCTCGTGAAGGCGTTCATGTCGCCGCCGACCGACTCGACCGCCTCGGCGATCTCGACCGCCGAGCGTCGGGCCGTGCCCTTGAAGGCGAGGTGCTCGAGGAAGTGGCTGGCCCCGGCGATCGGGTCGGGCTCGTCGCGCGCACCGGTGCCGACCCACACCCCGGCCGCGACCGAGCGCAACCCGGGCAGGACCTCGGTGACGACCCGCAGGCCCGAGTCGAGCCGGGTCGTGCGGATCGGCCCGGGCTGCGGAGACGACGTCAGCGACGACCGCCGCGCCGGCGCCGGTCGCCACCGCCGCCACCACCGCCGCTGCGACCCTCACCCCGGGACTCGGCCGGGCCGAGGTCGCCGAACTCGCTGCGGGCCTCCTCCTCCCAGGCGTCCTCGAACGAGACCGAGGACCGGGACTCGCCCGCCTGGGCCTCGGCAGCCGGGGCCGCCGAACGGGCCGGCGCGGCGTCACGGGCCGGAGCGGCGTCGCCGCCCTCGGGCTCGTCGCCGACCAGCGACAGGGAGAGCTTGCCGGAGTTGTCGATGTCGTCGACCTTGACCTCGACCTCGTCACCGAGGTTGAGCACGTCCTCGACCCGCTCGATCCGCTTGCCGCGGCCGAGCTTGGAGATGTGCAGCAGGCCGTCCTTGCCCGGGAGCACGTTGACGAACGCCCCGAACTTGGTGACGTTGACCACCCTGCCGGTGTAGACCGCGCCCAGCTCGGCGGTCGGCGGGTCGAGGATGAGCTCGATGCGGCGCCGGGCCTCGGCCACACAGCTCGACTCCTTCGAGCCGATCGTGACCGTGCCCACCACGCCGTCGTCGCTCACCGACACGTCGGCGCCGGTCTCGGCGGTGATCGTGTTGATGACCTTGCCCTTCGGCCCGATCACCTCGCCGATCTTGTCCATCGGGATCTCGAAGCTCACGATCTTCGGCGCGCTGCCCTTGACGTCGTCGCGGGGTGCGGCGAGCGCCGCGTCCATGACGTCGAGGATCTGCATCCGGGCGTCCTTGGCCTGGTGCAGCGCCTGCTTGAGCACCTCGGCGGGCAGGCCGTCGATCTTGGTGTCGAGCTGCAGCGCGGTGACCGAGTCCCGGGTGCCGGCGACCTTGAAGTCCATGTCGCCGAAGGCGTCCTCGGCCCCGAGGATGTCGGTGAGGGTGACGTAGCGGCCCTCGTGGTACACGAGGCCCATGGCGATGCCGGCCACCGGCGCCTTGATCGGCACGCCGGCGTCCATGAGCGAGAGGGTCGAGCCGCAGACCGACGCCATCGAGGTCGAGCCGTTCGACGCGAGGACGTCGGACACGACCCGGATCGTGTACGGCCACTCCTCGACATCGGGGACCACCGGCACGAGGGCCCGCTCGGCCAGGGCGCCGTGGCCGATCTCGCGACGCTTGGGCGAGCCCACGCGACCGGTCTCACCGGTGGAGAACGGCGGGAAGTTGTAGTGGTGCATGTAGCGCTTGCGGTCGTCGACGCCGATGGTGTCGAGCATCTGCTCCATGCGGGGCATGCCCAGCGTGGTCACGGTGAGGACCTGGGTCTCACCCCGCTGGAACAGGCCGGTGCCGTGCGCCGTGGGGAAGAGATCGACCTCGGCCGACAGCGGGCGGAGCTGGGTGGTCGACCGTCCGTCGATGCGAACGCCCTCCTCCACGATCCGGGTCCGCACAACCTGCTTCTGCAGCGAGCGGAAGGCGGCCTTGATCTCCTTGGTCCGGCCCGCGAACGGCCCAGGGGCGTCGTCGCTGCCGACCAGGGTGGCGATCAGCCCGGACTCGATCGTGGCCAGGTGCTGGTTGCGGGCGTTCTTGTCGGCGGTGGACATCGCGGTCTTGGTCTCGGTCAGCACCGCGGCGCGCACGGCGTCCATGACGTCGGTCTGGTAGTCGACGTGGACGTCGTAGCCGATGACCTCGATCGGGCCCTTGGCCGCCTGCACCGCGTGCACCAGCTCGAGCTGGAGGTCGATGGAGGCGTTGATCCACTGCTTCGACCACTCGAGCCCGTCGGCGAGGACGTCCTCGTCGATCTTCGGGGCCCCGGCCTCGTAGAGGTCCCAGGTCGCCTCGGTGCCGCCCGCCTCGACCATCATGATCGCGACGTCGCCGTCGTGGAGGCGGCGGCCGGCGACCACCATCTCGAACGTCGAGCGGTCGCCCTCCTCGTAGGTGGGGTGGGCGTGCCACGCCCCGTCGATGTGGGCGATGCGCACGGCGCCGATCGGACCGTTGAACGGGATGCCCGAGACCATCAGCGCGGCCGACGCGCCGTTGATCGACGCGATGTCGTGCGGGTTCTCGAGGTCGGCCCCGAGGATGGTGGCGATCACCTGGACCTCGTTGCGGAAGCCCTCGGGGAACGACGGGCGCAGCGGGCGGTCGGTGAGGCGACAGGTGAGCACGGCCTGCTCGCCGGGCCGGCCCTCACGGCGGAAGAACGATCCCGGGATCTTCCCGGCGGCGTACATCCGCTCCTCGACGTCGACGGTCAGCGGGAAGAAGTCGATGCCCTCCCGGGGCTTGCTGGTGACCACGGTCGAGAGCAGGGTGGTGTCGCCGAGCTGGACGACGACGGCGCCGTCGGCGAGCTGGGCGAGTCGTCCGGTCTCGAACGACATGACGAGGCCCGCGTCGTTGACGGGGCCGGATACGCGAATGGCCTCGGCCATCGGGGAACGCTCCTTGTTCGGGCGGCGGGGCCCGGCGGTTCCCAGTTGTCAGGGTCCGGGCCTCCCGCACGGTGCGGGGGCGACCCAGGCCTTGGCGACTGACAACCGGCGGCGACCTCGCCGGTCGGCTCGCGCCAGTCTCCCTGACGCGAGACGAGGAGCGGGCGATCCGCTCCTCGGGTCTCCGGTCCTACCGGCGCAGGCCGAGCTTGGCGATCAGTGCCCGGTACCGCTCGACGTCGTTGCGCCGGAGGTAGTCGAGCAACCGCCGACGGCGGCCGACGAGCATCAGCAGGCCACGGCGCGAGTGATGATCCTTCTTGTGGACCTTCAGGTGCTCCGTGAGGTGGTCGATCCGTTCGGTGAGGATCGCCACCTGCACCTCGGGGGAGCCGGTGTCGGTCCCGTGGAGGCGGTGCTGTTCGATCGTGGCGGCCTTGTCGGGCATGCGTGCGCTCGAGCCTTTGCTTCGAGGGGAGAACGCGCCGACGGGTGCCGGCAACCCCTTGAGGCTACCAGGCCCGGTGCTCAGCCACCACGGCGGCGGCCCGGTCGCAGTCGGCCCGCATCTGGGCCACGAGGTCGGCGACCGAGTCGAACCGCAGCTCGGGCCGGAGGTGCTCGACGAACCGGACCCGGGCGAGCTGGCCGTAGAGGTCGCCCGTGAAGTCGAGGAGGTGGACCTCGAGCAGGGATCGGTCCTGGGCCTCGTAGAAGGTGGGGCGACGCCCGAGGGAGATGGCCGCGGGGTGCTCCACGCCGTCGGGGGTGACGTAGGTGCCGGCGTAGATCCCGTCGGCGGGCAGGCAGATCCCCGCCTCGACCCCGACGTTGGCCGTGGGGAAGCCGAGGTCCCGGCCCCGGCCGTCGCCGGTCTCGACCACGCCCCGGACCTCGTGGGGTCGGGGCGGGCGCCCGAGGAGCGCGGCCGCCTCGCGGACCCGCCCGGCGCCGACCAGGCGCCGGATCTCGGTCGACGAGTAGGGCTGGCCGCTCGTCTCGCCCTCGATCGGGACCAGACCGAGCCCGAGCACCTCGAAGCCGAGCTCGGCCCCCATCTGCTCGAGGAGCCGGACGGTGCCGTGGCGCCGGTGCCCGAAGTGGAAGTCGGCCCCCACGATGACCAGCCGGGTGCCGAGGCGCCCGACGAGGTCGTCGCGCACGAACACCTCGGCCGCCTCCCGGCTCCGGGCCTCGTCGAAGTGCACCAGGCACGTGCGGTCGACAAAGCCGGTCGCGGCGAGCAGCTCCAGCTTCTGGGGCAGCGACGTCAGCTGCGGCGGCGCGGAGCCCGGCCGCACCACCTCGGCCGGGTGCCGGTCGAAGGTGACGCAGATCGCCTCGTGCCCCCGGGCGTCGGCGAGCTCGCGCACCAGCCGCAGCACCGCCTGGTGCCCGAGATGGACGCCGTCGTAGGCGCCGATCGTCACGACCGCGCCCTCGGGGCGGGCGACGAACTCGTCGAGCGAGGTGACCACCATCGCCACCATTGTGCTACTCCGCGAGCACGACTGCGGGCGCCAGCCGGGAGCCGCGGCGCTCGTACACCGCGAGCAGCGCGCCGTCGGCGTCGAGCACGGCGAAGGGTCCGGGCTCCCCGGGCTCCACCAACGCGTCGGGCACCGGGGACCCGTGGCCCACGACCACGGCGGTGGCGGCGTCGGCGACCAGGGGCGTGAGGCCCCGCAGCGCGACGGCGGGGCTCAGGCACGCCGCGGCCGGGTCGGCGGCCACGGCGTCGACGGTGCGGGCATCGGCCTCGGTGAAGGTCCCCACCCGGACCCGCCGCAGCGCGCCGAGGTGGGCGGGACCACCGAGCGCGGCACCGAGATCGGCGGCGAGCGAGCGGATGTAGGTGCCGCTGCCGCAGACCACCCGGATCCGCGCGACGGGGTGCGCGCCGGGGACGAAGTCCTCGACGTCGATCCGCTCGATGTGCACCGGTCGGGCCGGCCGGTCGACCTCGGTCCCCTCCCGGGCCAGCTCGTGCAGGCGGCGGCCACCGATCTTGACCGCCGACACCATCGGCGGGACCTGCTCGATCGCGCCGAGGAACCCGCGGGTGGCCTCCTCCACCTCGGCCCGGGTCACCGGCATCGCCGTCGTCTCGGTGACGGTCCCGGCGCCGTCGAGGGTGTCGGTGGCGATCCCGAACACGACCTCACCGACGTACTCCTTGTCGGTCGCCTGGAGGAAGCGCAGCAGCCGGGTCAGGCGACCGAGGCCCACGAGCAGCACTCCGTTCGCGTCGGGGTCGAGGGTGCCGGCGTGGCCCACCCGACGTTGCCCGTACACCCCGCGGAGGCGGGCGACGACGTCGTGGGAGGTCCACCCCGCGGACTTGTCGACGACGACCAGGCCCGACTGCACGGCGTGCCCCGGACTCAGAGCGCCGCGAGGATGCGGGCGACGACGTCGCGCACGTCACCCTCGGCGCTGAACCCGGACGCGAACCGGTGGCCACCGCCCCCGTGCGCGACGGCGACGCCGTCCACCGCCACGGCACCGAGCGAGCGAAGGCTGACCCGGACGGTGCCGTCGGCCTCCTCCTTCAGCACGCAGGTCACCTCGGCCTCCTCGGCCCGGCGGAGGATGTCGATGAGCCCCTCGACCTCGTCGATCGTGACCCCGTGGCGCCGCAGCATGTCCTGGGTGACCGCGGTCCACACGAAGCGGCGCTCGGGGACCAGCTCGGCCCGGGCCAGCGCGTCGCCGAGGAGCTGCAGGTAGGCGAAGCGGTGCTCCTCGAACAGCCGCCGCGACAGCTCGGGCACCGGGACGTCGAACTCGGTGAGGCGGCGGGCGAGGTCGAACACCGCCGGGGTGGTGGACGAGTACTGGAACCGACCGGTGTCGCAGACGAGCGCCGCGTAGAGGCACACGGCGGCGTCACGGTCGAGCGGGAGCCCGAGCCGGTCGACCAGGGCCTGCACGACGACGCCGCTCGCCGCCGCGTCGGGGTCGACGAGGTTGACGGTGCCGAAGCGCTCGTTCGACACGTGGTGGTCGACGACCACGAGCACGCGGGCACCCTTGGCCGCGGGCTCGAGGTCCCCGAGGCGGGCGAGGGAGCCAGAGTCGAAGGTGATCATCACGTCGGGCTCGGTGGGGAACTCCGCCGGGGGCACCAGCAGGTCGAGCCCGGGGAGGTCGCGGTAGTGGGGCGCGACCCGGAACGGCGTGGGGAACGATGCGACGACGTCGCGTCCGGCGGCCCGGAGCACGTGCAGCAGGGCCAGCATCGACCCGAGGGCGTCGCCGTCGGGGTTCACGTGGCAGGCCAGGGCCACCTGCCGAGCGCCGTCCACCGCGGCGGCGGCCGCCCCGAGCGGGTCGGGACCCGCCGGTCCACCGGTCACGAGCCCGAATCCTCCGGGGCGTCGCCGTCGCGGATCGTCCGCAGGATCTCCTCCACCCGCTGCCCCTGCTCGATGGCCGGGTCGAGGACGAACTCGAGCTCGGGGAGCCACTTCATCCGCACCTGGCGGCCGAGGGCGCTGCGGAGGAACGGCGTCGCGCTGCGGAGCGCCGCGGCGAGGTCGTCGTCGTGACGACCCATCGCCGCGTAGTACACCTTGGCGTGGCGGAGGTCGCGCGTGACGTCGACCCCCGTGATGGTCACCATCGCGAGCCGGGGGTCGCTGGTGCGCTCGAGCGCATCGGCGAGCGCCTCGCGCACGACCTCGTTGATGCGGGCCGTGCGCGGGTACTGCCGGCCGGAGCCCCGGGTCGCGGTCACGGCGCGAGGACCCCCTCGCCGTCGAGCGGCACGTGCTCCAGCGCACAGACCTCGAGGTCGGGCGCAGCGTGGACGAACCGCTCGACCGCGTCGACCTGCTCCTGGAGGTGCGCCGCGCTCGCAGCGACCAGGGCCACCGCGAGCTCGGCCCGCTGCCACTGGTCCTGGAAGCCGGTCTCGGCGACCGAGCAGCGGAACCGGTGGCGCAGCCCGTCGATCACCGGCCGGATCACCGCCCGCTTCTCCTTCAGCGACCGGCTCCCGGGCACGTGGACCTCGACGCGGATCGCCACGGCATACATCTCCCCCATTGTGCCGTAGTCGGTGCCCCGGCCGCGCGGGCGGGGGTCCCGGGGTGGTCCGGTCGGGCCGGTGACCGGGGTGGCGATCGGAGGAGGTCAGTTGGCCGACGGGTCGAGCGGGGCGTGGGCGAACTGGGCGATGCGCCCGGGCTGACGGCGCAGCACCCGGACCCACAGATCGCCCGGGTCGGGCGTCCAGAGGTCGTCGGGCGCCCGGTCGAGGACGAACCACGAGCCGGTGGCCACCTCGCCGTCGAGCTGTCCCGGGCCCCAGCCCGAGTACCCGGCGAAGCAGCGGACGCCGAGGAGGCCCGCCCCGTCCGGGGGCGGGTGGTCGAGGTCCACCGCGCCGACCCCGGGCCAGAGCCCCGTGATCCCGGGGCAGTCGACCGGGTCCACCGAGTCGAGCAGCGCGAGCCCGATCATCCCGTCGGGTTGGACCGGACCGCCGAGGTGCACCCGACCGGGGGCGACCGCGACCGGAGCCCAGTCCGGCAGGATTTCCCCCACCGGCGTGCCGCTGGGACGGTTCAGCACCACGCCGAGCGCGCCCTCGTCGTTGTGCTCGACCACGAGCACGACGGTCCGGACGAAGTTGGGATCGAGCAGGGCGGGGGCGGCGACGAGCAGGCGCCCACGGGCGGACCCGGACACGGGGCGTCGGGTCAGGTCAGATCGAGCGAGAGCATCCGGATCGCGTTGCCGCGCACGAGCTTGCGGATCGTGGCGGCGTCGAGGCCGGCGAACATCTTCTCGGCCACCGCGTAGGTGTGGGGCCAGGTGGAGTCGGTGTGGGGGTAGTCGGTCTCGAACGTGACGTTGTCCTCCCCCACCACGTCGAGCGACGCCAGCCCGTGCCGGTCGCGGAAGAAGCAGGTGTAGATGTGGTCGTAGTAGTAGGTCGACGGCGGCTCGGGGATCCGGTCCCGCACGCCACCCCACGCCCGGTGCTCCTCCCACACGTCGTCGGCCCGTTCGAGGATGTAGGGCACCCATCCCATCTGGCCCTCGGAGTAGGCGAGGGTCAGCCGGGGGAAGTCGACGAGCACGCCGGAGAAGAGGAAGTCGGTCATCGACGACATGGCGTTGCCGAACGACAGCGTGGCCTGCACCGCGGCCGGCGCGTCGGCCGAGGTCGACGGCATCCGCGACGACGACCCGATGTGCATGTTGATGACCGTGTCGGTCTCCTCGCACGCGGCGAAGAACGGGTTCCAGTAGCCCGAGTGGATGCTGGGCAGTCCGAGGTGGGGCGGGATCTCGCTGAAGCACACGGCGTGCACGCCCCGCGCCGCGTTGCGCCGGACCTCGGCGGCCGCGGCGTCGGCGTCCCAGAGCGGGATGATGATCAGCGGGATGAGGCGGCCACCGCTGCCCCCGCACCACTCCTCGACCATCCAGTCGTTGTAGGCCTGGACGCAGGCGAGGCCGAGCCCGGCGGGATCGGGACCCTCGAGGAAGGTCTGGCCGCAGAACCGCGGGAACGTCGGGAAGCACAGCGACGCCTCGACGTGGTTCACGTCCATGTCCGCGAGGCGGGCGACCGGGTCGAAGCACCCGGGCCGCATCTCGTCGTAGGTGATCGGCGACAGCGTCATGTCGTCGCGCTCGAACCCGACGGCGGCGACGTGGCGCTTGTGGGGCGACACCAGGTCGCCGTAGACCCAGCAGTCGGCCTGCGGACCGGCGTCGTCGAAGACGATGCGGTACGACGTGCCGCCGGTGAACTCCATCTCACCCAGGCCGCGGCGCACGATCTTCGGGCCCTGGTCGCGGTACTTGGCCGGCAGCCACCGCTCCCAGAGGTGGGGCGGCTCGACCACGTGGTCGTCGACCGAGACGATCAGGGGGATCTCAGGCGTGGGCATCGTGGGCTCCGCTCTCGTGGCCGCCGGTCGGGACCCGGACCGATCCCGATCTGACGGGTCGTCAGATCCTAGGCCGGGGTGGGACCCGGGGCCAGCACGGGCGCCGGGCCTAACCTCCGGTCGTGACGCTCGACCTCGTGATCCGTGGTGGCCGACTCGCCGACGGGCTCGGCGGGCCCCTGCGCGCGGCCGACGTCGGGATCGCCGACGGCACCGTCGTCGCGGTGGGCGAGGTGCCCGGGCGGGGCCGGCGCGAGATCGCCGCCGACGGCCGCCTCGTGACCCCGGGCTTCGTCGACGTGCACACCCACCTCGACGCCCAGCTGGCCTGGGACCCGATCGCGACGTCGTCGTGCTGGCACGGGGTGACCTCGGTCGTGGTCGGCAACTGCGGCGTGACCTTCGCGCCCGTGCGCGCGGGCGACCACGGGTACCTCGCGGCGATGATGGAGTCGGTCGAGGACATCCCCCGGTCGTCGATCCTCGAGGGGCTGCCCTGGGACTGGGAGGGCTACGCCGGATACCTCGACTGGCTCGAGCGCATCCCCAAGGGCGTGCACGTGGGCGGCATGGTCGGCCACGCCGCCGTGCGCTACTACGTGATGGGTGACCGGGCCCACGACGAGGGCGTCGCCCCGACGGCCGACGAGCTCGCAGCGATGGCCGGGCTCGTCCGCGACGCGCGCCGGGCCGGGGCCATCGGGTTCTCGACCTCGCGCACCCTGCGCCACCGCGTGCCCGACGGCCGGTTCGTGCCCGGGACCTGGGCCGACGCGGAGGAGCTCGCCGTGCTCGCCGACGCGGTCGGACCCGGCGGGGTGATCGAGGTCGCGCCCCGCTTCGACGGCGACGGGCCGGCCGAGCCCCGGGTCGACGCCGAGCTGGCCTGGATGACCCGGATCGCCGCCGCGGTCGGGTGCCGGGTCACGTTCAACCTCACCCAGACCCCCGAGCAGGGGCTCCACTTCCGCCGGGCCGTCGCCCTCGCCCGGGTCGCCGAGGCCCGCGGCGCCCGGATCCGGCCCCAGACCTCCACGCGCCCGATCGGGCTCCTCACCGGCATCGCCCACCGCACCCCGTTCGACGCCCATCCCGAGTGGCTCGCCCTCGGCGACCTGTCGCTCGGCGAGCGGCTCGCGGCGCTGCGCGACCCGGTCCGGCGGGCCCGGCTGGTCGAGGTGGCCCGCACCGACCGGGCCGGGCTCGACGCGTTCTTCGTGTGCAACGGGCCCGATGGCACGGCGCGCTACGACTGCACCCCCGACCGCTCGCTCGTCGGCGTGGCCGACGCCCGCGGGGTCACGCCGGTCGAGGCGTTCGTCGACCTCGCGCTCGAGACCGCGGGGGCGCTCGTGCTCGTCTGGCCGCTGCTCAACCAGGACCGGTCGGCGGTCGGCGAGATGCTGGCCGACCCGCTCGTGATGATCGGCCTCGCCGATGCGGGCGCCCACGTCGGGCAGACGATGGACGCGAGCGGTCCGACCACGCTCCTGGCCGACTGGGCCCGCGACGGTGGGGCGATGCCGGTGGAGGAGGCCGTGCGGCGGCTCACCAGCGACACCGCGGCGACGTTCGGCATCGATCGGGGCACGATCCGCCCCGGCGCCGTGGCCGACTGCAACGTCATCGACCTCGACGCGCTCGCGCTCGAGGTGCCCGAGTACCACCACGACTTCCCCGGGGGCGCAGGGCGCTACGTGCAACGGGCGCGTGGCTACGACCACACGATCGTCGCCGGCGAGGTGGTCGTGGACCACGGCGAGCACACCGGGGCGCTGCCCGGCCGCCTGCTGCGCGCCCCCCGGTAGCATCCGGCGCTCGTGGACGCCCTCGACTTCTACGGGCTGCGCCCGCCCGCGCGCGACGGCGACCCGTGGGCGCTCCCGGTGGAGCGCCGCCTCTGCTCGGGGCTCGGGGCGCTGTTCGGGGGCTGCGGGCTCGGCGCCGCCATCGCCGTCCTCGAGGTCGTCACCGGTCGTCCGGTCACCTGGGCGACGGCCCAGTTCCTCGAGTTCACCCGACCGGGGACGACGGTGGACCTCGAGGTGACCGAGGTCGTGCGGGGACACGCCACGAGCCAGTGCCGGGTCCTGGCCCGGGTGGACGGCAAGGAGATCTTCACGGTGCTCGCCGCCGCCGGCCGCCGGTCGCTGTCGTTCCGCCACGAGTGGGCCGAGCGGCCGGCCGTCCCGCCCCCGGCGGCGTGCCCACCCCGCGCGCTGCGCCGCGAGCACGCCGGCACCATCGCCGAGGCGCTCGAGGTGCGGGCCGCCCGACTGCGCGAGCTCGAGGACCTCGACGGCGCGCCCCTCGCCGACGGCCGCTCGGCGGTGTGGGTCCGCAACCCCTGGGCCACCGACGCGCAGGCCGCCGCCCTGGCGATCGTGGGCGACTACGTCCCGATGGGGATCGGGCAGGCGAGCGGGCACCGCCTGGCCTCGAGCAGTCTCGACAACACCCTGCGGATGGTGCGCAACCACCCGACGGAGTGGATCCTCGCCGACATCCGCGTCCACGCGGTCGGCGACGGGCTGGGGCACGGCACCGTGCACCTGTGGTCGGAGGACGGCCTGCTGCTCGCGACCGCGAGCCAGACCGCCATCGTGAAGGAGCCGCGGGCCCCGCGGCCCGGGCCGGAGGACTGACCATGGCCGTCCCGCAACGCCACGGCATCACCGTGCCCTTCCCCGGCGTCACCCTCGCCGATCACCGCCCGTGGTTCGAGGAGTGCGCCGCCCTGGGCTACACCGACGTGTGGTCCGCCGAGGCGGGCGGCTACGACGGACTCGTCCCCCTCACCCTCGCCGCGGCCTGGGCCCCGAGCCTCCGGCTCGGCACCGCGATCCTGCCGGCCTCGACCCGCGGTGCCGCAACCCTCGCCGGGGCGGCGGCGTCGATGTGCGAGGCCGCACCGGGCCGCTTCGTGCTCGGCATCGGCTGCTCGTCACCGACGATCGTGACCAACTGGAACGGGTTGCCCTTCGACCGCCCCTACGCGCGCATCCGCGACACCATCCGCTTCCTCCGCGCGGCCTTCCCCGGCGAGAAGGTGACCGCCGAGTACGAGACGTTCTCGGTGACCGGGTTCCGCCTCGACGTCGCGGTGCCCGAGCCGCCGCCCATCCTCGTCGGGGCCCTCCGGCCGGCGATGCTCCGGCTCGCTGGCCGCGAGGGCGACGGGGCGATCACCAACTGGTGCGCGCCCGACGACATCGCGCGCATCGCCGCCGAGGTGGGGCCCGACCGTGAGCTCGTGTGCCGGATGATGGTGCTCCCCACGACCGACCCGGGGGCGTTGCGGGCGTTGGGTCGGCGCATGATCGCGGCGTACATGACCGTGCCCGCCTACGCGGCCTTCCAGGAGTGGCTGGGTCGCGGCGAGGCGATCCGGGGCATGAACGAGCGCTGGGCCGCCGGTGACCGCGCCGGGGCGCTCGAGCAGATCCCCGACTCGCTCATCGACGAGCTCATCGTCCACGGCACCCCCGCGCAGTGCGCGGCCCGGGTCGCCGAATACGCCCGGGCCGGTGTCACCACGACCGCGCCGGCGATCTTCGCGACCGGCGACGACCTGCACGCGACCGTGCGGGCCATGGCTCCGGGCCCCTGAGCGCTCTCGAGCCCACTCCGACCGCATTCCGAACGCACGCCGCGCCCGGCGTCAGGCAGCAGCGGGCGCTGACGTCTGCGCAGACGTCAGCGCAGACGTCAGCGCGCGGCGTCGGCGACGAACCGCTCGAGCACGGCGGCGTCGCCGAAGACCTCGAGCCGGTCCGGGCCGATCCGGCCCCGGACCGCGAGCAGCAGGTCCGACGCCGATCCCCGGGCCGCCACGTCGCCCTTGGCGTGCTCCCGGGTGACCCGGGCCCCGTCCGGGTCGCGCCGGACGAGCCATTCCCCCGCACCGTCGGTGCGGTGCAGGTGGATCGTCTCGCCCGCACCGGCGACCCGGTCACGCTGCAGCCCGCCGACGACGAGATCCAGGAACTCGTCGATGCCGTCACGGGCCAGCTCGGCGTCCACCTCGGGGGCGATCCCGGCGGCGAGCTCGGCGTCGACCCGGTGGAGCGCGGTCTCGTGGGCCTGGCGCCGGAACCAGAACGCGGCGGGGCCCGGCCCGGTGAAGGTCCAGAGGGTGACGTCCGGATCGGTGGCGTCGAGGACCGCGAGCAGGTCGGCGGTGGCCTCGGCGACCCAGTCGACGAGGACCGCGGGATCGGTCGGTGCCTCGGGCACGGCGAACTCGGGCGCCTGGACCCGGCGGGCGATCAGGTCGGCCTGCCAGCGCTGCACCTGCCCGACGTGACCGAGCAGATCGGCGACCGTCCAGCCCGGGCACGAGGGCACCGGCGCCGACCAACCGGCGGCCCGGGCCGCGTCGAGGAGGCGGGCGCCGTCGGACCGGACGGCGGCGAGGTGCTGCGACGGCTCCACGGGGCAAACCTACCCGGCCGCGCCCGGGCCCGGTCCGGGCTCGGGGAGCGGGTCGATCAGCTCGGGCCCCTGGTTGCGGGCGTTCCCCACGGCACGCGTCACCGGGTACAGGCGGACCGAGGTCGCCGGGGCCGGCACGAGCAGGGGCTGGAGCGCACCGGGATCGGTGAGGTCGGGATCGAGCCAGTCGGCCCACGCCGGCTCCGGTAGCACCACCGGCATGCGGTCGTGGATCGGGGCGAGCGCGGCGTTCGCCGTCGTGGTCAGGATCGTGCACGTCCGCAGCCAGCCGTCCGGGTCACCCATGGTGCCGCGCGCGTCGTCGGGGACCTTCCAGGTCTCCCACAACCCGGCGAACGCGAACGGCGCACCGTCGGCGGCGTGCACGAAGTACGGCTGCTTCACCGACCGTCCGACCCCCACCGCGCGCCATTCGTAGAAGCCGTCGGCGGGAACGATGCAGCGCCGTCGCGCGAACGCGCGCCGGAACGCGGGCTTCTCGGCCGCCGTCTCGGACCGCGCGTTGATCATGCGGTCGCCGACCCCGGGATCCTCGGCCCACGACGGCACCAGCCCCCAGCGCATCCGTGACAGCACGCGGCGGTCGTCGCGGGCCCGCACCACCAGGATCCGTCGGCGGGGCCTGACGTTGTAGTCGGGCGCATCGTCACCGACCGACGCATCGATCTCGTCGACGCCGAAGTGGGCCACCAGCCGGGCCGGTGACGACGACGAGACGAACCGGCCGCACACAGTCAGCGGCGCCCCGCCGCCCGGTGCTCGAAGCGCAGGGCGGACCAGCTGGCGTCGATGACGGACGTCCGGACGTCAACGAGCCCGGCGGCCCGACCCAGCGCACGGACCGAGGACTCGGCCAGGTCCGACGCGATGCCCGCCGTGCGCTTCGGCCACGCAATCCACAGGCCGCCGTCGGCCTGCACGGCCCGGGCCAGGGTGGGGAACCGGCGGGCCAGCTCGGCGCGGCGCGTGGCGAAGAACACCAGGACGTCGACGCGCCCGCGCGCGGAGGTCCGCAGCTCGACGTCGGCGGGCAGCAGCACCGAGGCCCGGAACGACGCCGGTGCCGAGACCAGGGCCAGGCGGGCACCCGGTTGGATCCCGAGTCGTCGCGCCACCACCAGCGCCGACGTCCCCGTCCCCGTCCCCGTCACGGGTGCACTGTTCCCGGTGCACCGGGTCCGCGTCAAACGCCGGCCA
>Ga0194129_10002557_pt1 | contig 27212 bp, 27 predicted proteins | sample TA2KigCa35mmetaG_FD_150862 | JGI IMG/M metagenome (GOLD analysis project Ga0194129, IMG submission 150862) | Freshwater microbial communities from Lake Tanganyika, Tanzania - TA2015038 Kigoma Deep Cast 35m | ecosystem: Environmental > Aquatic > Freshwater > Lake | place: Tanzania: Lake...
CATCTCATCTTTTACCCAGGTTGCGGGAGTTTCTTTAAGAGTGAAGATGTCGAATTCCGCTTCTTTGTAGAGAAGATAAGTCCGTCCCTCGCTTAGACCTTGCTGTTTCCAGGTAATGCACGCTTGAACTGCTTCCTTGGCAGACCCATACCTGCCACAGCCAGCAAGGAGCAGCGCGAGAAGGAATGGCACGCGTTTCATGACCCAATGCTGCCTCAAGCGTCAGACACGGCAATCGACGGACGGGTCATTGCGGCGTCGCCATCTCAAGCCGGTCCCGACCAATTTCCTGGCTGCCGCCTAGCCGTGGTGCTGGCGGACGGCGAACCTGGCGCTGAGATCGACTGAGGGGCGAGAGGTGGTGGCTCAGGGAGCGGCCTAATTGGGCGCGTTTTGGGCGCGCCTCTCGCGACCAATCCCTGAGAAGTCAATCGGGGCGACAGGATTCGAACCTGCGACCTAGTGCTCCCAAAGCACCCGCGCTACCAAGCTGCGCCACGCCCCGCGTGCTTGGAGCTTACCGGTCGATCCGGGGCACTGGCAGGGTCGCAAGGCCCCGATACAACGGGCCCACCAAGCGGTGCTGCCGGTGTTAGCTCCTCGGATCATCAGGGCTGCTGCGCTTCTGTCCGTCGTGCTTCCCGGCGCTTGGTCCGTGGCCTGGGCCTCTGAGGAGGCTCCGATCCCAAGGCCCGAGCAGATCCCTCCGGATACCCCGGTGGCCGACCTGATCCCTGAGCTCGCCCGCGCTCCAGAGCTCTCGGCATCTCAGGCCTGGCCCCTGCGCCCCGGTGAACCGATCCGTGTTGTGTATCCCCTCGCCCTGAAGGCCAGCGAGGTGGATCACTACGGCTGGCGCTATTCCGAAAGCCGGCAGGCCTGGCGGATGCATGCCGGTCAGGATCTGGTGGCCCCGGAAGGCACTGCCGTGCTGGCCATGCTCCCCGGCCGCGTGGCGCTGGTGGAGTGGATCGATGGCTACGGGCTCACGGTGGTGCTCGATCACGGCCGTGGTTGGCAAAGCCTCTACGCCCACCTCTCCTCCAGCAGCGTGTCGGTGGGCGACTTCCTGCCAGCGGCTTCCCTGCTGGGCCAGGTCGGTCAAACCGGCAGGGCCTCAGGCCCCCATCTGCATGTGGAACTGCGGCGCCGCGATGGGGATCGGATGTTGGCCCTTGATCCCACCCCTCTGCTGGAGCAGGCCACCCGCTTGTTGCCCCTGGCTCCGCCCCCTCTGCAGCAGGCTCAGGGGCTGAGTTCAGCGGCACCTTGATCAGCATTGAACGCCCTGGTCTGCATCTGCGGCATTTCCCCGCTTGGTTGCAAGAGGAGCAGTTCAACAGCACGGTTCTGCGCCAGAGCCTCCAGGCCGAGCTCCCCTGGCAGCAGCCTCGGGTCACGGTCTATGGGCGGCAGCACCTCACCCCGCGACTCACCTGCTGGGTGGCGGATCCCGGCTGCTCCTATCGCTACAGCGGGCAGGTTCAGGTCATCACTCCCTGGAGCCCTGTGTTGAACGATCTGCGGCAGCACCTCCAGCAGCACTTGGGGGTGCGCTTCAACAGCCTGCTGCTCAATCGCTACCGCACGGGAGCCGATCGCATGGGCTGGCACGCCGATGACGAACCCGAACTCGACAATCAGGCTCCGATTGCCTCCCTGAGCCTCGGCGTTGCCCGCGATCTGCGCTTTCGCCCGCGCCATAGCTGTGAGGCGCCCTTCGCCATCAGCCTCGATGACGGCGATCTGTTGGTGATGGATCCGCCCACCCAGCAGCACTGGCAGCACGCTTTGCCCTCCCGTGCCCGCGTGATGACCGAGCGGATCAACCTCACCTTTCGCGTGATTCGGCCGGCTTGAGTCAGCCCAGCACCGCGATGCAGTCGATTTCCACCCGCGCCCCCTTGGGTAGGGCTGCCACCTCCACGCAGGCCCGTGCCGGGGAGACCCCCTGGCCGAACACCTCTGCATAGAGGGCATTCACCTTGGCGAAATCGCCCAGGTCAGCCAGGAACACGGTGGTGCGCACCACCTGCTGGGGCGTGCAGCCCGCTTCCTTGAGCACGGCCTGCAGGTTGGCGAGCACCTGCCGGGTTTCCGCTTCCACATCCCCAGCTCCGACCATCTCTCCACTGGCTGGATCGAGGGCGATCTGACCGGAGCAGTAGAGAACCCCAGCGGCTTTCACGGCCTGGTTGTAGGGCCCCACGGGGGCCGGTGCTGCCTGGGTGGTGACGGCCTCGATGCCTGGAGCGGTCATTGCGGGGGAAGATGGGGCGCTGAGCCTATGGCGAACCCGCCTGATGCGCATCGAGATGCCCAGCCCTGATCTACCCCTGCGCCCGCAGGTGGAGCTCAGCGGGTTGTGGCATCGCTACAGGGGCCCTGCCTCCAGCGGCGATTGGACCCTGAGGGACATCAACTTCCAGCTCAAGCCCGGTGAGTTGGTGGGTCTGCTGGGCCCCTCGGGTTGCGGAAAAACCACTCTGCTGCGCTTGATCGCCGGCTTTGAGCAGCCCGAGCGCGGCAGCGTGAGCATCGCCGGGCGCACCGTGGCCGGGCCCGGGCGCTGGTTGCCGCCCGAGCGCCGCGGGGTGGGCATGGTGTTTCAGGACTACGCCCTGTTCCCCCATCTCGATGCCTGGCGCAACGCCTGCTTTGGGCTCAAGCGCGGCCAGGACAGCAGCCGGGCCGCCTGGTTGCTGGAACTGCTGGGTCTGAAGGGCCTCGAGGGGCGTTTCCCTCATGAACTCTCCGGCGGTCAGCGGCAGCGGTTGGCGCTGGCGCGGGCCCTGGCCCCCGGTTGCTCCCTGGTGCTGCTGGATGAACCCTTCTCCAACCTGGATGTAGAGGTGCGGTTGCGGCTGCGGGCGGAGCTTCCCGGTGTGCTGGCCCGCTGCGGGGCCAGTGGGGTGATCGTGACCCACGATCCGGAAGAAGCGATGGCGATCTGCGATCGGGTCGCGGTGCTCGAGTCAGGGCACCTGCATCAATGCGCCAGCCCCCAGGAGCTGGTCAATGCTCCTGCCACCGCCTTCGTTGGGCGCTTTGTGCTGCAGGGCAATCTGCTGCCGGCCTCTGTGCAGGGTCGCTCCTGCAGCACGCCGATCGGCAGCTTTGAACTGACGGCGGATGCCGCCCCTGGCCAAACAGCAGCGGAGGTGCTGGTGAGCCAGCAGGGGATTGAGCTCCTGCCCGATGAGGAGGCGGAAGCCTGGGTGGTGGGCCGTGAGTTCCTCGGCCGTGAGTGGCTCTATCAGGTGCAGCTCGCTGACTTGCGCTTGCGCCTGCGCTTGCCGCTCTCGCGCAACTACGCCCGCGGCCAGCGCTGCCGTTTGCGGCTGCTCCCTGGGGAGAGCGCCCGCCTCTTTCCGAGTGGTCAGGACCTGATCAGCACCTCCGCCGCCTAACCGCGCCAGAGATCCTTGCTGCCGCGCCGCCGTCGCAGTTCATCGGCATCCTTGGCCCTCACAAACAGGTTTGTGGCCTTCTCCAGAGCGATGCTGCTGGGGATGGTGGATTCCCCGCGGCCTCGGCTCTGCTGCACGGCCCGCAGGCGTTGAGCGATCTCGGGGTTGTCCGGCTCCTCTTGCGCGGCCCAGCGCAGATTCCCCTCGGTGTATTCATGGGCGCACCACACCTGGGTGGAGTCCGGCAGCGCCGCCAGCTGTTGCAGCGACTGATGCATCTGCTGCGGCGTTCCTTCAAACAGACGTCCGCAGCCCCCGGCAAACAAAGTGTCTCCGCAGAACAGATGCCCCCCTTCCTGCCCGGCCGGAGGCAGATAAAAGGCGATGTGGTGCGCCGTGTGGCCAGGCACCGTCAGCACCTCCACGACGCGGCCCAGTAGCTCCAGTCGATCACCGCCAGCTACCGCCTGGGTTTGCAGGGGGATCCGCTCCCGGTCGTCTCGGCTGGCGATCACCGCCGCCTGGGGCCAGCGTTGCAGCAGCCCTGGCGTTCCGCCGATGTGGTCGTGGTGATGGTGGGTGTGCAGGATCGCCACCAGCTCCAGGCCTCTTTGCTCCAGCCAGGCCTGCACCGGTTCGGCCACGGCTGGATCGACCACGACGGCCTGCCCTCCGGGGCCGCCATGCAGCACGAAGACATAGTTGTCGTTGAGCACCGGGATCAGCGAGACCCGATCTGCCGCCAGCTGCATCGTTAAAGTCCCGGTTCCGGTTGCCATCCATGATCACCGTCGCGCTGGCCAAGGGAGCCCTGCTCAAGGACTCGGTGCGTCGCTTCGCCGCTGCCGGATTGGATTTCGCCGCCGTGCTGGAGCCCGGCAACCGCCAGCTGATGGTGCCCAGCGTGTGTGGGCGCGCCCGGGCCCTGCTGGTGCGCAATGCCGATGTGCCGGTGTATGTCGCCTACGGACAGGCCCAGCTCGGGGTGGTGGGCTTCGACGTACTGCGTGAGCACCAACTCCCGGTGGCCCATCTGGTGGATCTCGGCTTCGGTGGCTGCCGCATGAGTGTGGCGGTGAAGGCCAGCAGCCCCTACCGCCGCGCTAGTGACCTGCCAGCCCACTGCCGGATCGCCAGCAAGTTCACCCGCTGCGCCGAGGCCTATTTCGAAGCCCTGGATCTGCCGGTGGAATTGATTCACCTGGCCGGATCGGTCGAACTCGGGCCGATCACCGGCATGAGTGAGGCGATCGTTGATCTGGTGGCCACCGGCCGCACCCTGGAAGAAAACGGCCTGATCGCCATCGAAGACCTCTTTTATTCCACCGCCCGTCTGGTGGGTCATCCCCTGGCGCTGCGCCTGGATCGTGGTGATCTCCAGGGCATCGTTGACCAGATCGCTGCTGTGTCGAATCGGCCTTCCGCCTGATGGCAGCGCGCGATCGGCAACGTCTGCTGCGGCTTCTTCCCTACCTCGGGCGCGATCGCAAGCGTTTGCTGATCACCCTGGCTCTGTTGATCCCTGTGGCGGGGGCGGCTGCGGTCCAACCCCTTCTGGTGGGTCAGGCCATTTCCGCGTTGAGACAGGAGCCCGTGTTGCCCTGGCTGGAGCCGATGCCACTGGCTCTGCAGCTGCGCACCCTCGTGCTCCTGCTGTTGCTGGCGGTGCTGGTGCGGCTGGGTCTGCAGGGGCTACAGAGCTTCAACGTGCAGGCCGTTGGACAACGCCTCACCGCCCGGATCCGCAACGACCTGTTCGCCCATGCCCTCGATCTCTCGCTGCGCTTCCACGACCGCACGCCCGTGGGCAAGCTGCTCACCCGGCTCACCAGCGATGTGGATGCCCTGGCCGAGGTGTTCGGCAGCGGCGCCGTGGGTCTTTTGGCCGATCTGGTCACCCTGCTGGTGATCGCCGCCACGATGGTGGCGATTGAGCCGCGCCTGGGCCTGCTGCTGCTGGCCTCTCAGGTGCCGGTGACACTCACGATGCTCTGGCTGCAGCGCCGCTACCGCAAGGCGAACTACCGGGTGCGCGAGGAGCTCAGTCAGCTCAATGCCGATCTGCAGGAAAACCTCCAGGGCCTCGAGGTGGTGCAGATGTTCCGCCGCGAGGCCCATAACTCCTCACGCTTCGCTCGCACCACCGATGCCTACCGCCGCGCCGTGAGCGGCACGATCTTTTACGACTCCTCCATCTCCGCTCTGATCGAGTGGGTCTCCCTGGCGGCCATCGCCATGGTGCTGGCCCTCGGCGGCTGGATGGTGACCGCCGGTGCGATGGGTCTCGGCACCCTCACCACCTTCATCCTCTATTCCCAGCGCCTGTTTGATCCCCTGCGGCAACTGGCGGAGCGGTTCACCCAGATCCAGGGCGGTCTCACCGCGGTGGAGCGGATCGGTGAGCTGCTGGAGGAGCCGATTGAGATTCAGGAGCTTCCCCTCAACCAACGCTCGGCCGAAGCCCTGCGCACGGGGGCCGACCGCAGCAGTGCCGGGGAGGTGGTGTTCGAGAACGTCTCCTTCGCCTACCGCCCCGATGATCCGATCCTCACGGATCTCTCCTTCCGGATCGCCCCTGGAGAGCACGTGGCCTTGGTAGGCCCCACCGGCTCCGGCAAAACCACCGTGATCCGTCTGCTCTGCAGGCTCTATGAACCGCAGCAGGGCCGGATCCTGCTCGATGGCGTTGATATCCGCGAACTGCCCATTCCCACCCTGCGCCAGCGTTTGGGTGTGGTGCTGCAGGACACGTTCCTGTTCAGCGGCAATGTGGCCGACAACCTTCGCCTCGATGGCTCCATCAGCGATGTGGAGCTGGAGCGCCTCTGCTTTGAGCTGGGCCTCGAGCCTCTGCTGGATCGCCTGCCGGCGGGTCTGTCGACGGAATTGCGGGAGCGGGGCAGCAACCTCTCTTCTGGAGAACGCCAGTTGCTCTCGGTGGCCCGGGTGGCGATTCGCAACCCCTCCGTGCTGGTGATGGATGAGGCCACCGCCTTCCTCGATCCCTCCACCGAAGCCACGCTGCAGCGGGATCTGGATCGTTTGCTCAGCCAGCGCACCGCCATCGTGATCGCCCATCGCCTAGCCACGGTGGAGGCCGCTGACCGCATCCTGGTGCTGCAGCGCGGCCGCCTGATCGAGCAGGGCAGCCACACGGCCCTACGGGCGGCCGGTGGCCTCTACGCGCAGTTGGCGGAGCTTCAGGAGAAAGGGCTGGCGAGGCTCTGAGCCTCGATCCAGGTTTCGATCACATGCGCTAGCCGGTCGGGGGCCGAACGCATCGGCAGGTGCCCCTCCCCCTCGAGCATCTGAACCTCTGAGCCCGGGCAGTAGCCCGCCAGATGCCGCACGTAGCGCGGCTCCATCACCGTGTCTTTGCTGCCGCTGATCCAGAGGCTCGGCACCGAGATCTGGGCGGCGATGCCTGGGAGCTGCCGCACGGCTCCGCGTTGCATGCTGCTGGCGAGCAAGCCCCGGGCGGCCCTGAGGTCTGCCACCAGGGGGCTGCGGATCGCTTCTGTGCCGGGAATCTGGGCCAACCAGCTGGGTCTCCAGCGCAGAAAGGCAGCCCCACCGCGCCGCACCATCCGAAAAGGCCGCGGCTGATACACCCCGCCCCCGGCGGCCACCTGCACCACCCCGCGCAGTTGCCTGCCCAGATGGGGGGCCGCGTGCAGCACCAGGCTCCCTCCGAGGGAGTGCCCCAGCAGCAGCACCGGTCGCTCGCCGGCCTGCTCACGCACCGCTTCCGCCAGCCAGCGCCCGTAGCTCACCAGGGTGGGCCTCAGCTCCCGGGGGCGTTGACTGCGGCCAAAGCCCGGTAGATCCGGTGCCCAGAACGACCAGCGGGGTTCCAGGGCCGCCTTGAGCGGATCCCAGAGCCGCCCAGACAGCAACCATCCGTGGACACCAACGAGCAGGGGTGAAGCCGTCAGACGCGTTTCCCAATGCAGGAAGGGTCACCAGCCTGCATCAGCATCTGCAGCCATGGGCCAGGATCAGGCGACGCAACCCACCGGTGTCCCCCTGCTGAGCGCGCCCCCCACCGACCTTGAAGGGCTCTATGGCCGGGGGTTTTGCCTCTGCACGACCCCCAGTGCCCAGGTGTCTCTGGTGCTCAGTCAGGAGCGATCGATCGATCTCTACGAGCTCGAGCAGATCTGTGATGCTGTGGGCTGGAGCCGGCGGCCGCTGCGCCGCGTGCGCAAGGCCCTCGAGAACAGCCTCTTGGTGGTGGGACTCTGGCGCCATGACGCCAGGCTGCCCCGTCTCGTGGGCTTCGCCCGCTGCACCGGCGATGGGGTGATCGAAGCCACGGTCTGGGATGTGGCCGTGCATCCCCTCTATCAAGGCGCAGGCCTCGGCAAACAGCTCATGACCTACGTGATTGATTGCCTCAAGCAGATGGGCGTCGAGCGCGTCAGCCTGTTTGCGGACCCCGGCGTGGTCGACTTCTACAGCGCCCAGGGTTGGGAACTGGAGCCTCAGCAGCGCCGTTGCGCCTTCTGGTACGCCCCTTAGCCGTAATAACGCTGGGCCAGCTCCTGCGGAGTGCTCCCTTTCCGCCAGGCTCGGCGCAGTTGAGCATTGCGCCATGCCGTGCCCAGCACGCCATGGCGCCTCCAGCGGCGCCCGTCCACCTGGATCGTGGCCCCCAGGGCCCGCACCGGGCCTTCCGCCCTTAGCCGTTGAATCAGATCCAGGTCTTCCATCAAGGGCCAGGGGCGGATCCCGCCGCAGCGCTCCAGCAGAACCCTGGGCACCAGCAATCCCTGATCGCCATAGGGCAGCTGGCGCCAGCGGCTGCGTAGAGCCACCGCTCTCTCCAGCATCCGTAGGCAGAGACCGGCGCTGGCGATCCCCAGATCGAAATACCAACTGGCCTGGGGCTCCTTAATAGCCCTCATCACCGTCTCCTCCCAGCCAAGCGGAAGGCGAGCATCGGCATGCAACAGCAACAGCCAGGGAGCCGTTGTGGCAGCAATACCGACTTGGAGTTGCCGTCCACGGTTGGCCTCGCTTCTGATCAGGCGAGCGCCAGCCAGGCGGGCTACGGCGGGCGTCGCATCGACGCTGCCCCCATCCACCACCACCAGCTCGTGAATCAGGCCTGCTGGTGCCAGGCTCAGATCGGCGAGCAGTGCCGGCAACCTCCTGCTCTCATTGAGGGCCGGGATGACCACCGCCAGCACGGCTTGACTCACGACCAGCGGCTGGGATCGCGGCTAATCGGTAGTTGTGCCAGCGGATCGCTCGCTCCCAGCAGGTCGCCGCTGATGGTGCTGCAGATCGAATCCATGGGCACGCAGAAACTGCTGCCGTCTTGATCGAATGGGTTCTCCACGTAGGCCCCCACGCGCTCAGCAGTGACAAAGCCGAGGAAGAGAACAATTCCTTCGCCCACATCTCCGCGATTGGCGAAGTTGAGGAACTGCGCGTAGCCGTAGAACCAGCAGATCAGGCGGATGAAGACGTCATAGGTGGCTGGAATCGGCGAATTGCGGATGCGCTGCAAGCCCCCCAGCGCATTGGTGAAACTCTCGCTGCTGCGCAGGAGGGCGTCGCGCCCCCAATCATTGATGCGGCCATCGCGGTGCAGTCGAGCGATGAGATCCGCCTTGTGCATCAGCCCCTGCTGCAGCCCCAGTTCCCGTGGCAGCGCCAGCCGGCTGCACAGGGCGTCAGCTCCTTGGCGGGCATCCCGACGCCAGGTGCCCCGCAGCTCGAAATTGAGCAGCCAGCAGAGCAGCGCCTGCAGCGCCAACAGTTGTTGCTGGGTGGCGGCGGCATCCCCCTGGCTGCCCAGCAAGCTGCGCAGGGTGTCGCGCCAGTGCCGGCAGAGGTTCACGATCGACCCCCAAAGGATGCGCGACTCCCACCAGCGATTGATGGCCTGGGTGTTGCGGAAGGCCACAAACACCGAAACGGCGATGCCCAGCACCGTGAGCGAAGCCCCTTCCATTAAAACCAGCTCGGTCAGCTGGACACTCATCCGCAGCGTCAATCCGATCAGGCAGAGCACTGCTATGACCACCAGATCCCAGCGCATGCGTGAGGCGAGCTGGAACAGCACGCGGGGCACATTGCGATAGGCCAGCTTGGGGGCGGCCACAGGTCTGGCGCTGCTGTGGCTCATCTCCAGCTCGCTGTCAGGCCCCGATCATCGCCGTTGGCGCGTTGCAGCCAGGGGGCCAGATTGGCGCTGCTGTCGAGATCACTCTGCTGACGTAGCAGCGCCACCGGCAGCTGCAGCCGTTCGGCGCGCTCCAGTGTGGTGGCCAGCACCTGATCGCTGCCCCAGGCGATGCCACTCATCAGGCTCGCCCCGCAGCGCGCAAACGCGCGGCGATCGAGACCGATCAGCCAGTAGCCCCCATCGCTGGCGGGCCCCAGCACCAACGGGCTGCTCTGCAGGCTGGCAAAGGCCTGCTCAACGTCGCCGGGCTCAAGACCCGGCAGATCGCTGCCGATCAGCACCACCCGCTCGCATCCGGCGGCGAAGCCGCGCTGCAGTTGCCGTTGCATGCGGCAGCCGAGGTTCCCACCGCCCTGGAGGGTCCCCTGAAGCGGAGGCTGCTGGATGCCCAGTTGCTGCCGCCAGCGTCGCAGGGCCCTGGGGCCAAGGCCCGCCACCGCCATCAGCAGCTGCGCGTTCGCCTGCTGGGCCCCAAGGGCCGCCGTGCGCATGGTGTGCCAGCTCAGCTGCTTCTGCATCGCCGCCGCCTGGATCGACGATCCGCAGCTGGCGGCCAGCCGCAGCTTGCAACGCCCCGCCGCCGGCCAGCGGGCCATCACCACCAAGCGTTGCCGCCTCAAGGGATCAGTTCTGGCGCGGCAGTTCGGCCGGCTTGACCTGCAAATTGAGCTGCCGCCCATTGCGCTGCACCACGATCGGCAGGCTCTGCCCCACCCGCCCCTGGTCAACGGCCACCTGCACGGCGGAGGGGTCCTTCACGGCGGAGCCCCCCACGGACTCGATCAGATCGCAGGAGCGCAAGCCCGCCTTCGCGGCCGGACTGCTGGGGATCACCTCGACCACCACCACGCCGCGGGTTTCAGGCAGTTTGCATTCGGCATTGGTGGAGTTCACCTCCCGCGCCAGTTGGGGAGTTAAGGCCTGCAGTCGCACACCGATGTAGGGATGGGAGGCCCGCCCCTTGTCGAGGATCTGGGCGGCGATCTGACGGCCGAGATTGATCGGGATCGCGAAGCTCAAACCCGCACCCGGGGCCTGGCGGATTGCGGTGTTGATGCCAATCACCTGGCCGCGGTCGTTGATCAGGGGCCCGCCGCTGTTGCCCGGATTCACAGCCGCATCGGTCTGGATGTAGGGCACCCGTTGACCCTCCCCAAGGGCATTGGTGCGCTGCACTGCACTGATGATGCCGAGGGTCACCGTGTTGTTGAGCCCCAGGGGGTTGCCGATGGCGATCGCCCACTCACCGGGGCGCACGTTGTTGGAGTTGCCCAGGGGCGCCACAGGAAGGCCCGCCGCCGCCACCTTCACCACGGCGACATCACTGATCGGATCGGATCCCAGCACCTTGCCCTGGTAGTTGCGGCCATCCGGCAGGGTGACTCCCACTTCGGTGGCACCCTCCACCACGTGGGCATTGGTGAGCACCACCCCATCGGAGCGGGTGATGAAACCCGATCCCTGACCCTGCTGCTGCTGGATCGATGGTCCGCTGCCGAATAGGCCGCCGAGGGGGTTCACCACCCGCCGCACGGTGTCGATGCGCACCACGGCCGGACCCACCTTGTCGACCGCACTGACCACAAAGTTCTTGCTGCCCTGGAGCGCTGCCGAGGGCGGTGCATCGCTCACCTGGCTGGGGTCCGCTCCCCCACCACCGGGCAGACCGGGCAGGCGGATCCAGCCGTTGCTGCAGCCCGACAGCGTTGCCCCCGCCAGCAGAACGCCGACCACGAGGCCGGGTTGGAAACGATGCATCGGAACAGTCATGCCGCGCTGGGCTGTGGGCAGGTTGTCAGCCGCATCATGCAAGACATCTCCTGCCGGCGACCACCCCTATATTCAGGCCCCATACGGGTGGTCTGGCGGTGCAGCAGGGGGAAACGCTGTGGCGTCAGGTTCAAGAGGCACTGCAGGGAAACCTCTCCAAACCCACCTTCGAGACCTGGATCCGCCCCGCCCGTTGCGTCACCCTCGAGGGCAGTGAGCTCAAGCTGCTGGCCCCGAACACCTTCGCCTGCGGCTGGCTGCGCAAGAACTATCTGAGCACCATCGCCTCGGTGGCCAGTGAGCTGGCAGGGCGTTCGATTGCCGTGAGTGTTGAAGCGGGCGGTGAGTCGGCGCAGGGCATCACCCTGAACGGACAGCCCCCCACCACCGCTGCCGCCGTGGGGGACTCCGCCTCCAGCGCCACCGCCACCCTGCAGCGCACGGCCACCGGGGAAGCGCCTCGCAAGCTCGCTCCTGGCCTCAATCCCCGCTACGTGTTCAACCGCTTCGTGGTGGGCCCCAACAGCCGCATGGCCCATGCGGCGGCGCTGGCGGTGGCCGAGGCCCCCGGCCGTGAGTTCAATCCGCTGTTCATCTGCGGCGGTGTGGGTTTGGGCAAGACCCACCTGATGCAGGCGATCGGGCACTACCGCCTCGAGATCGACCCCGAGGCCCGCGTGGCCTACGTGAGCACCGAAACCTTCACCAACGATCTGATCCAGGCCATCCGTAAGGACGGCATGCAGAAGTTTCGTGATCGCTACCGCGCCGCCGATCTGATCCTGGTGGATGACATTCAGTTCATTGAGGGCAAGGAATACACCCAGGAAGAGTTCTTTCACACCTTCAACGCCTTGCACGAGGCCGGCCGCCAGATCGTGATTGCCAGTGACCGGCCCCCCTCGCAGATTCCGCGGTTGCAGGAGCGCCTGATCTCTCGCTTCTCGATGGGCTTGATCGCCGATATCCAAACTCCCGATCTGGAAACCCGCATGGCGATCCTGCACAAGAAGGCCGAACACGAGCGAGTGAATCTGCCCCGCGATTTGATCCACTACCTGGCCGGTCGCTTCACCTCCAACATCCGTGAACTGGAAGGTGCCCTGACCCGGGCGGTGGCCTTCGCCTCGATCACCGGCCTGCCGATGACGGTGGAATCGGTGGCTCCGATGCTGGATCCCGCCGGAGTGGAGGTGGATGTGACCCCCGCCCAGGTGCTCAGCAAAGTGGCGGAGGTGTTCGGCGTGAGCGTTGAGGAGATGAAGAGCCCTAGCCGCAAACGGGCCGTGAGCCAGGCCCGTCAGGTGGGGATGTATCTGATGCGCCAGGGCACCAACCTCTCGCTGCCCCGCATCGGCGATGAATTCGGCGGCAAGGATCACTCCACCGTGATGTATGCGGTCGAGCAAACCGAGAAGAAGCTGGCGGCTGATCCACAACTGGGCCGTCAGGTGCAGCAGGTGCGCGATCTGCTGCAGATCGACTCCCGCCGCCGCACCCGCTAGCCGGTAATCGGTTCGCTCGGGTCGAGCCCTTCCACCTCTCCGGAGAACACCCGGCTGGCGGTGATGTCATCCGCTTCGATCGTCATCAGATCGAGCTTGGTGAGCTCGCCGCTGTGCATGCGGTTGAACAAGCGATTGGCTTGGCGCATGCGGGCCCGATCGATGGCGTTGCGGATCGAGCGGGCGTTCGCGAAGAACGGCAGTTGCATGCGGCGTTGGATGTAATCCCCGAATGCTGAGAGCGCTTCCTCGCTGAAGCGGTAGTTCTCCTCCGCCAGGATCAGTCGCGCGATGGCCAGCAGTTCCTGTGCCGTGTAATCCGGGAAGTCGATGTGGTTGGCGACCCGCGAGGAGAGGCCTGGATTGCTCTGATAGAAGACATCCATCCGCTCCTTGTATCCCGCGAAGATCACCACGAGGTCGTCGCGGTTGTTCTCCATCACCTGCAGCAGGATCTCAATCGCCTCGGCGCCGTAGTCCCGTTCATTCTCCGGGCGATAGAGGTAATAAGCCTCATCGATGAACAGCACCCCGCCCATCGCCTTTTTGAGCATCTCCCGGGTTTTTGGGGCGGTGTGGCCGATGTATTGCCCCACCAGATCGTCGCGGGTGGCGGTCACCACATGGCCTTTGCGCACATACCCCAACTTGTGCAGGATCTGCGACATCCGTGCTGCCACGGTGGTCTTGCCCGTGCCAGGCCGCCCCGTAAACGACATGTGCAGGCTCGGCGCCGTGGTGGACAGCCCCACCTGCTTGCGCGCCCGATCCACCACCAGCAGCGCGGCGATTTCACGGATCCTGGTTTTCACCGGTTGCAGGCCAATCAGTTCCTGATCCAGCTGATCAAGAACCTCCTGCACCTCTGCCCCTTCGTAGGCCGCCTGCAGATTGACCGGCGTGCTGTCTGGCTGCTCAGAGGAGCCCATCGATGGCCGCGGCAAAGGCGTGGTCAGCCTCGCCGATGGAGGCTTCCTCTCCTTCAGGGCGCAGCGTGATGTTCACGTATGTACGCCCAAAGCTGATGTCGGGGTAGCGCCCTTGCGCCTCGCAGAAGTCGTTGAGGCGATCGAGAAAATCCCGATTGCTGGCGTAGTCGTCGAATTCAATGCGTCGCTCCAGCCACTCCACCCGATCAGGCTTGGGTCTGGCAGTCCAAAGGGATTGATCCATGACCTGAACCTACCGGCCGAGGCAGTCGGTGCGGCCCAGCGCGAGCCGTTCGGCCCAGGCCCCGGCATAGGCCCGGTTGGCGGCCTGTTGCTCAGGATCGCTGCTGGAGAGGGGGTGGGGCATGGTGCCGTTGATGGCTGCGTTGGTGACGCAGAACATCGACTTCTGGAAGCTGCGGCAGATCTTCTCGCGCACATCTCCCTCGCCGCGGGTGCGCTCCAAATACCACTGGTGCAGCGGTTCCGGCAGATGCCGGTACATGTCCTGCATCAGCAGGCTGGGGGGAATCCCCGCGCCCATGGTGGGCAGAGGATCGGCATAGAGCGCTCCGTAGGTGAAGCGCGCCTGATCAGGGGAGATCTGCTGGGCCTGGGCGTTGAAGCTCACGGTGCCGAGGAATGGCATGCCCCGCAGGAATACCGCCTCCACATAGGGCACGGCCACATCCACCAGGAAGGTGAGCCCCGCTTCCGGGGGCAGCACCCAGAAGTGTTGCCCACCGATGCTGACCCCGTAGTGGATCGGGTTGGCCGCGGCAGCCACCAAGCCTTGCTTGATGAACTCCACCACCGCGGGAATCGAGCGCACCGATCCATCGCGTTCCGCCTTGGCGAGGTCGATGAAGATGTCGCTCATCACCCGCCAGAACTGCCCCAGGGCATGGGTGGTGGCGGCATTGCGGATCTGCTCGATCAGGAACTGTGGAAACAGGGGATGCAGCAGGGCTAGCAGCGGATCGCGGCGTCGCTTGGCGTTGATGATCGCCTGGCAGTTCTCGCGGAACGGCTCGGAATCGAGATAGGCATCGAGGCCGCCGGTGCCATGCCAGAGCATGGCTTTCATGCAGTATTCGGCGTATTCGAAGTTGATCCGGTCGTGGTTGAGATGCCGCCAGATCTTGGCGGGGCTCAGGTCACCATCGAGGTACTTGAACAGAGGGAAGGGATTGAGGAATTGCTGTTCCCCCTGGAAGATCAGGTTTTTGCTGTAGGCATCGAGCACTTCTCCGTAGCTCTCCAGCACACCCACCACTTCCAGGAGGTGGTCGGGGGTATCGGTGAGAAGGGTCTCTCCGGCCAGCAGCTTTGCGGCCACTTCCTCCGCCTCCAGCGAGCGCTGGCTGACCACCAGATCGTCAGAGATCACTGGCATCTCAGCTCACCCCCATCGCTTGCAGGGCCAGGGCCGTGAGCGAGGCATCGCTCAGTCGGCTCAGGCTCATCGGCAGCAGACCAAGCCCCACCACCCCGGCCACCAGGGCCATGGCGGGAATGGTTTCGCGCGGACTGACCACCGCCAGCTGCACATCGAGCCGGGCATCACGCCTTGGATCCTCGCTGTCGGGGGTGATCGAGAGCCGACCGAAGAAGGCCCGGTTCACCAGCAGCAGGAAGTAAACCGCCGTTAAACCGGAGCCCACCATCGAGAGCAGGGTGGCCAGGGGGAAGGCCGCAATGCTGCCTCGGAAGACCAGGAACTCGGAGATGAAGCCCGCCATGCCAGGCAGACCAGCACTGGCCATCACCGCCACGATCATCATCGAACCAGTGAAAGGCAGACCCTTCTCCGGGTTGAGTAGCCCATGCAGCACCTTCAGGTCACGGGTGCCGGTTTTGCGGTAGACGATGCCAACCAGCAGGAAGAGCAGGGCCGAGATCAGGCCGTGGCTCACCATCTGGAATACCGCCCCCAGCAGGCTCACCGGGGTGTTGGCCGCCGCAGCAAGCAGCACATAGCCCATGTGACCCACGGAGCTGAAGGCCACCATGCGCTTCATGTCGGTCTGGGCGATGGCCGCCAGCGATCCATAGAGAACAGAGATCGCGGCCCAGATGGCAAGGCCAGGAGCGAGCTTTGCCCAAGCCTCCGGGAAGAGCTGCAGGCCAAAGCGCAGCAGGCCGTAGGTGCCGAGCTTCAGCAGCACCCCTGCCAGCAGCACCGACACCGGCGTTGAAGCCTGGGTGTGGGCATCGGGAAGCCAGTTGTGCAGAGGCACGAGCGGGATCTTGATACCGAAGCCCACCAGCAGAGCTCCGAGCAGAACGATCTGCCCTCCCATCGCCAAGCGATCCGAGAGCACCGGGGTGAGGCTGAAGTCGACGCTGCCGGTGAGCAGCGCCAAGCCCAGGAACGCCCCGAGGATCAGCATCCCCGAGAAGGCCGTGAAGATCAGGAATTTGGTGGCGGCATAGGCCTTGTTGGCTCCGCCCCACACGGAAATCAACAGCCAGAGCGGGATCAGCTCCAGTTCGTAGAAGAGGAAGAACAGCAGCAGGTTCTCCGCCAGAAATGCCCCGTTCACAGCTCCGCTGATCAGCACCAGCATCGCGAAGTAGATGCGGGGCCGTTTGTCGATGTCGCGGGTGATCACAGCCGACACCAGCGTGAGGGCCGCGTTAATCAACACCAGGGGCAGCGAAAGGCCGTCGACCCCCAGGGCGTAGTCGAGTCCGATGCCCGGCACCCAGCTGTGGAATTCCTGCAGTTGCATGCCCGCCTGGGCCGGATCGAAGCGCAGGGTCACCAACGCGCTGGCCAGCAGCTGCAGCACCAGGATCACGATCGTGACCATCCGCAGATAACCCGGCGCCGGTTTCCCGGGCCATAGCAGCAGAACTGCCGTGCCGAGGAAGGGGATCAGAAGCAGGGAACTCAGCAACATCGATCAACCTCCCCTCTCGATCTGGAGCAGACCGAGCAGCAGCACGATCGCCAGCAGCACTGTGAGCACGTAGCTCTGCAATTGCCCGCTCACGCTCAGCTTCAAACCGTTGGCGCTGGCGATGGAGAGCCGGCCCACGCCATCGGCCAGACCCTTGATCACGTTGAGGTCAAACCAGCGGGTGAATTGGGCGAGGTTGGCCACCAGGCTCACCACGGTGCGCTGATAGATCTCCGGTGTGTAGAAGTCGTAGGCCAGCAGATCCTGCACCACGCGGAGCCAGGGGGTGGTGGAGCGGGACCAGAACTGGTTGAGGGGAACCCACGATCCGATCGCGACCCCCAGAAGACCGGAGCCCAGCACCACCAGCCCCACGCTGAGGGGGAAGGACGCAATGCCGGGAACCGGATCGATGCGCTGCATGATCGCGGGCAGCAGCAGCACAATCACGCTGAGGCTGACCATCGGCAGGGCCATCAACCAATTCACCTCGGGGGTCCGCTTGGTCTTGGGCATCGCCTGGCCCAGGAACACCGAGCGGTAGACCCGGGTGGCATTGATGGCGCTCAGCGCGTTGGTTACGAGAAACACCAACGCAAACCAGGGATCCGACTGCCGGACGCTGTCGACCAGCAAGCCAAAGCACCAGAACGATCCCAGTGGCAGCAGACCCACCACGCCAGCGCTGCCGATCAGGAAGGCCAGGGAGGTGGCCGGCATCCGCGTACCGATGCCGCCCAGCTCCGTGAGGTCCTGACAGTTGGTGGTGGCGATCACGCTGCCCACCCCCATGAATTGCAGGGCCCGCGCCAGGCCGTGGGCAAACAAAAGCAGCAGCGCCAGGCCAGGTCTCTGGAGGGCAATGGCGATGAACACCAGGCCCAGATAGGAAGTGGTGGAGTAGCTGAAGGCCCGCTTGAGATCCACCTGAGCCAGCGCCACCAGCGCACCGCCGATGGCACTGATTGCCCCCACCGCTAGGAGCACATCGGTGGCCAAGCTGGAGAGCTGAACGATCGGCATCAGCTTCATCAGCACGATCGCTCCGCAGATCACCACCACCGAGTTCCTCAGGATTGAGGCCGGGTTGGGCCCCTCCATCGCCTCATCCAGCCACAGGTGCATCGGGAATTGGGCGCACTTGCCCATCGGTCCGGCCACCAAGCCCAGCCCCAGCAGGGTCACGGCGGTGGGGCCGAGCACCTGGGTGGTCTTCAGGTCAGCGGCCCAGGCATAGAGATCGTTGAACTCCATCGAGCCGGCGAAGGCGGAGAGGGCGACCACGCCCATCAGCAGCAGCACATCGCCGACGCGTTTGGTCAGGAAGGCATCGCGCGCCGCCGTGACCACCAACGGTTGGGCATACCAGAAGCCCACCAGCAGATAGGTGGACAGGGTGAGCATCTCCAGCAGGAAATAGCTCATGAACAGGTTGCTGCTCAGCACCACCCCACTCATCGCCCCTTCGAAGAAACCCACCAGGGCGTAGAAGCGGGCCAGGGACCACTCCTTGTCGAGATAGCCCAGGGCATAGACCTGGCAGATCAGGCTCATCGTGGTGACGAGCTCCAGGGCTGCGAGGTTGGTGAGGGAGAGGTCGAAGCCGATGCGCAGGTTCAGATCACCGCTCTGGAACCAGGGGAAATCGAGATGCTGAGGGCCGATCTCGTAGATGCTGTTGATCACCCAACTGCCATGGAGCACCGCCAGCAGGGTGACCAGGAGATTGAGGTACGCGGCAGGGCGTGGCCCGTTCCGCTTCAACCAGCCCGTTGCCCAGGGGAGCGACAGCAGCATCCCGCTGAATCCGTAGACCGGAATCAGCCAGATCAGTTGCAGCGGTAGCGGCAGAGCGGAACCCAAGTGTTTAAAAGGATATGACCGCCGACTGAGAGCCGGCGGCGGAATCTAGACCTTCAGAGCGGACATTTAGAAGCTGGCCCGCTCGCTGAGAACCGATCGCCTGGGACCTGAGCCTTCGCCATAGCGGCTGTACCCACGGGGCCGGCACCCGCCCAGCTCCTTCAGCCAGGCTTCCAGGTCAGCCATGTGGTGCTGCTCATCCTCCAGGAGGGCCTGGAAGAAGGCCCCATTGGCCTGATCGTTGATCACGCGGCAGAAGCGGCTGGCTTCGTCGTAGTGACTCACCAACTGCTCTTCGAGCTCCGCGTTCTGCTCGAGGAGGCCGCGCAGATCAGGGGCATGGGTCACCGGTTGCAGTTGAGAGGCTGCCGGCGCAGCCCCGAGGCTGAGCATGTGCTGAACAATCCGTTCGGCGTGCTGCAGCTCCTCGACCGTTTCCTCGCGGAAACGATCGGAGGAAGCCTGATCACCCCAGAGGCCCACGAGGGAGGCTTGGGTCATGTATTGCTGAACAGCGGTCAGCTCAAGGCTCAGGGCGCGTCCAAGCAAGCCGAGGACGCGCGGGTGAATGGCGTCCATGCTCATCAGGCGCGGCGGTTGTTGGTGCTGGAGAGGGTGGGCTCCACTTCAGCGTGGGGACGGGCAATGATGTGGGCGGCCACCAGACCGTCACCCACGCGCTCGCAGGCATCGGCGCCGGCACGAACGGCGGCGTTCACAGCACCGGTTTCACCGCGCACCAGCACGGTCACGTAGCCGCCACCAACGAATTCGCGCCCGATCAGGGTCACTTCCGCAGCCTTGGTCATGGCATCAGCGGCTTCGATCGCAGGCACCAGACCGCGGGTTTCGATCATGCCGAGGGCGATGCCTTGTACGGAGGAAGCCATGGGGAAGGTGCGGAGGGATGAGGAGGAGCGGTTGTTGCCACCGGAGCCGGTGCCGGAGCTCTTGGCTGGCGCGCGGCGTGCCGGAGCGGCCTTGGAGGTGCTCGCCTTGGCCGCGGCAGGTTTGCTGGCGCTGGCCGAGACCGTTTTGGCGGTCACCGTCACAGGTGCTGCTGCCGCTGCCGGGGCGGGGGTGGCGGCGGGCTTCGCTGCGGCCGGAGCTGCAGGAATCGCTTTCACCGGCGTGGTGGCGGCGGGCTTGGCACTGGTGGCTTTGCCTGCGGCCGAGGAGGAGGTGGCTCGGGGCTTGGGAGTGGCCATGACGGTGGTGGGCAGTGCCCGTGGAGAGGTCGCGGATGGGAAACGGAGGGGACCCGATCAACGATCGGGAGGAGAGGGAGCTCTCCTTAACCGTCGGGCGACCAGTGGTCGATGATTCCGCCGATCGTGAGATCGGTTAACAGGTCGGCGTTGCCGGTGGCGAAACGCGCAGCGGAACCGCTGGCGGTGAACACCCAGTTGCCGGGGGAGGCGCCCACGGGGTCACAGGCCACGTTGAGCTTGCCCTTGCTGGTTCGAAGAATGCGCAGGTTGAGGTGCGCGAAGCCTTCCACCCGTTGGGTGCAGACCAGCGATCCCATCACCTGCATGATCTCCATTACTTGGCACCCCCCTGGGGCGTGCCAGCCGCCATGCTTTTGCCGGCTTCTGGATCCCAGTGATCAATGATCCCCACGATCGTGAGATCGCTGGGATACGACTTGCTGCCGGCGGCTTCGCGGGCTGCGGAGCTTCCCACGCAAATCACCCAATCGCCGGGGATCGCTCCCACAGCATCGACAGCCACTTTCTGGGTGCTGCCGTCGAGCACCACCTGCAGATGCTTGTGCTGGAAGTCGGCGATGCGATTAGTTGAAACCAGTGGTTTCACGACTTTGCAGATCAACATTTCAGTGCCCCCCTCCTGTGTTGAACGTGATTGAGGAACTTACGGTCTCGGCAGGAACATGCCGGTCGCGATCCCTGACGGTGAGCAGGGTATGCAGAAGACCCTGCTGGCAAAGCTCGCTGTAGCGGGCTTCGATCGCCCCCTTCACCCGGGTGCAGTGGGCGATGGCCCGCTCCCGGGCACCGGGAACGGCACCGTGATAGTCGAAGCGCAGCACCACTGGGATCGGCAGACCGCGGGAGACGTTGAGGCCCTTGAAGATCTTCACGCCCACATCGAGGTCAGGCGCTCCTTCTTCAACGGTGTCCATGTAGGCGAAGTAGGTGAGGTTGCGCAGATGCACTTCCTTGAAGCCGATGCCCACCCCGATGAAGCGTTCCGCGTGCCCGAAATCGCTGTAGCTGCCGCCGTGGTACTGGCGCACGTAGTCGATCTGGGAGAGGTTGTGCTCCAGCAGACGCGCCACCAGCTTCACCATGCCGGCATCGGGATCACTGGCGGCAGCACCCTTCACCAGTTGCTCGATCCGCTCGCGGGCTTGATCAGCGCGCAGGCTTCGGGTCGCTTCGTAGACGTCGCGCGCATCCAACCAGCTCTCGAGGTTGGTGCTGCCATCGCGACCGGGCACATGCACCCGAATCGCATCAGTATCGGTGTCCATGCCCACCAGCAGCAGATCCACCGAAGCGCCGCAGCAGAAGCTGTTCTCCACGGCCTGCTGGAAATCCTTCAGGCGTTGCAGACCCTGGGCAGCCGCCGCTTCATCGTTGCTGCCGTGGGCTGCGCAGCCTTCATGGCAGGGATCTTTGGAACTGAAGTGATACACCACCACCTTCAGGTAGCGGGTGTCGGCATGGGCGGGGTTGGGTGTGCCTTCGCGGTAGCGACGGTGCTCGGTCTTGACCCAGCGATCGACTGTGTTCTCCACGTCGAACATCGCTCCGGCATGGGAGCGGCGGCGCACGGAGCTGAAGGGAAGCCTCAGGGCGTAGGCGATGGCATGGGCCAGGCGACCGTCTGCGCAGGGGGTGATGTCGAGGAGATGGAAACCGCAGTCGAGCAGGAAGGTGTTGAAGGCTTCGGCGTCGCGGCTGCCGGCCTGGGCCGCTAGAGGGTCGTCGTTAAAGAAGGCGATGCTGCTCTGCTCGTAGGCCTCGAACACACACCAGGCGAATAGGGTTCGCATGTCGAGCTGACTGGTCCAGGCCTGCTCAAGGATCGGCGCAGGCAGTTCGTGCCCGAGTTCGGCGACGGCGAGCCTCTGGGCCTGGTCGACGAAGTCAGAGTCGTGCTGAAGGGCCGAGAGGCGCTTCAGCACCGGCACGATTCGATCGAAGGAGCCCAGCGTGCTCTCCTCATAGGCCCTGAGAGCGGCATTGGTTTGCCCGTTGCTCAGGGGATGCAGACCGGTTGTTGCTGCGTTGTTGCTGCGGTTCAGCACCACCTGGGTGGCGACAGGGCGCACGCGCCTGGTCGGCCGAACAGCGTTCGAACTGACGGCAAGAGCCTGTTTGATGGGTCGGCTGGGCCGGGAGTTGCCGGCCCGGGTGGCATTGGCCAGCTCCCGCTGGCGCACCACCTTGCTCAAGGCGGAGGTGGGGTTGAGCTCGGCTGGGGGAAGGTCAGCCTGGCCTGCCGCCGGGGTGGAGCCCGGTCGGCGGCGCGGCGCTGTCGGTGCTAGCGGCCGCTCGTTGTTGGCGGAACGCCGTCGCATCGTTCTCGATCCCTCAGCCGCGGGCGCCGCCAGACACCGTGATCAGAGAACCCTGATCGGTGCTGCCGCTGGAGCCGGTGACCTTGTTGTTGGGAAGGGGAACTTCCTGGTTGCGCTTGTTTTGTTGACCAGGCATGCCACTCATCGGACCCACACGGGTGGGGTTCCGGCGACGGGCAGAGCTGCCCTCGGTGCCGGTGACGCGATCACCACGATCCCAGTCATCACCGGTAACCTTGGTGCCTGATCCCTCGCCGGTGACCCGCGAAACCGGGGCTTCAGCTTCAGCGCTGAGCGCGGCCGGCGCGGCTGCGGCGAGACGCTGAGCGGCGCGGCGATCGAAGCGGAACTGCTCGGTGCCGGTGATCTTGCCGCTGGCCATGTCGAAGGGGCCGGTGATGCGGCCACCTTGCTCGTAGGTGCTGCCGGTCACGGCACCGGTGCGCTCGCGCTCCACCTGGGCTGCACGGGCGGGGGACTGCACGCTGAACTGCTGCCAGGCAGCTCCGTTGAGGGCCTGGGGATAGTCAGCAGCAGCGGTTTGACCACAGGCTGCGATCTGTTGATCAGCGCCCACATAGGGAGTGCCGGTGACGTCTTCACAGGCACCGCGCTCGGCGCCAGTCATCACACCGCCGATGCCGGGCTGAATGCCGGTCATGCGGTTGGCATTGCGCACGGCGGTGCGCTCGCGGGTGGCGCGCACGGCCTGGGCATTGCAAAAGTCGCCTGCTTGCTCGAGACCGGCATAGGGAGTGCCGGTGACCACTTTGCAGGTGCCGGGCTCATCACCGGTGACCCGCTCGCTGCGGCCGGTGCTGGTTCCGCTCACCACCTGGTTGCGGTTGGTGACGCTGAAGCCCACCTTGGCGGCTTCAGGGGCGGGACGGCTGCCGCAGAAGCCTTCGAACTGTTGGCTGCCGATGTACTCATCGCCAGTGACATTGCGGCAGCTGCCGGGCTCATCGCCGGTGACGCGCTCGCTGCGGCCCACGGCGGTGCCGGTGATGCCGGTGCCACGCAGGGTGTTGAAGCTGTTCACCTTGGTGGGAGCACGACCTGCGGCCGGTGCTTCGGCGCCGAGGTATTGATCGCCGGTGAGTTGACGGCCCGAACCGGGCTCATCGCCGGTGACGCGCTCGCTGCGGCCCACCATCACACCGCTGACGGCCTGGCCGCCAAGGGTCTGGCTGCGGCCCACCTTGCGCACGGAGGGATTCACCCCACCGCAGTAGGCGGCGGACTGGTTGGCAGAGATGTACTCGGTGCCCGTCACGGCCTTGCAGGTGCCGGGCTCATCGCCGGTGACCTTTTCGCTGCGACCGACTTCATTGCCGGTGACGCGGTTGCCGTGGCTGGTGGCTGTGACGCGCACCTTGGCGGGCTGGATCGCAGCTGAAGGTTGGGTGCCGCAGAAGGTCTGGAAGACTTCAGCGCCGAGGTATTCGGTTCCGGTGATCGTGCGGCAGGTGGCGGCTTCGTTGCCGGTGGTTTTCACCGAACGGTTGGCCTGGGTGCCGGTCACGGTTTGCCCGGAGAGGGTCTGGCTCACACCCACCTTGAGGGAGGCATCCGCTGCCTGCTTGGAGCCATGACGGTTCGGACCGCTGGGGCGGGTGCCACTGCTGCGGGAAGTGCCGGCGGAGCCGGTTTTGCTCTTCAGTTCGCGAACCTTCTGCGACAGCTCACGGGCGGTGAGATCGGGATTGATCTGACGGGCCACGGCTGCCGGACCGGTCTTGCCGGTGCCACTGGCGGATTTCCCCCGCTTCGAGAGCGCTTCACGGCGGGCCAGCACCAGGGCACGGCTGGGGTTGTGCTGAGCCGAAGCCTTGCGGGTGGCGGGGCGATTGCTGCTGGGAGCGGCTGTTGAACGGCTGTTGCTCAGGGAAAGGCTGGGGGCCGACTCGCGCTGCCGGCTGCTGCTCTCCGAAGTGGTGTCCTGGCACTTGCACTTGTGCTCAGCAGCCGCGGGGGCAGCAGACACCTTCGGGGCTTCCTTGGCTACGTCGGTGCGGGTGCGGTCCTTCGACTGAGCAGCACGCTTGCCGCCGCGGCTGAGGGCTTCGCGGCGTGCCAGCACCAGATCGCGGCTGGGGTTGCTCACGCGCTTCGCACTGCCGGAACGCACAGGGGCTGAGGCACTCAGGCTGCGGGCTGGAGTCGCTGCAGGTGCTTCAACCGTGGGGTTTGCTGCCGGTGCCGGAGTGGCGTTAGCTGGATTGGTGCGGGTCGGACGGGCGTCCGCTGCCGTACGGGTACGGCCACCACCGGAGCTGTGGCGACTGGCGGCTTGCTTGCCGCCTTCCGTGAGGGCCTTACGGCGCTCAAGGGCTGCTTCGCGACTCGATTTAGTGGCCATGTCCGCCCGGCGTATGGAATGACTGGAACTCACTTAACGTCTGCGCAACGCACCAACGTTGTGTGAGAGCTGAGAACAGCGCAGAACCTGCAATCTGTTCCAGAAATGAATAGAGGAATGGGTGGTCCCGGTTAGACCCGGGACCACAGCTTTAGAAGGCGCTGAATCAGCGGCCTTCGAACACCACGAAGCAAGAACCCTGGCTTTGGGTGTAAGCGTCGTAGCCCACGAGACGCACGTGGTGGTCGGGGTAAGCGCGGTGGCAAGCTTCGAGCTCGTTCACGATCACGCTCAGATCCTTCTCACCGAAGAAGGGCAACTTCCAGTAAGACCAATAGGTGGCCATGGAGTTGCTGGGGTGGACGTGCTCAACGAGCGGGCTCCAACCCTGGGCAATGATGTACGCGATCTGGTCGTAGATCTCGTCCTGGGTCATCGGCGGGAGGAAGCCGAAGGTCTCCAGGGTGGCGACTGTTTGGTAGTCACCCACGGTGCTCTTGAAAGGCATGGGGTTCCTTGAGATGGATGGAATGAATGCTTGGGAGGGAAATAACGAGCTGTTATTTCCCGAATCCCGTTAGCGCTGGGCTCAGTTGACGTCGAGCTTGTCGACGGTGTCGAACTCGAACTTGATTTCCTTCCAGGTCTCGAGGGCGATGGCCAGCTCGGGGCTGTGCTTCGCGGCTTCCATGAGGATGTCGCGGCCTTCGCGCTCGATTTCGCGACCGGCATTGCGTGCTTTGACGCAGGCTTCGAGAGCCACACGGTTGGCAGCTGCACCAGCAGCGGAACCCCAGGGGTGACCGTGGGTACCACCACCGAACTGGAGCACGGAATCGTCGCCGAAGATGCTCACCAGCGCGGGCATGTGCCACACGTGGATACCGCCGGAGGCCACGGCGAACACGCCGCCCATGGAACCCCAATCTTGGTCGAAGAAGTTGCCGCGGCTGCGATCTTCGGGAACGAAGGATTCACGCAGCTGGTCGATGTAGCCGAGGGTGGACTGACGGTCGCCCTCGAGCTTGCCCACGACGGTACCGGTGTGCAGCTGGTCACCACCGGAGAGGCGGAGGCACTTGGCAAGCACACGGAAGTGAATACCGTGCTTGGGGTGACGGTCGATCACCGCGTGCATGGCGCGGTGGATGTGCAGCAGGATCCCGTTCTTCCGGCACCACTTCGCCAGACCGGTGTTGGCGGTGAAGCCACCGGTGATGTAGTCGTGCATGATGATCGGCTGGCCGAGTTCCTTGGCGAACTCAGCGCGCTCGTACATCTCTTCCGGGGTCGCTGCCGTGCAGTTGAGGTAGTGACCCTTCTTCTCGCCGGTTTCCTGTTCGGCTAGCTTCACAGCTTCGGCAACGAACTCGAAGCGGTTCTGCCAGCGCTGGAAAGGCTGCGAGTTGATGTTCTCGTCGTCCTTGGTGAAGTCGAGACCACCGCGGAGGCACTCATACACCACACGGCCGTAGTTCTTACCGCTCAGGCCGAGCTTCGGCTTGATGGTGCAACCCAGCAGAGGACGGCCGTACTTGTTCATACGGTCGCGCTCGACCTGGATGCCGTTCGGCGGACCCATGCAGGTCTTGATGAACGCCAGGGGGAAGCGAATGTCTTCGAGGCGCAGGTGACGAAGCGCCTTGAAGCCGAACACGTTGCCGACCAGGGAGGTCAGAACGTTGGTGATGGAGCCTTCCTCGAACAGGTCGAGGGGATAGGCGATGAACGCATAGAAGGCTTCCTTGTCGCCAGGAACGTCTTCGATGCGGTAGCAACGGCCCTTGTAGAAGTCGAGGTCGGTGAGGAGCTCGGACCACACAGTGGACCAGGTGCCGGTGGAGGATTCAGCGGCCACAGCGGCAGCTACTTCCTCGCGGGGAACGCCTTCCTGGCCGGTGCACTTAAAGCACGCGAGCAGGTCGGAATCGAGGGGTACGTAATCAGGAGTCCAATACGTGTCGCGGTACTCCTTAACCCCAGCGTCATACTTCTTAGCCATGGAGAATCTCCGGGTGGGTCGAGGGAAATCAGTCAGAGGATGGAACGGCCCCTAGAGGCGCGTTTCAGACCTCAGTCCTTCGAACCAACGAAGCCGGCGCTGCTGTTCAGAGCAGGCTCAACTTCACGGTGGGGGCGGGCAATGATGTGGGCGGCCACCAGGCCATCGCCCACGCGCTCGCAAGCATCGGCGCCAGCGCGAACGGCTGCGTTTACAGCACCGGTTTCGCCGCGGACGAGAACGGTGACGTAACCGCCGCCCACGAATTCGCGACCGACCAGGCGCACTTCGGCGGCCTTGGTCATGGCGTCAGCGGCTTCGATCGCGGGGACCAGACCCCGGGTCTCGATCATGCCGAGGGCGATGCCCATGGTTTCGTTTGCCATTACCTGCTCCTGGAGGAGGGGGTGGAATGTTCGCTTGCAACCATGGTCGGCCGGTGTTCCTTACGTCAAGACATTTGCGCTGTTTTGACGATCACCGTCTGCGCACTGTCTGATAAGCCGGGCTGATCAGTGCATCGCAAAACTTTGGAGATGCTTCTGTCCGTGTTCCCTGATCGTCCGAGGTCGCTGGCTGCTTGCAGTGTCCCTACAGGGGTTCGGCCTCGGAGACGTACGCCAGGCCACCGAAGTAGCTCAGCAGCGGTTGCAATGCGCTGCGCAGCCCATCGAGTAGGGCCGGCTCGCAGAACACGATCACGTGCGCGTTGGCTCCCA
>Ga0194129_10002559_pt1 | contig 27198 bp, 25 predicted proteins | sample TA2KigCa35mmetaG_FD_150862 | JGI IMG/M metagenome (GOLD analysis project Ga0194129, IMG submission 150862) | Freshwater microbial communities from Lake Tanganyika, Tanzania - TA2015038 Kigoma Deep Cast 35m | ecosystem: Environmental > Aquatic > Freshwater > Lake | place: Tanzania: Lake...
GGGTGTGGGGCTGTCGGACTGGGCTCCCGGGGACCGGACGCGCCCGCATGGGCAGTCAGGGCGCGGGATCTCCAGGCGCGCAGCAGCGCGACAGGCGGGTGTCAGGTGGTCATGGGTGTCTCCGGGGTGAAGCGGTGCAGAGGCCCGCTCCCCGAGACGACGTCAGACACGCCACGCGCAATCCGCCAGGCGCGATGAAGAGGGCGCGTCGCCCCCTCGATCCCGCGCATGCACCACCGGCAGAAGCCGCAGAGCGAACCGCTCCGCGCCATAGGGCCGTTTTGATTGCCGTCGGCGGCCTTGCGGTCGCGACGGGGACGGTGCTTGCAGGAGCGGATCCTGAGGGCCTACGTTTGAAGGAGACCGCAGTTTAACCCCTCCCTCCCGGCCTGTCAACAGTCGGTGAAAAAACGGTCCATCCGGGATCTTTGTGGGTGGACGACAGGAGACGACATGCCGGCATTCCCCTCTGCAGAGACCGAGCGGAGGCTGCGCCCGCCGCGATGACCCACGGAAATGCCGGATGGACCAAAAAAACTAGCCGGCTGCTCGCGGTCGCGCCCCGCGGAACGGGAAGACCGGGCCTGGCTCCGAGGGCTCGTCGCTGGATCGCGCGGCGCGCGGATGTGGCTGCCGCTCGCCGTGGCACCTTCCGGGAGCGATGAACGGTAGTGGTCTCCAAGCCGTTTTGCCGCAGGAACTTGCCCGGCTTCTCCGGCGACTGCGTGGCTGCGGGAAGTGGGCGGCGGTATGATTGGAGAATGTCAACGGCATCGGCCCACTCCCGCATCACGATCGAACCGGGGAAATGCGGTGGGAAACCGTGCATCCGGGGCATGCGCATCCGTGTCTGCGATGTCCTCGAACTGCTCGCCAACGGGGCGACGTACGAGGAGATCCTCGGGGATTATCCCTGCCTCGAGCGGGAGGACATTCTCGCTGCGATCGCCTACGCGGCGCGGCAGAGCAATCATGTCGTTGTTGAGGTGGCATGAGGCTTCTGGTCGACAACCAGTAGCCTCCGGCCTTGGCTTCATGGCTCCGTGATCAGGGGCACGACGCGGTGCACGTCGCAGACGCCGGTCTCGAGCGACTCGATGATCGCGAGTTGTGGCTTCACGCGGTCGCCGAGGAGCGGATCGTGGTCAGCAAGGACGAAGACTTCCTCTACCTCGCGAGCCTTGCCGCCTCCGGACGGTTGCTCTGGGTACGGCTGGGAAATTGCCGCAACGCCGCGTTGATTGCGGCCTTTTCCCAATCGATGCAGACGATCACCGCTGCCTTCGCCTTGGATCAGCGCGTGGTCGAACTGGTCTGAACCACGCGTTCGACCGGCGGATCGACACCTCGACGCCAATGGGTCAGTTCGTCTTGGTGCAGGGAAGGGGGAACCGATGCGACGCGGTTGGTGGATCGCCGCCGGGATCGCGATGATGGCGCTCATGCCCGTCACCCGAGCCGCCCCGCCGATCGTGATCGCCCACCGCGGCGCCAGTGGCTATCTCCCGGAGCACACGCTCCCCGCCAAGGCGCTGGCGGTCGGGCAGGGTGCCGACTATGTCGAGCAGGATGTCGTCGCCACGCGCGACGGCGTGCCGGTCGTCCTCCACGACATCCATCTCGACGGCGTCAGCGACGTGGCCGAGCGGTTTCCCGGCCGGGCCCGCGCCGACGGCCGCTTCTACTGCGCCGACTTCACGCTCGCCGAACTGAAGTCGCTCGCCATCGTCGAGCGCTTCGACCACCGCGGCGGCGCGCAGATCTATCCGGGGCGGTTTCCCAAGGACGACGGCCGGCTGGCGCTTGCCACCCTCGAAGAAGAACTGCGGTTTCTCGCCGGGCTGTCGAAGTCGCTCGGCCGGCCGGTGGGGATCTATCCGGAGATCAAGCAGCCCGCCTTCCACCGTCAGGAAGGGCACGACCTGGCGCGGTCGGTGCTCGATCTCCTCGCGCGCTGTGGCTACGCCACCCGGGCCGACCGCTGCTACGTGCAGTGTTTCGATCCGGCCGAGGTGCGGCGGATCCGCCGGGAGCTGGGTTGGCAGGGGAACCTCGTCCAACTCGTCGGCGGCGATGCCGCCGAGCTCGTCGCGGGAGACGGCCTGGCGCGGATCGCGGAGGTCGCCGATGGCCTCGGGCCGGCGCTCGACCTCGTCATCGGGAAAGACGGCCGGGCCACCGACCTGGTTGAGCGGGCGCATGCGGCGGGGTTGGTCGTGCACCCGTGGACGGCACGGCGCGACGCGCTGCCGCGCTGGGCCGGATCGTTCGACGAGCTGATGGAGCGCCTCGGCGGCGCTGGAGTCGATGGGGTGTTTACCGATTTTCCCGACCTCGCCGTGGCGTGGCGGGGGCGGCTCGGGGAGCGTGGAGGCAAACCATGAGAATCGACAGGCGCGGGGCCCTGCGGGTGGCCGCTTGGGCATGGGCCGGTGGCTTCGCCGGCGTGGCGGCACGCGGCGCCGACGGCACGGTGCTCGCCGTCCGCGGGGCGACCGTCCACACGATGGCCGGGCCGGCGATCGCCGATGGCGTGGTGGTGATCCGCGACGGCAAGGTGGCCGCCGTCGGACCTGCGGCGCAGGTGGCGATTCCCGCAGGTGCCCGGGTGCTCACCGCCGCCGTCGTCACCCCCGGCCTCGTCGATGCCCACACGGTGGTCGGCCTCACCGGGTATCTCAACCAAGAGCAGGACCAAGACCAGCTCGACCCGGCCGAGCCGATCCAGCCGGAGCTCCGGGCGATCGATTCCTACAACCCCCGCGAGCGGCTCATCGAGTGGGTCCGCGGGTTCGGCGTGACCACGCTCCACACCGGCCACGCTCCCGGGGCCCTCGTCTCCGGGCAGACGATGGTGGTCAAGACGCGTGGGGACTCGGTCGAAGAGGCGGCGCTGGTCCCCGTGGCGATGGTCGCGGTGACACTCGGCGATGACGGCCGCGCCACGGGGGGCGAGAAGAAGTCGCCGGGCACGCGCAGCAAGGCGGTGGCGATGCTCCGCGGCGAACTGGTGAAGACGCGCGACTGGCTTCGCAAGCGCGACACCGCCGAGGCCGACAAGCGGCCCGACCGCGACCTGCGCCGCGAGGCGTTTGCCGAGGTGCTCGCCGGGAAGCTGCCCCTGCTGGTCACCGCCAACCGCTCGACCGACATCGTGTCGGCGCTCCGCGTGGCGGAGGAGTTTGGAATCAGGATCGTGCTCGACTCGGCGGCCGAGGGGTATCTGGTGGCCGACCGGATCAAGGCCGCCGGGGTGCCGGTGATCGTCCACCCGTCGATGCGCCGCAGCGGCGCCGGGGAGACGGAGAACGCCAGCTTCGAGACGGCGGCGACGCTCCGCGCCGCCGGAATCCCGATCGCGCTGCAAAGCGGCTTCGAGGCCTACGTGCCCAAGACGCGCGTCGCCCTGTTCGAGGCGGCGATCGCCGCCGCCAACGGTCTGTCCACTGAGGAGGCGCTCGCCGCGGTGACCAGCGACGCGGCGCGGATCCTCGGCGTGGCCGACCGAGTGGGCTCGATCGCGGTCGGCAAGGACGGCGACCTGGCGCTGTTCGACGGCGACCCCTTCGAGTACACGACCCACTGCGTGGCCACGGTCATCGACGGCGCGGCGGTCTTCGAGGGGCCGCGCTGAATCCCCGCCGGCGCGGGGTCCGTGCGGCTGGCCGAACGAGGGCGCCGGAGGCGATCTTCCGTGGCATCGCCGCCGGGGTTTTGCCCGCGTTACCGCCGCAACGATAGAATCGTGGCATGGACTCGAGCCTCCTGCAGCGAATCACGATCGAGCCAGGAAAGCGGAGCGGCAAGCCGTGCATCCGGGGATTGCGCATCACGGTGTCCGACGTGCTGGAATACCTCGCCGCGGGCATGACCGAGGTTGAGATCGTGGCCGACTTCCCCGAGTTGGAGCGCGACGACATCCGCGCGTGCCTCGCCTTCGCCGCCGAGCGTGAGCGGCGGTTGCTGGGATCGGTGGCGTGAAGGCGCTGCTCGACCAGAACCTGTCATACCGGTTGGTTGACGTGTTCTCGGCGCGCTTCCCCGGCAGCGGGCACGTTCGCGACCATGGGCTCTCCAGTGGCGACGATGAGCCGATCTGGTCCCTCGCGAAGGACGACGGGTTTTTCATCGTGACCAAGGACGGCGACTTCCTTGCCCGGGCGCTGGTGCGCGGTCATCCACCACAGGTCGTGCAGGTCTGTCTCGGCAACGCCTCGACCGCGAGGATCGCCGAGGTCCTGCTGGCCAACCTCGGCGCGATCGAGCAATTCGTCGTGCACGGCAGGGAGTCCGTTTTTCTCATTCGCGGCTGACGTCTGCCCGCTCGCCGCCCGATCCCTTCGCCCTCCGCCGGGTGTACCGCCGCGACGGCCCTCCACCCGGCGTTGTTTTCCCGCCGGCGCTGGTGATCCGCCCGCGCCGTTCAGCCCGGTTGCCGGGGCCCAAAGGGGAAGCAGGAGCCGCCATCTGTTGGGCAGCGCCGCGGAAGCAGCGATGGCACTGGCCGGAAAACGCCATCGGCAATCGCCGGCATCACGGCACCGCTCACTCGCCGCGGGCGGCGACGCCGTCGAGGAATGAGAAAACCTCGTCGAGCGCCGCCTGGACGATCACCATGTGCTCGACGTCGGGGATCTCGCGGTAGATGACCGTGCTCCCGGCGGCGGTGAGCTGCTTGGCCAGCGCCTCGGCGCCGCGCTTGCCGAAGTCGTGTGCGCCGGCGGCGATGAACCAGGGCACGCGCCGCGCCGCCTCGTCCTTCGACACCGTGCCGCCGCCGCCAAGCCCGACCGCCGCGGCGACCAGCCCGGGGTGCTTCGCCACCTGCCGCGACGTCTGCACCGCCCCCATCGAGTGGCCGACGAGGAACACGCGCGAGCGGTCGATCGGGAAATGGACGGCCAGCGCCTCGAGCAGGCCGTCGACGTCGAGTCCGAGGCCGAAGATCCCCTGCCGCGGCGCCACCACCAGCCAGCCGCGCTCGAGGCCCAGCCGCGCCGCCCGGCCGGCGCCGCAGGTCTCGAAGAACATGTTCTCGCTGCCGCCGGCGCCATGGAGCAGGAACAGCACCGGCAGCGCCCCGGCGGCCGTTTCCGGGGCGCGGAGCCGGACCGGCACCTGCCCGGCCGCCGTCGCCAGCGTGAGCCAGACATCATGGGCCCGCGCCGCCGCGGCGATCGCGCCGTCCCCGCCGGCCACGAGCCCCTCGGCCAAGGCGACCATCCTCGCGACGGGGTAGTCGGTCTCCTGCTGGCGCGAGTCGGCGAGCGCCTCGACGAGGTCGGCCGTGGCGGCGACCGTCGCGCGGGCGGTCGCGTCGGCACCCTCTGGCCAACCGCGCGCCGCGCGCTCGAGCGCCGCACCGCGCTCGGCGAGGCGCGCCACGCGCGACAGCCCGCGCGTGGCACAGGCGATCTGCCGGTCCCCGACAGCGCAGGTGACGGTGAGTGTGTGATCGCCTTCGGGGAGCGCGCCCAAATCCCAGTCGATCGAGTCGGCGGTCCAGTCGCGCGCCGTGGTGGCCAGCTGGCGCCCCGACGCATCGGCAATCGCCAGCTCGATCCGTGCTCCTGCCGGCCGCGGCGGCGCGTCGTACAGTGCCGGCAGGCCGACCGCGAGCCGCGCCTCGCCGATGTCGGCCAGCCGCGGATCGATCACCACCGCCCGGGACGCGACATGGCGATCGGCGTCGTCGGCCGCGGTGCCGCCACGGACGGCGCACCACGCCTCGTCGAGGCGTTTGGCGGCGGTGCCGAGCTGGAGCGAGAAGAAACAGCGCACCGCCTCTTCCATCGGATTCACGGCCAACGCGCGGGTCGCCGGATCGGCCTCCTGCCAGGCCGTCTCGAACCGCGCGAGCCGCCGGCCGAGCTCGGCCCGGACCTCCTGCGCGGGAGCCGGCGATGCGGCATGGGCCGCGACGGCGAGCACCACCAGCGCCTTCGCCACGACGGTAGCGCGGGCAATCGGCCGGCGAACCGACCGGGGAATCATCGGCAAGGTCGGCATCGGATCGGACTCCGTGGCGGAAGCGGGCCGGTCAGAGCGAGTCGCGCACGGTGTCTGCTTGGCGGCGGATCGTGCGCAGCTCGGCGGCCGGCTTGCGCTCCAGGTTCTTCAGTTGCATCGTCATCCGCTGGTTCTTCCGCAGCAGTTTCTCGTGCCGCGCGAGGAAGTCCCAGTAGAGCGTCGTGAACGGGCATGCCTCCGGGCCGGTGGCGACGGTCGGCTTGTAGCGGCAGCCGCGGCAGGCGTTGCTCATCCGGTCGAGGTAGGCGCCGGTGGCGCAGTAGGGCTTGGAGGCCATCACGCCGCCGTCGGCGTACTGGCTCATGCCGAGCGTGTTGGGCAGTTCGACCCATTCGACCGCGTCGACGTAGACCGCGAGGTACCAGCGGTGCACCTCCTGCGGCCGCACGCCGGCAAGCATCGCGAACAGGCCGGTGACCATCAGCCGCTGGATGTGGTGGGCGTAGCCGTGGGTCAGCGTCTGCGTGAGGGCGTCGCGGAGGCAGTTCATCTCGGTCGAGGCGGTCCAGAAGAATGCCGGCAGGTCGGCGTCGGCGCCGAGGGCGTTGCGCCGCTCGTATTCCGGCATGAACTGCCAGTAGATGCCGCGGACATACTCGCGCCAGCCGAGGATCTGGCGGATGAAGCCCTCGGCGGCCTCGAGCGGTACCTTCCCTTTCCGCCACGCGCGCTCGGCGCCGGCGACCACGTCGCGCGGGTCGAGGAGCTTGAGGTTCAAGGCCGCGGCGAGGCGCGAGTGGTAGAGCCACGGCGCGCCGGTCCAGATCGCGTCCTGGTACTTCCCGAAATGCGCCAGGCGGTGGGCGAGGAAGTCGTCGAGCGCCAGCCGCGCGGCGGCGGGGGTCACCGGCCAGTCGAACCGTGCCAGGTCGCCCGGATGGGAGGCGAAGCGCCGGCTCACCAGCTCGATCACGCCGCGGGTGAGGTCGTCGGGAGGAAAGGAGCGCGGCGCGGGAAGCCGGCCCGGCCCCGACTTCGGAAAGGCGCCCCGGTTGTCGGCGTCGAAGTTCCATTGGCCGCCGGCCGGCTCGCCATCGTCCATGAGGATCGCGAAGCGCTCGCGGAGCGGGCGGTAGAAGTATTCGAGGCGCAGTTGCTTGCGCCCGGCGGCGTGGGCGGCGAAGTCGGCGGTGGTGGTGAAGAAGTGCCGGTCGGTGCGGATCTCGAGCGGGATGCCCGCCTCGCGCGCCGTCGCGACGAGCATCTCCCGGACCCGGTGCTCCCCCGGCTCGACGACGATCAGCCGCTCGGGCCGGCCCGGCGGGGGGTCGGCCGCGCTCCCGCTGCGCGCCCGCGGCGGCCGCTTCGCCGCGGGTGGCGCGAGGCTTGCGGTCAGCGCCGCGGCCAGTGACCCAGGCTCGTCGGCGGTCGGGGCGGCGGTCAACTCACGGTAGTCGACGGCGATCCCGGCGGTGCGGAGGTCGTCGCGGAAGTGGCGCATCGCCGCCAGAAACATCACGATCCGCGGCTTGCTCGTCCAGACGTGCGTCGATTCCTCAGCGACCTCGGCCATCCACACCGCATCGTGCGCCGGGTCGAAGCCGTCGAACGCCGCCGAGCGGCGGTCGAGCTGGTCGCCGAGGACGATGACGAGATGGCGGGGCATGGGGATCTCCGGCCGGCGTCGATGTGGCCCCGGCGGCTGCTCACCACAGGGTCCGGACAGGATACCGGCCGATCGTGGCGTCGTCGGTGACGATCACAAGACCGTGCACGGTGGCCTGGGCGACGAGGATCCGGTCGAACGGGTCGCGGTGGATCGGCGGCAGCTTGTGGACCTGACAGACCTCGGCTTCGCCGATCGGCAGCAATTCGATGCCGGCGCGCTTCCGCATCGCCGGCAGGAAGCGATCGGGCTCGTCGGGGAGCGGGAGCTTTCCCAACGCGTACTTGACGGTGACCTCCCACGCCGATGCCGCGCTGATTACGACATGGTTGTCGGCTGAGGCGATCGCCTCGCGGGCCGTCGCCGACAGGGAAGGGGCATCGGTGAGGAACCAGAGAAAGGTGTGGGTGTCGACGAGGAGCTTCATCCGCGCCCCTCGAACCCGGCCAGCAGCGCCTCGGGAAGCGGTTCGAAGAAGTCGGCCGGTACGGTGAATTCCCCGCGGGCGATGCCTGGCCGGCGGCGTTTGCCCGAGGGAGCGATCAGCCGAATCTCCGCCACCGGGCGGTTGCGGTTGCAGAGGATGATCCGGTCGTCGGACCGCAGCGCCGCCAAGTACCGCGAGAGGTGGGTTTTGGCCTCGTGGATGTTCAAACGAGTCGTCTTCACGGTTCGATTGTCAACTCGATACATGGTTCAGTCAAACCGGCCGCCGCGGTCGCTGCCGGTCAGGCTTTTGACAACCTGATCGGCCGCCGGAAGTGGGCATCGACGGCGATCCCGGCGATCTCCCGCGCCGGTTCACCGGCAGTAACGCCGGAAGTGCCGGTCGTCCAACTCGCGCGGGTACACTGGAGGGATGAAGGCGTTGCGACGTGCGTCCGAACCGGCTCTCTCTCCCGCGGCCGGGGCCGCGGCGGAGAGCGCGGCTGTCGGGCGGACGCACGAGTGGCTCGGCAGGCTCGGTGACACCGAGCCATCGGCGTGTGCGGGGTTGGGTATGGCTGAACGGATCGAGTTGGTATGGCCGATCACGGTCGCGGCCTGGGCGTTCAGCGGAAAGCCATGGGATGAATCGCGACTTCGCAGAGATGTTGAACGCCTTGGCCGCCGAGAGCGTTGAATACCTCGTCGTCGCATGACTGATCGCTCTCGGAAAGGATCACGCTGCTGTGCGGCTGCTACAGGGCGATGCGCCGCCGCGGCGGTCGACCAGCGCGCGGGCCGCCCTGCCGGGAAGCTGTCCCGGCAGGGCGGTGCACGTTTGGCTAACGCGGAGCGCGTGTATCGAAGAGAGGACGACAGCAGCCTGCCCTGCCCACCCGCGACGCATCGCTGATCTCGGAAAACGTCGTTCTAGGAACACATCAGTCCGAGCCAATACAAAAACTTCTTGAATTGCTTGAAGCTCAATCCATTTCCCCCGCCGAACGTCTCGATGACTTTCCTGGCGATCTCGAGTCGACGCCGGGGGTTTGATCGGAGGTAGTCCCGGCCTTCCAGCCATTTGTCGAGGCGGCCGGCAGTCAACGGGTAACCAGTTCCAAGGATCTCGTCGTACAACGCCCGTGCCTCGTCCTCACTCAGGCAGCCGTCTTTATTGTAGTCGCCACCCTCGAGCAGAAGCCTCCGCAATCTTTGGTATTCATTGTCGCGCTGCCCGGGGCGTAATCGGGCGGGGCCTCGGGAAACCAACTCGGCGTCGTTTGCGGTGGTATGATCTCAACTGGCGGCCGGCTGCTGAGAGATGCGGCGGGATGTCCCGAAGGTTTCGTTGTCGCTTCGATCGCCACACGGCTCTTCGGCTTCAGTGGTCCTGCCGCCAGCAGCGATCCGGCCGTACTGCCGACCGCGACGATGGCGGCCAAGGCAACGATGATCGACCGTCGGCAGATCACGCGGGCTGTTCGCTTGGTGTTCCAGTGCATGTGAGTCTCCTTGTCCTTGTTGGTCCACGACTTCATCGGGCGCCGCGCGGTCCGCGAACCTGCACCGGATGCGGGTGGCATCCGGATCTGGTCGGACCGTGACCGGCTGGAACCCCCCGCCCCGTGGCCACGAACACCGCAGCCGCGGGGATGACACGATCTGAAGCACAGGGCGTGCCGGATGAGACGATTGTCACGCTGAACTGTCGCGAATCGTCGGCCATCCCGCGCAAAGCCCTTGGCTGAAGCGGCTTCCGGTGCGGCGGCGACGCGGCAGGGGGCGGTTTCGGCCGCGGCGGCGGTATCCAAGACACCGCTGGACCCTGTTCGATTTCGCAACACATCCGCGCAAAATGCCGCATCCGCCGGCTGCCCACTGGCTCGTGTCGGTGGCGCCGGAGGCGGCCATCGACGGCATGCCCGATGAGCGCTCCGGCGAGAGTGGCGCGGTAGGTTCGGGATTCATCTCCCCGCTCCCCCGCGAGTCACCCGATGCACGCCGTCGCCGACCTGCTTGTGCGCACGATCGCGGCCCTCGAGCCCCACGAGCCGTGGCGTGGGCAGTGCTTCCATGGGGGGCTCCTCTGGGAAGGGCATGTCGGCGTCCCCGGCCGGCATCGGCTCGATGTCCATCGGCCGGGCGATCCCGCCGTCGCCGCCAGCGCCGTGCTTCCACACACCGCCGAGTTCATCCATCCGTTCGGACCGGCGGCGGTGATCGTGGTCGGCAAGCACGCCGATCCGCGCTGGGGCTGGCGGACGTACCACACCGTGGCCTCCTGCCGGACAGGGAGGCTGCGCACGCGCACACGCCGCATGCCGGCGTGGCTGCAGGTCGAGCAGTTCGGCGGCGGGCCAGGGGCGATGTTCTTCAACGAGCCCGGCTCACGGCAGGTGTACCGCTGGAACGGTCTCTGGCCGCGCGACCTCGGCCATCCACACCGCATCGTGCGCCGGGTCGAAGCCGTCGAACGCCGCCGAGCGGCCGTCGAGCTGGTCGCCGTGGACGATGACGAGATTGCGGGGCATCGCTTGCTCCGGTAACAGGGGGACGCCCCTTCAGATCCAGCCGCCCGATTCGACGAGCACCGCGAGGGCGAGCCCGACGCGCCGATCGATCGCCGACGTGGAGTCGGCGGTCAGATCGAGCACCACCGTGTCGTCGCCGTGATCCGCCTTCGCGATCACGCCGAGTGGTTCGCCGTCGGCGTGGTCAACGCGGCGGATCACGTAACCCGACCGCGGAGCACCCGTCGCCTGTTGCAGTGCCCGTTGCGGGAACCCCGCGATGCCGGCGGCGTCACGGATCTCGAACAGTGGGCTGCCGTCGGGGCGATCGCAGGTCAACCGGGTGCCGAAGAACAGCGGGTAGTTTGCCTTGGAGCAGCGGGCGATCGGTTCGCCGTCGGGGGTGGAGACGGCGAACCGGCGCTGGATCGGCAGGAAGCGTCGCTCCTCGGCGACCTCGAGGATCGGCCCCGCATCCCCCGGCGCGTGAAACCGCGCCGTGTAGGGCGGGAGAACGACGAGCGACATCAGGTAGGCGGGAAGGATCCCGAGGACCATCCCTCCGAGGCCGATGGCCGCCGAGATGTCGTCCTTGGGGTGCTGGGGCACGATACCGAATTGGGCCAGTACCCCGCCGATGGCCAAGGCCGCTGCGGACCATGCAGCCAGCCACGTGACCACGATGGCGAACGCACCGAGCCAATGGCGCAGCCAACGCACGGGGGCCCGCACGGTCGCCAAGAGCGTCTCGTCGATGCCACGAATCTCGCGGATGTCGGCAAGAATACCCGCCCGGTGGCAGATCAGATACCGGTCGTGATCGAAGACGGAATCCGGAGTCGTGGGTGTGAGCACATGGACCTGCCCGTGGCGCCTCGCGCCGCAGTCGCTCTGTCGTGTCGATCTGAAGAGGAGCCTCGTCCGTCGCGACCGTCGCGTGCCGGCGGCCGACACACGTGCCGGCAGCGGTGATCGCGGCCGGGAGCGGTGCGCGGGGATGACGCCTTCTGGAGCACCAGGCGTGCCGCAGGGGACTTTGTCACGCACCGCACGGGTTTTTTGGTCCAGCCAGGATTATCGTGGCTGGACCACACGAGACGACACCCCGGCAGAGCCAGCGCAGGGCCCACGCAGCCCGGGCCGGCCGCGATGGCTCGACTTCGCCCGCGGGATGCCATCGTCCCGCTGGCTCATGACCGGTCGGTGACCGGCGGACCGGCCGGAGGCGAGGGCTTGAAAAAACCACCGAACACGGGAGGAATCTCCCGGACGACGACGCGGAGACTCAATCCCTCGGCCCGGAGATCATGGTCGAGAAGGTCGTCGTCGGCCGGATCGGCCCGGAGGACGCGCTCGACGACCGGTCGCCAACGCTCGACGAACCGGTCACGGTAGGGGTGGCGCTCGTCGAGCCAGTGCTCGAGGAGCCGCTGGCGTTTCGCGGGGTCGGCCCAGAATCTCCGCGCGTATTCAAGCCGGGCCTCGTCTTGGTAGAGCAGTCTTCGCATCACCGGATTGTCGATAGCAGTGGTTTCGGGACCAATCGCGGGGACGGGAGTTTCAGATCAGGCCATGAAACCGGGCCCAGTCGGCGTGCGCCTTGTCGCGGGGCTCGCCGCGGCGGAGTTTCGGGGCGAGGAGATCGGCTGCCGAGGGCACGATCAGTTCCAGCCGTCCGTACCGCGCGGAACAGGCCCGATCGCGCCATCCGGTCGGCAGTTCATCCAGCACGGACCGTGGCAGCAGGTTGACATGCCACCCCCGTTGCCGTTCAAACTCGCTGCCGATCAGCGCGTCATAGCACATCCACGCCAGGGCATCGGATTCGGTCACCGGGTCCGCGTCCATGCTGTTCTCCGGCAACGGTACCTCGAGTCCGAGCCGTCCCGCGTGCCAGAGGAGACCCGCGGAACCGATCAGCGTCATCGACGCGGGTTCCGCCAGAGCCTCGCCCCATTCATTCAGCCAATCGATGATCTGCCGAGGCTTCGATAGCTCCCGCCGTGGCATGTCTCATCGCTTTCAAGCAGGATCGCGTCGCCGGGCTTCCCCCACGCCTTCCACCGCACCGATCGTACGCCGCTGCCTGCCGTCCGCTCAACACGCGTGGCCATGTTCGCCGGCTCAGCCCGCACGCCGGGAGTGCCCGGTCGCGCTGATCCCGGGAAGCGCCCTGCCGGCACCGGCGCGGTAGGTTCCGGTGGGGCGACGAGCCGGCGCCCCGCTCCCCGCGAGTCACCGGATGCACGCCGTCGCCGACCTTGTGGTCCGCCCGATCACCGCGCTCGGCCGGCACGAGGTGTGGCGCGGGCAGTGCTTCCACGGCGGCCTCCTCTGGGAGGGGCACAGCGGCACGCCGGCCGGCCACCGGCTCGATGTCCACCGGCCGCGCGGGCAGGCCGTGGCGGCCAGCGCCGTGCTCCCGCACACCGTCGAGTTCATCCATCCGTTCGGGCCCGGCGCCGTGATCGTGGTCGGCAAGCATCACCACCCGCGGTCTGGCTGGCGGACGTATCACACCGTCGCGCGCTGCCGCGGCGGCAGGCTCCGCACCCGCACCCGGACGATGCCGGCGTGGCTCCAGGTCGAGCAGTTCGGCGGCTCCCCGGAGGCGATGTATTTCAACGAGCCCGGCTCGCGGCAGGTCTACCGCTGGAACGGCCTGTGGGCGCGGAGCCTGGGGCCGGAGGTCGCCCTGCCGGGACAGATGGTCGCGGCCCCGGGAGCGCTGTACGTCGTCGAGCGAAACTGCATCGTGCCGGGGCAGGAGAACCTCGTGCGGATCGATCTGGCCGGCCGGTCGGCCGAGCGCACGTTTCCCGGCCCGCGGCGCCGGCTGTGTGCCCTCCTCGACCTGCCCGCCATGCCGTGGCTGGCCGTCGCCGAGACCTGGGCCGAGCAGGTCGTGCTCGTCGACCGGGCGACCAACCGGCCGGCCCGCACGCTCCCCTCCCCGGGCGGTCCGGTGGCAATCGCTTGCTACGGCTCGTGCCTGGCGGTGCTCGTCGACGAGCCGCGGCGGCTGGCGTTTCTCGATCCCGCGGGAGACGGCTCGCCGCTGGCGGAATGGGATCTCGCGCCCCTCGGCGCCGCCGCCGGCCACGTCACCGCACTCGACGTCGATCCGGCGACGGGCGACATCTACCTGCGCTCGCCGTTCCACCCGCGCGTTGCCGACAACGTCCCGGGCGTCACGCTCGTCGCCGACCGCGACGGCGACACGCTGCGCCGCTGCGGTGGCCGGCCGGGCGCCGCCGCGGCCGCCTGATCACTTCGCCAGCCAGACGCGGATCAGTTCCTTGTCGTTGCGCACGAACACGCTCTTTCCGGCGTAGGCGGGCGGGCACCAGACCACCGGCCGGCCGAACGCCGATTGCGTCGGCTCGAGGAGATGGGCGCGCGAGAGCTCCTCGTAGCCCTTGGGTGAAAGCCTGGCGATCACCAGATCGCCCGTCTCGGCGAAGAGGAAGTAGCGGTCGGCGTGGCGGACGATGAACGCCGTCCCCGAGCCCTGGGCGCGGTCGCCGAGCGGTCCCGGGCTCTTCCAGGCGATCTCGCCGTCGGGGATCCGCACCGCGCGCAGATCCCCCTTCTCGTGGAACCCGTAGATCAGGCCGTCGGCCACGAACGGCTGGACGTTGACCGCCGAGATCCCGTGGGCGCGCTTGTTGCGCCACACGACCTCGACCGCCGGCTTGTCGGCGGCGAGCTTGAGGAGCAGGTTCTTCTCCTGGAAGCCGCCGACGTAGAGATACTCGCCGAGGCGGACCGGCGCCATGATGATCGAGCCGTTGTCGGCGTTGTACGGCGACTCCCAGAGGAGCTTGCCGGTCTCCGGCTCGACGGCGTAGATCGCGTCGGGCTTCATGAACACCAGTTGCCGCCGTCCCCCCGCCTCGATGATCGTCGGCGGCGAGTAGCCCTGCTCGGGCGCCGGCCCGGTCCGCCAGATCTCCTTGCCGGTGCGCTTGTCGAAGGCCACGGCGTGGGCCGTGTCGGTGCCGACCACGCACACCAGCCGGTCGCCGTCGACGAGCGGATGGCTGGCGTAGCCCCAGAGGGCGGCCTTGGTCTGGTAGTCGGCCTTGAGGTCGCGGCTCCAGAGGATCTTCCCGTCGGCGGCCTGGAAGCAGAGCAGGTTGCCCTCGGTGCCGAGCGTGTAGACGTGGTCGCCGTCGACCGTCGGGGTGCAGCGTGGGCCGGCCGGGTAGCTCACCGTGTAGGTGACCGGGTATTCGTGCTTCCACACCAGCTTGCCCGTGGCGGCGTCGAAGCACAGCACGCGCTCGGTGCCGGCGGCGGTCTTGCGCTCGAAATTCGCCGCCTGGAGGTCGGCCGTGCTCACGAAATCGGTGACGAACACGCGCCCGCCCGCCACCGCCGGCCCGGCATAGCCCCCCGCCACGCTCGCGCGCCACTCGACCTTCGGCCCGGCGGCCGGGAAGCGGTCGACGATCCCCTCCTCGCGCCACACGTTGTCGCGGCGCGGGCCCATCCACTGCGGCCAGTCGTCGCCTCGCGCGGCGGGGAGCGTGCAACCGAGGAGCAGGGGGAGCATGGCGAAGCGGGGCGCGTGGCGCATGGGCTCCTCGCGGGATGGAGTTCGGGGGCGACGCCGGCACGATAGCAGATGCACCGCTGCGCTCAGAACTGCTCGCGCCGGAGGACGTCGACCGTCTCCACGCAGGCGGTGAGACGGTGGGCGGGGGCGAACTTCCCCGGCAGGTCGTCGAGGATCCGTTCGGCCACCTCCGCGGGCACGATCGCCTCGATCCGCACCAGCGCCCCGTCGGCCGTGGCGCCCCCGGCCCCGTGGCGCCCGGCCCCGTGGCAAGGGATCGCCGTGTAGCCGCTGGCGCCGTGGGCGAGGAGGCAGGCGACGACCTCCCCCTCGAGCGCCGCCTCGGCGACGGCCGTGACCCGCTTGAGCCGGACGATCCCGCGCTTCCGCGTGGCGTAGGGATGGGCCGACGTCTGCCGGTGGCCTTCGAGGCCGACCACGTCGAGGCGCCGTCCGGCCTGCTGGAAGTCGAGCGCGAGTTCGTGGAGGCTCTCCATCACGCTGTGGTCCACCAGCCGCGTGCCGGCGAGGTTGACGACGACGTCGTTGCCCTGGACGAGCCCGAGCTGCTCGATCTGGCGGCGGAACGGGAGCCAGTTGCTGAACACCGCCGAGCCGCGGGCATCGATCTGCACGGTGTGGTCGTCGAGGGTGGTGACGTCGAGGAACGGCTTGAAGAGACTCGCCAGCGGCACGCCGTTGAGCGCGTGGATGACGAACTTCATCCCGATCCCGATCGCCACGCCGACGAGCAGATCGGTGGCGAGGACGCCGATGATCGTGGTCACGAAGATCAGCAGCTGCTCCGACCCGATCGTGAAGACGTTGATGAACTCGCGCGGCGACGCCAGCCGGAGGCCGGTGTAGACGAGCATCGCCGCCAGCGCCGCCAGCGGGATCCGGTGGATCAGCCCCGGCAATAGCGCGACGAAGGCGAGGAGGAACAGGCCGTGCCAGACGTCGGCGAACCGGGTGCGGCCGCCATTGTCGATGTTGGCCTTGCTGCGGACGATCTCCGAGATCATCGGCAGCCCGCCGATGCCGGCGGCGACGAGGTTCGCCAGGCCGACACCGAGGAGATCACGGTTGAGCTGCGTCTTCCGCTTCCAGGGATCGAGGAGGTCGATCGCCTTCGCCGAGAGCAGCGATTCGATGCTCCCCACCAGGGCAAACATCACCACCCACCAGATCGCCGACAGCCGCGTGGCGGGAGGCGGTGAACACGGCGAAGTCGGGGCTCGTCACCGCTTTGGCGAGGTTGGCCGGGACGCTGACGAGAAACCGCTCGTCGAGCCGGTACTCGTGGCCGAGGAACGAGTAGTCGTGGGCGTGGCCGAGGTCGAACCAGGCCGCCAGCGGCACCGCGACCGCGAGGACCAACAGCTGCGCGGGGATCCGCTGCAGCCACGCCGGGCGCAGGCGCGCTTTGACCAGCGGAAAGCCGAACATGATCGCCAGGCTCACCAGGCCGATGACCGCGATCCGCGGATTCATGGCGAGGATCTTCTCCGGGAGCTCGGCGAGGATCTCGAGCGGTTCCCCTGAGGCCTTCTGGCCGAACACCACCGGAAGCTGCTTGAGGCAGATGATCACGCCGATGGCGGCGAGCATCCCGTGGACGACGGCCGTGGGAAAGAAGCCCCCCAGGACCCCGGCCTTGAGGAGCCCGAAGCAGACCTGCACCGCCGCCGCGACGATCCCGACGGCGAGGGTCATCCGGTAGGCGCGGGAATCGGCGGCCGGATCGCCGCCGCCGGTGTACCCGAACGACTGCATCGCCCCGAGCACGATCACGATCAGCCCCGCGGCCGGCCCCTTGATCGTCAGCTCGGAGTTGCTGATCGCCGACGTGACCAGCGCGCCGACGACGGCGGTGAGCACGCCGGCCACCGGGGGAAATCCGCTGGCCTGGGCGATGCCCAGACACAGCGGCAGGGCGATGAGGAACACGAAGAAGCCGCTGGTGATGTCGGCGCGGAAGTTGCGGGCGAACCCGGCGGGATCCCCGCGGGGGACGTCGTCGCGCGGGGCGGCGGCTGCGTGGTCGGTCATGGTGCGGGGGCTCCATGGGTGAGCGACGGCGGGGCCGCGTCGTGACGCGACTCGAGCAGCGTGCCGGCGATCCGCTCGAGCGACGCGACCAGCGGCCCGGGCCACAGGCCGAGCACGACGAGGATCGCCAACAGCGCGGTGAACACGACGCGCTCGCGGGGCAGGATCGGATGGCGCGGGCGGTCTACCCGGGCGGGGCCGCCGAAGATCGCGAACCAGCCGCGGACCAGCGCGATCCCCGCCAGCACGGTGGCGAGGATCACGAGCAGGCCGGCGTGGAACTGCTCGTCGAGGGCGCCGGAGACGATCAGGTCGTCGGCGACGAACGACAGCGTGCCCGGCAGGCCGAGCGTCGCGAGGCCGAAGAGGAGGAAGAACAGCGCCAGGGCCGGGGCGTCGTCGGCGCGCCCCGGGTGGGAATCCAGCGGCACGCTCCCCGCCCGGCTCTCGATCGCCCAGGCGACCAGGCCGATGCCGGTCAGCGACAGCCCGGCGCTGATCCACACCGCCAGCGCCCCGCACAGCTCGGTGGGGAGCCTCCCGGCCAGGCCGGCGAGGACCAGCGCCGACTGGCTCATCGCCAGCGTCCCCACCAGACCGCGCAGGTCGCGCTGGACCACCGCCAGCGCCGCGCCGTAGGCGGTCGTCACCAGCGCCGCCTGGGCGAGGAACACGAGCTCCGCCGCCACGCCGTCGGCGTGGCCGACGAGGAGGCGGATCGCCGTGGCGCCGGCCGTGTGGGCCATCGTCGCTGCCAGCGCCGTGCCGTAGGCACCGGAGGAGTACAGCGCCGGGTACCAGGAGTGGAGCGGGAACACCCCCTTGCGGAGCATCACCGCCACCGCCACCAGCCACCCGCCGGCGTCGCCGACCAGGCCGTGGCCCGGGCGCCAGGGCGGATCGCGGACGATCAACAGGCAGCCGACCGCGAGGCAGACCACCGCCGCCGCCATCGCGCGACCGTAGGCACGGGCGGCGGGCAGGCCGCCGGGTGTGGCCCGCAGCGAGAGGACCGTCGGCACGATGCTGGCGATCCAGAGGAGGACGAGCAGCCCGGGGTGGGCGGTCGCGAGGAGGGCGAGGGTCGCCGCTTCGCCGGCGAGAAGGCGGGGCACCGACTCGCCGTCGAGGGCCCGCTTCGGCGCGGCCACGACGATCGCCAGCCAGACCAGCGCCGCGTAGGGCAGGGCCAGCGCCGTGAGGCCGTCGAACACCAGCGCCGCCCCGCCGGCGGCAACGGGCCCGCGCGCGATCGCGCCGCCGTCGCCCTGGTGCCACCACCAGGCGGCGGCGCACGCGGCGAAGAACGCCAGCGCTGCCGACACCACGGCGACGGCCCGCGCCGAGCGCTGGAGCGCCGTGAAGCGTGTCGCCACGGCGCCCGCTGCCGGCACGGCGATCGCCGCGAGGAGGCTGGCGAGGATCGCGTCGGTGGCGTTCATCGGTCAGCCTCCCGGCGCGGGCCGTCGCCGGAGAGCCAGCCGACGACGCGCCGCTCGCCGCGGGCCGCGGCATGGAGGGCGACCAACACCGGCTCGACGACCAGCCGGTTCACGAGCGACTCCTCGTACCCGCGCTCCAGGGCGACGTGATACAGCGCCGTGCGCGCCCGTTCGGGAAGGAGACGCACCAGGGGCCCGCTGTCGGCACCGGGATGGCCCCCCAGCGCCGCCGCCAGCTCGTGGCGGTCGTGGAGCGCCGACGGCGAGCGGAGGATCTGCAGGCTGCGGAGGATCGCGTGGCTGACGACATGGACCAGCGGGACGATCCGCCAGCCGAGGCCGATCTCGGCGAGGATGATTCCCGCCTGGGTCATCGACGCGTAGGCGAGCATGCCCTTGAGATCGGTCTGCACCGCACCGACGAGCGCCGCGTGGATCGCCGTCCCGGCGCCGATCGCGACCAGGAGCCAGGCGGCCACCGGCGCCGCCTCGAGGATCGCCTCGCAGCGCAGCAGGAGGTAGGCGCCGGCGTGGATCGAGAGGGCACCGTAGAAGATCGCGCTCGATGGCGTCGGCCCCTCCATCGCCCGCGGCAGCCATCCGGAGAACGGCACCTGACCGCTCTTCCCCAGCGCGGCGAAGATCAACAGTAGCGCCACCACCAGCGCCGTCGTCGGCGACAGCAGGCAGGTGCCGGCGGGCCAGCTGCCGGCGATGGCGCGCTCGAAATCGCCCGACCCGGTCGCGGCGTGGAGGACGACGCCGGCGGCCAGCAGCCCGGCGTCGCAGACCCGGTAGGTGACGAAGGCGCGGAGCGCGGCCGTCGCGGCGGCGACCCGGTCGTGGAAGAAGCCGATGAGGAGCGTCGAGGAGATCCCGACGCATTCCCAGCCGGCGAACAGGACGTCGATGCTGCCGGCGAGGACGAGGAGGTTCATCCCGGTGCCGAACAGCGCCAGGAGGACGAAGAACCGGACGAACCCCGTCTCGCGGTGGAGGTATTTGCCGGCGAAGGCGTTGACCAGGCCACACAACCCGGTGGAGAAGCAGACGTAGGGGATCGACAGCGCGTCGGCGACCAGATCGATCGTCGTCTCGTGGTGGCCGACGTGGAACCAGGTGCCGAGGTGGACGTGGTGCGGGGCGAAGCCGCGGGCCGCGAGCATCGCCAGCGACCCGGCCGCCGCAGCCAGCGCGATCGCGAATCCGGCCCCCACCGCACGGGTCACGCCGCGCTCCCGCGCCGGAAGGCCGAGAAGAGGGGGCAGGCCGACCAGCGCCAGCGCCACGGCGGGACCGAGCACCTGGAGGACCACCAGCCACGACAGGATCCGTGTGCCGGTCATCGCCGTGCCTCCGTGGTCAGGGGCGTGGCGCCGGCGGAGGTGCCGTCGGCCAGTCCCGCGGCGATTACCGCCGGCGGCAGGTTGCCGCGGTGGCCGGCGTACCAATCGGCCGAGCGCGCCACGCGGGCCAGCGTCCGGCATTCGGGCCGGTGGGGCACGAACGCTCCGCCGTCGAACCACGCCAGGCCGTCGCCGGCGGGATCCCAGGCGGCGACCGAGACCCAGCCGTTGGTGACCAGGCGCTCGACGGCGGGGATCCCGGCGGCGGCACGGAGGATCCGCTCCTGCGGGGCGTCGATTACCAGCAGGAGGCGGACCGGCTCGTGGATTTCGACGGTCTGCCAGGGGAGGCCTGTCCGCAGGTCGCTGGCGTGGCCGTCCATCACGCCGATCAGACCGGTGATGTTGTGGGGGAGCTTGGTGCCGCAGCCGTAGCGGCGCGGATCGACGCGTGAGAACAGGTAGGCGAGGTTGATCCCCGACCCGACCGGCCCGACCGCCGCCAGCGTGCGCGCGAGGATCGCGCCGTCGGCGTCGTGGTCGGGATCGTAGGAGACGAGGAACGCGCGGCGGTCGAGGAACAGGCCGCGCGTCCGCCAGCGGCGGCCGACGACGCAGATGGCGTTGGTGGCGTGGCCGTATTCGGGGCGCACCTGGGCGAGGTCGCCGGCGCGGGCCTCGACGTGGCGGAGCGCCTCGGCGGGGCTGATGCCGGCGGCGGCGGAGCCGAACCGTCGGCAGCGCTCGTGGGCGTCGCGCGTCCGTGCCTCGTCGATCGTGAGGCGCAGCCGGGAGAAGTCCTGGAGGTGCCCGGCGGGGAGCCGGTCGGTGTCGAAGAACTCGCAGGCGTCGGAGCAGGTGTCTTGCATGCCGCCGACGAACCGCGTGTCGGCGGGGATCTCGACCCCGGCCCCGGCGAGCCGCGCCCGGACCCGCGGGTCGTTGGCCATCAGCGCGAACACGCGCGCGTTGCGGCCGCCGCGGCCGCCGCCGCAGGCGCCGCAGTCGTAGGCACTTTCATGGGGATTGTTGAGGCTCGTCGAACCGTGGCCGATCACCGCCACGAGACGGGCGAAACGCCCCACCAGGCCGATGTCGTCGAGCACGCGGCGGACGATGTCGGCCATCTCGGCGACGTCGAAGCCGGCGCGGGTGCCGTCGGGGAGCAGCTCGTCGCGCTGGCGCTCGATCAGCAGCTGCGTCGCCACACGCTGCCGGGTGAGGGCGTCGGCCGAGCGGCGGAGGCGTGACGTGAACCGGGGGAAGACGACCCGGGCGACGAGCGGGACCGCGGCCAGCGAGCCGGCCACCGCTGCCAGCAGACCGCCGCGGAGCAGGGTGCGGCTCCCGCTGGCCAGTCCGCCGCGCAGCCATCCCATGCCGCGGCGGATCCTTTGCCGCAGTTGGTGGCTCGCCTCGGCACCGGCGACCGGTTCCTCGACGACGGTGTGTGCCGGACGCATCACGATCGGGCACAGCGGCGTGGCGTGCCAGTCGTCGATCCCCCGGAAGGAGATCGGCACGGCGAAGAACCCGGCCGTCCCGAACGTCTCGATCCCGGGGCCCTGTTCCTCGAGATGGCGGCGGAACGATTCGCAGCGGTCGTCCATGCAGGTGATCACCTGCAGCGCGGGGCGCGACGCCGCCGGCGGCCGGGCGATCGTGGCGTGGACGGTGAGGCCGTCGAGGGTCTCGATCCGGTGACAACGCTCGTGGGCGAGGTGGAACAGGCGCCGCCGGACGGTACCGTCGCAGGCGGTGATCGCCCACTCCAACTCGAGCAACTCGTTCTCCCCGAGGCTCCGGATGTCGGCGGCGCCGAGCCCGACCAGCCGTGCCACCTGGCACAGCAACAGCGCCCGGGCGAGGCTGCCGGGCCCCCGGCGGCGCGGGTGGCGGCCGCACAGCTCGGTCCACAGCGCGGCGAGGTCGAACCCGGCGGCGCGCTCCGCGACACGCGCGGGGCGTTGGCCGAGTTGCGGAGCCAGCCATTCCAGCGCGAGGCGGTCGAGGAGGAGCCGGAGGGCGAGGAAGTCGACGAGCCGGGCGGGCACCGCTGCGACGGGAAACCGGTCGGGACGCTGCTCCAGTTGGTGGATCATGCCCGCCCAGCCGCGCAGGGCGACCAGCGAGTCGCGGGCCAACTCGCCGTGACGGGCGGCGGGCACGCCGAGGCGGTCGATCTCGGCGGCGATCAGGTCGTACGGGTCGCTGCCGGCCACCGCTCCGAGCAGACCGCGGTCGCGGTGCGGCATCGGCCAGCCGGCGACGCCCTGGTCGAGGAACGCGGCGCACAACCGGATGAGCAGCGGGTGCACCAGCGCGTCGGCGTCGGTCGCGGGGTGGAGGGCGTGGATCAGGTCGCGGTGCCGCACCGGCAGGCGCGCGGGAAGGATCGCGGGGCGCGAGAGGGCGACGGCCTCCAGGCAGGCCGGCCACAGACCGCTCTCCGTCTCGCGCGCGACAAGGTCGCTTTCCGTCAGCGTCCAGCGGACGGCGGCGTCGTCTTCGAGGCGGAGCGGATGGAGCAGAAGGGCGAGGTGGAGCTGACGCCGGGTGATCCGGCCACCGGCCAGAGGGGCATCGGCCGCCGGTGACGGATCGCCATCGAGCGCCGCCTCGAGGTCGGCGGGGCGGATCCTCCCCGTGGCGAGGGCGTCGCGGTACTGCGACTCCGGCAGGAACGGCTCGGCCTCGAACAACCGGCCCGCTTCGATCACCGCCTCGAGGAACGGGCGGTCCTCGAAGCCGGCCAGCGCGTTTTGGGCGACGAACACGCCGATCGGGCCCTGCGGCGGCAGTGCCAGCGCGGCCTTGGCCAGGTGGGCCTCGATCTCGGCGCGGCGGTCGGAGGAGGCTGTCATACCTACGCAACGCGGAAGGAGATGGAACGGAGCACGGAACGCAGCGACTCGCGGGGCCCAGGGGAGCGCCGTGGACCGCCGGTGGGGCGCCCGCGACAGGGCGCGCAGAAGTGCACGGGGGGCGTCAGGCCCGGTGCGGTGGCGCGCGGATCGGCCCGAGGCTGTGGGCGGGGCGCGGGGGAGACGTGCAGCGGCGCCGTTCGCCGTGGATCACCGCGACATCGGCGGCATCCCCGGGGGGTGCGAACCAGCAGATGAGGGGAAAGAACCGATCGTCTTCCCGCTCCTCCTCCTCGCCTCGTTCATCGGTATCCTCGACGAGGATCCCGTCGGAAGAGGGGCATGCTGGCGCGACCAGCGATGGCCTCCCGTCATCGGAGTCGGTGACCGACCCGAGTGGCCAGGTGGCCAGACAGGCGGAAAGACCGGTCGCGAAGACGAGTATCCTGGCCACGGAGGAACACATGGACTTGGTTGTACCCGTGAAAAAGCTTATGGGACAATCGCTTCCGCCTTGCGAGTCCGACACCTCCTTGCCGACATGCCGACGGGTCTCAGGTGCCATTTGTTGACACGAGCAGAAAAGTTGCATTCTCCTTCAGCATGACCGGGGTGAGCATCGGTTGGGTGCCCGCCGTATGGCGACGGGGTGACGCGGCGATGCACGGCGGGGGGATCGACGGGAGGCCGACCATGACGACCGTGAAGATGGATCCCGGCGGTGTGGCTAGAGCGCGGGTCAGCGGCCCGGTGCGGCGGTGCGGGTTCACGAGGCTCCGCCGGGGACCGGTGGGCTTCACGCTCGTCGAACTGCTCGTCGTGATCGCGATCATCGGCACGCTCGTCGGCCTGCTCTTGCCGGCCGTGCAGAGCGCCCGCGAGTCGGCCCGGGCGACGCAGTGCCGCAACAACCTCCACCAGATCGGCATCGCGCTGCACCACTACCACGACCACAAGCAGCGCTTCCCCTCGGGCTGGGCCGGTGTGCCGGTCGGGCACGATCCGGCCGAGGCGGACGACGATCTACCGGGGTAGGGCTGGGCCACCGAGCTGCTCCCCCAGGTCGAGGCGACGACACTGTTCGACCGGATCGATCGCAAGCTGCCGATCTTCGACCCTGCCAACCCCGCCCGACATGCCGATCAGCGGCGGGCCATGGTGAGCGTGTTTCTCTGCGCATCTGATCCTCCGGGGCCCGCGGCACTCGGCGACGGGGCGTTCACGATCGCCGCGGCCGACGACGATCACGACGCCCATGACCACGAGGAGGCCGACGACCATCCCGCCGAGCCGGTCGACGGCCCGCCGCATGCCCCGCTGTGCGACCTGGGGAAGTCGAACTACATCGGCGTGTTCGGTACCAGCGAAGTCGACGACAACCCGGCGGCCGGCGACGGCGTCTTCTTCCGGAACAGCCGGATCGGCTTCAAGCACATGACCGACGGGTCGAGCAAGACGCTGATCGTCGGCGAGCGTCATTCGCGGCTCGGGTCGAGCACCTGGACGGGCGTCGTCGCCGGCTCGAACGCCCAGCGCGTCCGCAATGTCGGTATCGCCGACCACACCCCCAACCACCCGGCGCACCACTTCGATGACTTCACCAGCCGCCATCCCACCGGCGTGAACTTTCTCTCCGGCGACGCCTCGGTCCGGCGGATCGACGATTCGATCGCCGAGACCGTCTACCGCGCTTTGTGCACCCGCGAAGGGGGCGAGACCGCGACCGACTGACGGAACGCGGTCGCTCTCTCGGTGGGGCGCTGTCGGAGGGTGGCGGCGCCCCAGTGTCAGGTGGGTCATCGCCGCCGTACGGCTGCCGGACCGTCCTGAACCCGCTGCCGCTCCCCGTTCGCCCGGCGGGGCGCTCGGCTCTTGGCCCGTGCCGCTGCGCCGGCGCCCCTTTACAAACGCAACTGAGTTTCATTAGACTTGGAAATGCGTTCGCAGGTGGCCCCAAACCCTGGCATCCGGGAGTCAGCGATGTCGTCGCGCAGCTTTTTGAACGTTCCCGCCGTGTTCCTTGTCGCCGCGCTGCTCATCGGGGGCGGTCGCGCCCGCGCGGAGGCCGTCTACACCGCCGGCCACGCCGACATCGGCGTCGGCTACATCGCAGCCGACAGGCAGTTCGACCCGCACTGGCACACCCATGCCGGTGCCACCGTCAACGGCGTGGTGACGACTGAGGACGGCGAGTACGAACCGGCGACGATGCGGGCCCAGACCTACGCGCAGCGGCTCACGCCGTCGGGCGGCGGCGGCCTTGCGGCGCTGCTCGGAGTGCCCAACGGCACCATCGTGTCGGTGATGGGCTCGACGACGTTCCAGCCCAATCTCGGATTCGGCACCGAGGAGCTGGATCCGCTCGATTGGACGGCGATCACGATCCGCTTCAACCCCGGTGCATCGACGCTGCCGAGCGGTGGGGCGTTCGGGCTCTACACGACCAACTTTGACGGCACGAACGTCGTCGACCGGTTCTTTTCGAGCGTCGATGCCAACGCGACCAACTTTGGAAACACGCTGCAACTAAACCCCGGCGATCATGCCCACTACCAGTGGGGCTTCACGCAGCAAGGGACGTATGACCTGAACTTCATCTGGTCCGGGACGCACGTCAGCGACGGTCCGATCAGCACGTCGGCGACGTTCCGGGTCCAGGCCGTGCCCGAGCCGTCGACGCTCGCGCTGGTGGGAATCGCCGGTGGGGCGATCGTTGCCGGGCTCGTGCGGCGGCGGCGCCACCGCGCCCCCGTGCGTGCCGCCAGCTGATCGATCGCCGGCGGCGACCGGTCGGTGGGGAACGTCTCGATGGTCAATCGGCGCCGTCGCGGCTTCCCATCGCCCACCAGGCAATCTGATCGACGCCCTCCTCGATGAACTCGACGTGGCCGTCGGCGAAGCAGACGTTCACGCCACCGGGATGACGGCTGCTGGCCGTGGCCATGTAGTTGCCGCTCCCCTCGCCGCCGTAGATGTGACCGTTCCAGCCATTGGGAGGGAACACGTGCATCACCGTGTTGGCGACCAGCGACCAGCCACTGATCCACGAGCGACCCAGGAACGGGGAGTACGTCGGGTCGGGCGTCTTTTCGGTGTAGGTCTGCCAGTTCGACACGGTCGTGATCCCGGGACCGGTCGTTCCCCCTGGACCCAGCCAGCGACGGCTGAGACCTCCGCCGCACCCCGACGACAACGATGGGGGGATGCGATCGGGCGCCGAGGCGTCGAACAGCAGGCTGGTGATCCGGCGCTCCTCGACCAGCGCGGTGCGCGACGTGCCGTCGGTGAAGTCCTTGAGGCGGATCCGGTTGACTTGCCAGGCGGCTCCCGGAACTGACGTGTCGCCGGTGTCGAGCGGGATCGCGCCATTGGCACGCGACAACCCCGGTGAGGGAATGCCGCGGCCGGGAATCCCGTGGGTGGCCATCGGCCAGCCGACGTTGCCGGCATAGCTGCCCGGAGCGGAACGGGCGGAGCCGAGCAGGGCCTCGTGGCCAGGGTGCCACGTCCAGGTGTCCGACGGGCAGAGGAACGTCGGCACGACGGTGGCCGCGGCCTTGGCGTTGCGGTGTCCGGCGGAGATCCGCATCCCGGCGGCGCCCGGGCTGTAGTCACCGGCGGGAGCGTCGGCCATTCCGACCGCGGGGTCGATCGATTGGGCGAGTGCCGTTTCCTCGGTGTAGGGGAGGATGCCGACCAGGAAACTCGTCAGCCCCGGACCGCTACGCCCACCGACGGTGACCGCACCGGTGGAGTGGACGGGCAGTCGCAAACGGGCATCGTGGTGATTGACGATCGCCAGCCCGATCTGGCGCAAATTGTTGACGCACTGCGTCCGCCGCGCGGCTTCGCGGGCGCTTTGTACCGCGGGGAGCAGCAGCCCGACGAGCGTGCCGATGATCGCGATCACAACCAGCAGTTCGACGAGGGTGAACCCGCCGCGGCCCCGCACCCGCCCGCCATCGTTCCACATGCTCATGGCACCGCACCCCCGGGAGAAGAAACCGGCAAGCCGCGACCAGCCGATTTGCATATGATATGCAGGAACAACCTGCTTGTCTCGTGAATGTTCGTTGCAGGCCGGTGGACCAGCCGGGCCCATTCCCACGCGATTTGCACAGGTACGGCCCATGGAGGGCTTTGTCCACGGACAGCTCGGCTCGGCCGCCGGATGCGGCCGACGGCGGCCCGGGAAACCCTCGGCGTTTCCCGCGGTCGCCTGAGTGGACAAAGGCCATGGAGGGCTTTGTCCACGGACAGCTCGGCTCGGCCGCCGGATGCGGCCGACGGCGGCCCGGGAAACCCTCGGCGTTTCCCGCGGTCGCCTGAGTGGACAAAGGCCATGGAGGGCTTTGTCCACG
>Ga0194129_10002561_pt1 | contig 27175 bp, 13 predicted proteins | sample TA2KigCa35mmetaG_FD_150862 | JGI IMG/M metagenome (GOLD analysis project Ga0194129, IMG submission 150862) | Freshwater microbial communities from Lake Tanganyika, Tanzania - TA2015038 Kigoma Deep Cast 35m | ecosystem: Environmental > Aquatic > Freshwater > Lake | place: Tanzania: Lake...
TGTGGCGGCGGTTACAGAATTTCCACTTTCTACGCTTTCGCTGGGTTCGGATTTTATGTTTTTGTTTACACCTACGCCTACGCCTTTGCTTCCGCTTCCGCTTACACCTACGCCTACGCCAGCACCTTCATCGTCGCTTTCGCGTTCGCTTACACCTACGCTTACGCCAGTACCTTCATCGTCGCTTTCGCGTTCGCTTACACCTACGCTTACGCCAGTACCTTCATCGTCGCTTTCGCGTTCGCTTACACCTACGCTTACGCCAGTACCTTCATCGTCGTCTTCGCGTTTTTTAGAATCATCAATAATAGGATCAATCAACTCAGGAGAAATTTCTTCTTTGTCGTCTTGATTCTTTTCTAAAAATTCTTCAGCCGCTTTCGCTGCGACATTTAATACATCATCAGTATCATTTTCAGCTTGTTCAGTAGCAGCGGCGGAAACGGCGGCGGCAGCAGCAACGGCGGAAAAGGCAGCGGGAGGAGCAGGAGGAGCAGGAGGAGCAGGAGGAGGAGCGGTGGCGGTGGCGGTGGTGGTGGTGGGAACAGCAGTATTTGTCCCTTTCATTTCTTTCATTTTATTTTTTAGTTCTCTTACTCCAATCGATATATCAACACCCGCCGCTTTCAATAAATTCTTCGTCATCGCAGCGAGTTCATTCGCCTGTTCTTGAATCAACCCACGCACATTATCACATTTTTGTGGATCTGGTTTTAAGACTCCTGTAAGTTTATCCATGAGTTTAGCTCCAACCGCGTGATCATCATGTATTGCGGGTGTAACCTCACCTGTTGTAAACGACTGATTTTGAAACCGAGAATCATTTGACGAATCTTTCTTTGGATCTATCATTTGCGGCGATGGTTGCGTTTCAACCAGAAACACACATAAACTCCTTTCATTTTTAGATGGTTCAAGTTTATTTTCTTGAAAAGATTGATCTGTAACCATTTTTAATTCGAATGCGTCATCAGCATGAAAACCACCGGTTGTTGAACCATTTGTTGTTTTATTTAATATTAAGTCGAGACGGGTTACTGACGCACCACCACCACCACTTGTGGTGATATCTTCATCCCATTTACCATTTAATAATTTAAACGCACTCTTGGCAATAATCTCCGGTTTTTCTAATCTAATAATTGCCCATTTAGACACCGCCGTTAAACTACCGATCCGCATATCAGGAGAATACCAAATATCGCGCGGTTTGGCGAATAACATATGAACGACCTGAACCGTATTATGTTCTAGTAATTGGACCAAGGCCGCTTTCATCTTTTTACGGTTTTCTTCTGTTACATCAGTGTTCGCCCCATTTGCGTCATCCGTTAATCCAAGAGCTTTATTTAAACTATTTTTCATATCGGTTGTAACATAGTTAATATTTTTTGCGACAGAATCCGAACTCGATGACGACAATTTACGCTGCCACTCGTCATGATATTTTTGACCGTCGATTAACCCTGCCATTCGAGGTTCGTTTGATGTTTTTGAATAATAATAACTCGCACGGTCGGGCATAATACGTTCCACCGGAATACCAATCTGTTTTGATATCAAATCAAAGATATGAGCCAATTTACTCTCTTTTAATCGGATGTCTTGCCGAAGCGCGAATAATTCGCCGCCATTCTTGTCATCGATTTTATCGAAAAGCGACTTCTTTTTATTAAGACTGGATACCACATTATTCGTGACGTAATACAACACATAAAAAAGAAGGTCTATTCCGAATTGTAGGTCGATGGTGTTTTTATCGTATATATCGCGGTAGGACCTTAATGCGAATGTAAAAGCCATATTCTCATCGAGAAATTCCTTTACTTCACGGTTCGCTCTTTCTGCCTCGTTTTCATAGATACGAATGAGACGGGCAATATGCTTTTGTTCATTCTCGGCAGAGTCAACCGTTGGTGATCCTCGAGATGTATTTTTATGTCTATCAAGATCATCTTTTGCAGTCTTGTATTCATCTGGATCAAAATCTGGTTTCAAATCATCTGTTATGGCGGAGACAATATTCGCTCGTTTCACAACTTCATCTGGTAGTAATCTATCATAATCATTCTTTTTATCAAACGGGTTGGGTAATGCCGCTGACGAGGTTCTATCCGACATAAGCCAATAGACATATTGGTTGAGTTTGTATGTTTTATAATACTCACGATAACCGAGCCTGTCATTCTTCGCAATACCCGAATGAAGAACGTCCTTTAATTGTGACGGAAAACGACGATTCAGTTCGTTGATTTGTTGGGTAAAGGTTTGGAACAAATCGACCAATTTCAAGTATGGAATACGTGTTTCAATATTATCACCAACGCTCTCGAGAATATTCTTGATTTCGCTGTATATCTTGAAAAGGTCGTTTTTCACTGCTTGGTCAAATTTATATTTATAACCCAGTTCATTTTGACGGCTTTGTGTAAAGCTCAGTGTGTCCGACATATGCTGTTTTATGTCTTCAAAGACCGTGTTAAAAAAGTGAATATATTGCTTCAATATTGGACGTATTGCTTTTCTTGTTATTTGGGTTCCATTACTCTCATATACCTCATTCAGTTGAATGTTATTTTGTTGGATATCCTCTATTATTTTCATGATACCTTTTCCGGTAGAAGAATAATCAAAGACATCATCAAATACAAGTTTTAACGTAACGAGTTCATTTTTGGGTAACGTTTGATTTTTAACGAAGAAGCGGGTTGCGTTCTGATAAAACTGCCAGTCTGTGTATTGTTTATGCCAGTTATCGATTTTAAGTTGGATACGTTCGGCTGCTTTTGCGTCGAGGTCGAATACATTTTTTATGCCGACGGGAGCACCGCCTCTCATATCTGTCATCGTTGAACTCATCCCTGCCGCTGACGATGCCCCCGACGTTGATACTTTACCTGGAAGTGTATGCTTGTAAAACAGACTATAGTGGTTATTTCCATATGGATTGATTACGAATGCCGTGAGTTGTTCCGTCTCTGGGTCATTCTGACGCTTCATCTCTCGGAAATATTCGTCGATTTCTTGAAAATTGATTTTATAACCGGTTGGAACGAAAATCGCGAGAGGATTTAAATTCATGGAACCGGCACGATGATACACCATTTGCTCGAATAACGGAACGGTCGATTTTGGAAAATTTCCATCTACACGCGATAATTTATCTTTATTCTGGTTTGCGGCGGCGACGGCTTGGTCATTCACCGAAATCTCTTTCAAAGGGTTACGATCTACCAGTTTTTCGACGAAATGGTCGAGACCCGAGTCGATACCCGCAATCATATTTGTTATTGTGATGTAGGGAGGCGGAGTATCAACGACTGACGACGACGACGACGGTGACGACGACGACGACGGTGGTGGTGAACCCTTTGCTGGTTCTCCGACATCGAGATTCAAATCGATTTCTTGGCTCAATACAGAATCATCATCTATTAACGCACTTTCAAATGCGCCTTTGAATATGTCATATGTTTTACAATCTGGAATCGGGAATACAACTTTTTCGAACAAATCTTTGAATGCGTTAGAAGTGTCAGGAATATTCGCATATAGTGCTTCATGAAATAGCCCCGCTACAACCTCAATATACTGTTCTTGTATATTAGGATTACTACTCGTATTTTTCGGCGCAAAAGCACCACACCCCCATGCTCCCAATATCAAAACATTACTTTTTTGTTCGACGGCAGCGACATACGCAATATTTTGGATCATTCGTATCATACTTGTTTTGAACTCGGACGATTGTATGTCAGTATACCGCGTTTGATAATTAGCACTCTTTCCCCATTCATAAGCGGCGGCACTTATCACGTTGTAACTATTCTTTGATGAAGACGGTGGCGGCGGATTAAATGTAAATTCATCTGTTATTTCGAAAGGCAATTTGTCGGTAGTATAGTAAATTTTTTTATTCCAGTTATTGTGTCCCCATTTTCCCTTATCATAATATGTTTTTTCAGGGGTATCCTTCTTTTCATAATATCCTATTGTGGATAAAGATCCTGCTAATAATGGAGCCATCATAATAAGAGTTTCTTCTTGTGCGGTAGAACCAAGCATGACACCTCCGCCAAGAACATCTGCGTTAGCAAAATTCAATATAGTCACGTTTTTAGGCCCGGTTGTGCTTCCTACTCCGCTATAAAAAGATGCTGCTCGCCCTGTAGTCATCTGAACAAACTCAATATTATCATCGTTGCTCATCTTACTGACATCTACCTTCGTTGTTATATCGTTGATGATTCGCGCTGTTTGAGGTGGGATTGAATCAATCACCGCTTTATTCTGATTAATTGAATATAAGGAATTACGAAAATGAAACCTGCGATATTGTTTATATCCAGCAACAAATGTATCTGGGGTGTATCCAGCAAGTGTCGGACGAGTATCTTCATTATACGCGAGTAATTTAAATAGAATACTGTTTGGAACATAACGTCGCAATATATCCGATCGTTTCACAAATTCATTAATCGTATCGTCTTGCGTTTTAAATGAAACACATGTAATATCATCATCGTCACATTTGTCATTTGTTATAAGTCTACTCGAATAAACCGAAATTTGTTTTGCGTATTGGATTAATGTTGGTATTTGCTTTTGAATCTCGGAAGATGAAATCTGCCGACTTGTAGTAACAAAGACTTTGTCGCCATTATCAATATACTTATCATAAGCTGTAGTGTTCTTCGATTTTTCACTCTGTAACCTATCCCAGAAACCGGAAAGAGTGTTGTCACTTGATCCTCTACCAACGATAATCGAATTTCCGTTGATTCCATTCGAAAAATAAAAACTCTTATCTACAAAGTCATTCGCGTTGGTTAATGTGTTTTTTGTTACAACTTTATCCGAACCAGCCAATCCATAAAATGTAATTATTGATTTCGAGAGATCAACACCACTATTCAGCGAGGACATTATCGAATTATGAATACTGTATGCGTTTGATAATTCTACTGGCCATACAAACATATTTTTTGATAGATGTTTACTGTCGGCAGTAGTATAACTACCATAGAGGACTTCGCCAATACTCGCAAATGATTCACGACACATGTTAATACGGTATTGTGTATCATATGATACTTTATTTGGTTCACTTCTGTTTTTACGTTGTAGGTCATTAAACGGCGACACAACGTAGATTATCAATACATCTGTAAATCTTATTTTATCGCTACTACGGGTGTTATCTAAAAGATGTCGAGAGGCTGTATACATTTCCAGATGACCATAATGAATTGGATTAAATGACCCGCCATTTACAAGAATTGCGATATTTACGGGATTATTATTATTTTGTGTATATTCCGCGATTGTGATTTGATTGATTCGGGTTTTGATTTCATTGATGACGCCTTCTGGACTGTTTAATGTCATCGATGACACCGGAAGAGGTGGAGAAACTGTTTTATTGCGAATACCAATCGCGGTGGTGGCGGCGGCGGTAGCGGCGGCGGCGGCAGTTATTGAGGTCGTTGATGATAAACCTGGATTTTGATTGACAAAGTGTTGAGCATCTTCGTTCCAGTTACGTAGAGCCCACGTGGCATATTTGTTCATTAATTCAAGACCATTTTCTACGTTTTGTTTTACTTTTTCGCTTCCTATCGAAAAATATTTTGATTTATCAGTTTCCGCAGAACTACCCAAATATTCATCAACCATTTTTTTATTTGGTATTTTTTCAACATTATATCCACACCAACCTAATATAATACTATTCGGCTCTTGTAAAAATAAGGTAGCAAATTGAATACAGTCATCAACCGAACCAAGTAAATCTGGATTCGGGTCTCGTCTGCCATCTCTTGTCTGATCCGGCGCAACACCGGCATACCTCATCGTGCTGAATGGAATAATTCGAACGATTTTGTTGTATTTTGGTTTGCTCAAAATCTTTTTTTGACATTCAAGGACGAATGCTTGCCCTGAACCAACTAATTTAACAAATGTGTCTGGTCGAATTTCACCGGTTAATTTTGATGGCGTTTGTAATGTTTGTGTCTCTTTGTCGAATCCATACGCAGTCAACATTTCTATACTTTGGTCTTGATTTGCGGAATAGGTTATACCGATTTGTGTGTATCCATCATTGATGAGACGGTTAATCTTATCTATAAATGGTTGAAAAATAATATTGGCGTTTTCACAAGTATCCCATTTAGCATTTCCTTCATGAACTTGGACTACGCCGGTTGGAAGCTGTGGTGGCGGCGGCGGTTGCGGTGATACGGAAGAATAAGAAAGCGACCCCGTTTCAACATTTGATTCGATTGGTGGTAGTGGGGGAGTAAAATTCGCATTCTCGAATACAAGCAAATGTGGCGGAAAATCATTATTTATGCTATTCCAACGATCTATCTTTATTGTAACGTCATCATTACATAAATATAAACCTGGGACGATACTTGGATGTTGAGGTTTATTTATATTTATTTCAGCAACATAATGTCCTCCATCACGTTGTTTACCAATATGCCATATTAAACAAATTAACTTATACTGTTTTCCATTAAACGTATATATCTTATTCGGTGGATCGGTATAACTTAACTTTGGCATATAGTTTCTCTTATTTTCGGAACCATAGATTTCAACTGTTGGAGATAAAAAAATATAGTTATCTGGATTATATGTTACAAATTCATCGGGAAATATACGCGATAATATAGCTTTGACATCTTCATTCGTATGAAAGGTTACAAAAGCCGGAAGTTCTTTTAAAATATTGCTTTCGCTTTCTTCTCCTGAAATTGCTGTGACAATATCTTTGTTTTCACTGTAATTACTATTTCGTGAACTATATCTATCGCGTATCGCTGTTTCTACTTCCTGCTTTAAAGTAAATTCAGCACCACTCGATTCTCCTCGTTGTTTTTGTTGTAATAAACTAGCGAATTGATTAACGTATCTAGCAATAACTGAGTGAATATCGTTATTTTCATCATACTTACTAGAAGCATAAAATGTTATGAAACGTTCAACCGCTGAATCAATATACCTCTTAAAATTACTATTATTGTATGTTGTTTGTTGTGGATCATCCAGACTAGCATTTAATGATTCATATTCTCTATTTATTTGGTCATATGAGCTTTGACACTCAGTATGAAAACCAATCCTAAATTGTTCTGTAATGTTGTTACGCTTTTGTAACGGAACCGGTATATTATCTAATACACTTTGTATGGTTACATTTTTTGACGAATTTATACGGTTTTGTAATTTAAGTGAAATTGAAAATGACGTATCATTTGGGTCTTTTTTTACATCATCAACAATAATATCGGTCAAATCCGGAGTTAAATGAATCAAATACTTTACATTTTTACTATTAAAATTGATACATGGAAATAGTAATGATACTAATTCTTCACATGTTTCTTCGCGTTTTGAAGCCAATTTATCAAACAACGCTATTTCAGGACTATTTACGTTTTCATTCCTTATTTTTTCACGAAGTTTTGATGAACCACGTAACAAGTCGCCAATCTCAATAACACGCGGTGTATCGACCTCAAATGGATATGTTTCTTTATCTATAACCAAAACTTTAAACAAATCGTGAAAATATTTACATGGTTCACCCGTTTGTGATTCCTTTTGAATCCATTCTCTAAATTTTTGTGTATTCATTAATATTTGAAACGTGCTTCGAATCCAACATGAAGGAGCAGATGAATTATCTGAAAAACCATATATTGGATTATTCATAATTTCTTCGTCTGTTGCTTTACGTTCCTGAACATGTTCAGCGAGTGATGCTTCTATAGCTTCTTTCAACGCTGGGTCATCATTATCATCATGAGGCGAATTTGATAATCTTGACATCATCACCCTTACTCCGAGAGAATGACTATAACTATATACTCATTCTATTTTTCTTCTCGTCAAATTACGCTTTGCTACGTTATTTTGCTCCTCCACCCCCAGCCCCACCCACCTTTGCGGGTTGTGACGACTCGAACGTGTCATCCTTGAACAGTTGATGATATTTCACCATCTCTAAATGGTCGGTTTCCTCCTTCTCTTTCTTCGCTTTTTCAAGTGTGTGTAACGCGTTACTTATTTCTAAATCCGACACCTTCTTCTCCGGTCCATGCTTCTCTTCCGTCATCGTATGAAGGTCTCTAAACTTCGACGGAATCATGCAATACTTGCTATCAACATTCATGAGATGATCCACCACAATACTAAAACAAGCAGTAATCACAAGAGCGTAATAAATACTGCGGGTGCCCATCCAGCTCACCGCAAATACAAGAACTTCTTTGCTCATGAGGTATTTAATCCACGACTCGGTTGAAGAGTTCAAGTCGAGATTGATATACCGCGACCCGATATTCAAGATAATCATGACAAAACCGGCGAAAAATGTGCTTGTATTCAGATTATGGAAGAAGTTGTGAGCGGCGGTTAATACTTTCGAGTCCATAATATTGTTTGCCGGTGATTGTAGAGTAAAGAAGTTGGTCTTTCCAGAAAAAAGGTCTGTAAATGACTTCAGGGTGATTGGGGGTATGAGTGGTGATGATGCGATTGACCCCGGGGCACCGCCGACTTGTTGTTGTTGTTTCGGGGCACCCGCACCCGCACCCGCACCCCCACCCGCACCTGCGCCGGCATTCATCGATATTTTTGGCGTTTTACTTCGAGTTCGATGCTTATGTTTTGACATAAAAGATTGTAACTGTAACTATTAGTATTACAATAGATTATTTCTTGCGCCTACGCCTACGCGTCGTGGTCGTTACTTGAATCGCCCGCGGAACGCATTTTTCAGTTTGCGCATCCCTTGACGCGCACCTTTCTTAAATTTCTCGCGGATTTTGAACCCTTCACCCAGCGGGTTATCGGGGTCTTCTTCGACACTCACCGGCGCCATAATCGGTTCTTGTGAACCCCATTTACTAAATATTTCTTTAAATATCGTTTTGATATATTTGACCTTTCTTTGAAAGTCGGTCATCGGCTTACCTTTGCTCTCGCTGTCGTCGCTGTCGCTGTCGTCGTCGCTGTCATAGGTGTCGCGCAGGTCATACCCATTCGCTTTTCCGCGGTAAGCATTCGGGCCATCTTTCACATAAGGCGTATCTACCTTTTCGGAAACATCAAGATGAGCAGCGCTTTGTTTATATGATGTTCCAGCACCAGACGCGCCAACAAGAGCACTTGGATTATCAACGGCCTTCTCGGCCTTTTCGGCCTTCTCAGCCTTCTTTTTCGTGTCAAACTCACGCTCCTTCTGCTTTTCAATCCCGTCCTGATATGCTCCAAATGCGGATGTCAATACAACGATCGTAGCCATCAATACTAAAATCGCGATTGTTCGCAGTTTCATTTTGTATGATTATTTTTTCCTGATATAATAGAGTTCGATATAATATTTTATGAACTACTAGCTTGATGCGGTCGTCCACCAAAATAATAAGTAATTCCATATAAATATCTCTTTTCATCGGCACTATTATACGTATCATCATCATGTGGTATTCTAAAAATATTTGTGTCACCTGTTATTAGTAACGGTGGTGTCGGGGTGAGGACATCAAGCGTAGTAGGCGTAGGCGTTTTATCTAGTTTTGTCACATAAATACCTTTGGTTTTATCACCGGTTCCTAATTCTGTTTCATACTTGATAATATCATAAGTTCGCTGAATAATCGCAAGATATCCGAGTATCATTCGTAATTCTTGTATGATCGCTTCATCGACGCGAACCGTGTATAATAATGCCGCGTCATTCTTCGTTTGTTCGCGCATCATCGAGAGAATTTCATCGATACGTTTTCGATATCCATGAACCTTACTATACACATTAAGATGTCGTTGTTTTAAAGCGGCACTATTTTTATAACGTTCATCTGAATTTACGGATTGAAGGAGCTGGCTGTATGTGCTGTTACTTAGATTATCACCAGCACTTCCCGAATTCAGCGGTTGAATATTTTTCATTTTGTCGCTATTTGTATCACCCATGATGAGAGATTTATACACGAATGTGTTATATTTTTTTATTATAGTAGTGTCATCCTTCTTATTGGATAATGTGATTCGATTACTTATATTCGCTGTAATATCCGATGTTGTATTAAATAATAGTCCAGTATCAAACCGAGCAAGACATCGCGTGATATCGATGATTCTATAATTGACATCATTATACATGAGTATTTTCATATCACGAAAGTCGCCAACAACATATTTGTCACTATTTACCTCACGAAATGCGCCGACATTGCCGTAACTTCGATTGATCGGGGTATATACACAATCGATGAAGTAAGTTGCGCGTTTGAATGTGTCACCACTAGTAGTGTTTGGTGTGCTTTTATTCTCAAAATCATAGATATTCGTAATTTGCGCGTTGCGTGTGGATCCGATGAGTTCATTACTTCCAAACATCGTGATACCGCCAATACCGCTACCGATTCCACATTGTTTGCTTTTAAAGTATCTATCAGTAAAATCATTACTGTCTTCCTCTATGAATTTATTCGACCGTCGATGGTCCTTCCCGCTATCATCACCTTGAATGATTTTGGGCATGCCGAGTGAGAACCCTTCACGAGATAGTGAAACTCCTTGTGTAAGAACGTCTTTGTCGTTTATGCCACTTGTTGCGGATGAAGATATCTCTGTATGGTCGAACCATAATGTCGAGGCTATCGTCTTTTGTAGTTCGCCAAAATCGCGGTTATTTTCAGTCATCCATCGAAAACATTCGAATGAAATTATCACGACGCATAACAGCACAAATAACGTGTATTCGCGATAGACAAATAAAGCGACTAGACCAATAATTAATAATATTTTTAGGATAGCATACATGACGTCACTATGAATCACATTATGATAAATCCATGAGATGATATATTGAAGATAATACTGAATTTCCATCGAATCAATCAACGGTGTAATACTACTATTATGCTAGATATAATTATATATACGATACCGTGTTGTCTCGTGTATATAAGTATCATCGGGCTCATTCGCTGTTCGGCTCATTCGCTGTTCGGCTCATTCGCTCATTCGCTTATTTCTTCTTGAGCTTATCGCTGATTTCCTTGACTAAGTCTTCCTGAGTCTCGGCGCCTTCCTTGGTCTCGCAGTTTTCGCCTTCACACTTTTCGTCTTTCTTCATGTTCTCTTCACCTTCGAGGACTTCCTCTTCCCCTTCAACAGCCATACCCTCAAATCCGTGGTAGCCGCTCATCGAAGCAACCATCGCAACAAACACGACGGCCAGCAAACCAGCGGCGGTGTGCTTCAAAGAAAGAAACACGACGGCAGCAACAAAGATAAGCTTGCCTAGAACGTTATTGTATAAAAACCCGAGAAGGTTGGGTTTAAGAACCATAATAACGATCACCACCAGTAAAACACCTAAAGTGAGTTCTTTGTTCAATTTCACCATTTTCGTCTTATATACATAACAAATATATTTTTCGTATATAACTGGAACAATCTTCATCGAATTAAAATCTCATTTTTTTATAGGAGAACATGACATCTTTAGGTTTTTCGGAATATGCCGAAAGTAATAACAATAGCAACGAACCAAAGAACAATATTCGTAGCAGAAATGGCGGCACCGGCAGCGGCACCGGAGGTCGCCAAAATCGCACGCTAAAGATTCCGCGAAACCCAGAATTATTAAAAACTACGAATGAATCATCCGCCAATCCGCCGAATGTAATGGTCGCCGCCGCCGGAAAAAAGATAAAGCAAATCAAGGATTATATTGAAAATATTCATCGTAAAGGTGGAGAAGATAGCGAAGAAGACCCGGATGATGCTTCATCGATGCTTCCGTCGTATCCAGCGCAAGGAATGGGGGTTTATGCGACGAATGTCTCTCATTCGGGAGTGATTCGAGGCGCAGAAACCGTATCTAGCAAAACCTCGCAGCCCCACGTAGTTCGCAAAACGACCCAAATGAATTCTCTAAATCCGTCATTTTCTTATTCGTCGACATTATTGGAAGGAATGGAACCCGCAAATGCGAATACCCCTTATTTTGAAAAACTGACAGGAATTTCAGGTGCTCCAAAGAAGGACGCCGCAACCCCTTCCTCCATGAATGTCTCAGGATTTAGCACAAATCCGAAAACGAGCACATATGCGACGCAATACTATGAACAATTCGTCCCTTATGCTGAATCTCTCGCAAATCAGCTCGCCGGTGGTGGCGACAATGGCAGCGGTAGCGGTAACGGCACAAATATGTCGGGAACAAATGCCGCACTCATCGAAAAGTTGAATTATATTATTCATATGCTCGAAGAGAAGAAAGATGAGAAGACCGGCCATGTGGTCGAAGAACTTGTTCTCTATTGTTTTTTAGGCATATTCATTATATTCATAGTAGATACATTCACGCACGCAGCTTCCGGTGGCGGTGGCGGTGGTTCCGGAACTAGGAGCGGCGGTATGTTTGGAGGTCGTCGAGCATCCACTCTATATTATCGAAGATAACCCACTATACCATGAAAATATCCTTACACACCGTCTCCTCGTGTATAATGGCATTATATAGTATGTAATACCATTTATCCTGTGCTAATAATTGCCATAATATTGGTTCTGATGTCACCAACGAGTCGATAATACGATAGTTATGCGAAATCGTATCGATGATTACCGCACCATAATAATTGCTTGCGGATAATTCAATAGAGCAACAACGTTGAAACCCGCTCATAAAATACGATGGTTCGCATAGTGATCTATGTTGGATCGACGAAATCAACCGTAGCGCTGTCGCTGTATTTTCGGTTGACGACGACGACGACGACGTGTCCATTTCGTGCGGCTGTGGCTGCTTGGTTGAACCTACGATACGTTTTCCAAAGACGTCGTATTTTGGCGGAATCACCGGCGGTAGATACTTTACGAGAGCTGTAGACGTATTTGTTATGTAATTGTGAAGATCTGCGATTCGATTACCTTTTGTTCGTTTTTTCTTTTTAGGTATGGATGACGTATCCGACACCGTATCTCGCGTATTCACTTTATGGAACGATGGCATCGCAGAACGTGTAAATATATATACTGCGATCACACGAACTTCATTCATTACTAACATGTAGATACGATACAATTTATGTTCAACGAGAGATTGAAGTTGCGTCAATTCGTTGAGGATACAACAACGAAAATCTCTCGTGTTTTCATTTACAAAAGCATAAAAAAGGGCGAAATTCGCAGACGATACAGGAACACATGTGATTCCTTTGCTGATGATAGACGAACTGGGCGGCCGCGGCATCGGTGATGGCGTAAATACATATGAATACACTGTCGAAAACGGAATTACAAACCATGGAATTTGACGATAGCGATATAATGTTTGTTCGCCAGCAATCTCTCGCGACTTCTGAATATATTCGGTTGTTTCAAGGAGTTCGAGAGATTCGCGTTCTGTGATTGTGTATTTATTCCAAGCAAGATACTCTGACATATAAATTGACACAGACCGATACGATGACGTAACCAGCGAGGAACCAAAAGAGATCATAATACGGGGTGTCAGCACTGATACACCTTTTATGCTGTCGTTCTTCATAAAAACGCCGATGAATGCCGAGAGACCGAATGTATCTTGTGAGAGAAGAACGCGAAGTGTATCGATGGAATCGCATGCGATGAGACCCGCATTTTTCGCTCCTTCTTGTTGTAACATCCGAGAGATTCTCTCGAATGGTGGAGGCGAATCTTCATCGTTACCGCGATATACTTGAACAGTATCATGATTTACATGATGTAAAAATGGATACACTACCGCGTTATAACATCGTGTGCCGAGAGATAATGGGTTCATAATACTCGTTCGTGGTCGCCCGCCGCCGCCGGTGAACCATCGACGAACCGTAAATCGAAACGTGATCGGTTGTTCATACCAATAAAAGTATTTGAATTTTAATACACAAACACATAGGATTATACTGACGACAAAAAAAAGAATAATATAATGAACGAAAAACGGTGGTATCGCCGCCACCCACAACGCTGAGTCATTCATTATATTACGAGGATAAAAACGATACCGGCGTTCTACGCACGACCTACGCGACCTACGCGACCTTCTTTAATATATAAAGATACTGATATTCGTTTAAAACATGAACCAAATCGACCTGTCCCGTTACGGTAAATCCGACCTCTTTTGCGATTTCCAACATCTCTCGATTCGTTGGCATATAATAGGTATGAATATTCTCTCGAACTTTACCGGTTTTATCGTCGGTGATCTTCTCGACAAACTTCCCAATATTCTTCTCACCGGTGTTTCGATTCTGGCTTCCATTTGATTTCGCGTTCTTTGTCGGAGGCGGTGGCGTAAAATCCGACTTATATTGAAAACTGCGGAACTTTACGATAGAATTCGTGATGCGTTCTTTTGCGTATTTTTGAGGCGAGACGATGAACAAAGGTTTTCCACCGGGAACGATGGGGTCAAAATGATTGCGATCAACGAGGTGAATAATGAGGTAACCTTCCGGTTTCAACCACTGATAACAATTGCGAAAGAATGCGCGTTTGTCCTTCACGTAATACACCGTAAAGTAAAAACATGTAAGCACATTAAACTCTTCTTCACTAAATAACATCGGCTTCATAAAATCGCCCTTTATAAAATTACACGATGGATATAAATCTCTCGCAGTTTGAAGCATCGCCTCGGATTTATCACAACCGACAATATTCACGACGCCCTTCTTTTTCAATTCATGAACATGGTGTCCTGGCCCACACCCAATATCACAAATCCTGAAATTCTTCTTGTCGGTATCTGACCCCGAGAGCGCACCCGTAATATGAATAATTTCATCGGCTTCGGCCTCGATTTTATTCGGTTGAATAAAAAGCTCGTCATAAATATCCGCATAAAAATTGTCGAATATTGTATCGTTTTCAAATACCTTATATTTTTCTCGCTGTTCAAACCCTTCGACATGAAACGATAAATCGCGCTTAATGAAACAGAATATCATAAGTAAAATGAACAAGAATGTTAAGATTTCCCATCGTGTGATTGAACGAATATATGCCGAAAATGATGTATAGAATGCCGCCATTACTAGTATTTCGTTACAAAATATATTATCGTTATTCTCGCGCAAAAAAAAAAGGCTAACATACTAATACGACGATACGTCCCTTCGCGTCTTTTCGATAGATGTCCGACCCGAATGAAATAAATGATATACGAAGCGAATCAGATTTTCGCGGAATCACCTTTTCATCATACAAAAAAACGGATGTGCGCAAAGAACTACTTAACAGTCTATCCAGCTCTAAAATCGAACATGCCTGTTATTGGAGTGCGGAACTCGTATGTTCTGGTCATTATCTTGAATTATGGGATATTATTATTACATTTATGAGTAAATATATTCATTTAGCAAATCCTAAACTACCTCTTTATATTGAAATGAGGTATGAGAGTTTCAAGTCGATTATATCCAACGGGTATGCCGGAAATGAACTTCGCCTACGAAATCATTCCAAGATGCGGTCGCTTTTCGCGGAAATCGTTTGTGTTCTTGTGAATTCAAAACGGCAACATAAATACGACAGTGTGAAAATAAAGAAAAAGGAGGAATACGATATCGCCACGATGTCACAGCGTCTGAAAGCCCCTAGGGTGGATTATGCGCAGGAGTTTTTTCGAGAGAGAGACCCGAAAGAGATATTCATCGCGATGAACGAATTCGCTTATCACATCTCTCGTGATTCTAAAAACACACTCTTAGCATGTTACTGGGTAGAATGGATTGTCGAGTTTGAAACGATTTGTAAAGCGAAGAAAGAAACATGTCGTTGCGAGAGACGGTCGCATATACCAGTTGATGACAAACTACAGTTCGACCCGATTTGGATGATATGGGATATGATTATTGCGCGAAGTGCTGACGCAGAAGAACATTCACCACTCACCCAGAAGATCATAAGTAGTCTTTTACGATTATATTGTATTCGGTTTACCCCAGGTGTTCGCAAAAAACGGCGCTATCTCATTTATTTTGCGATATCACTTTTAACCGCGGAATATGATAGTAAAATCGAGATGATACATGATCGTCTCGTGATAGAAACCGCAGTTGCGAATATCAACTCCGTGTATAAACAAATCAAACAGCATGAAATTAGCCCGGATACCGACTACTTATTTTCATCCGCTGGTTACGCTGGCGATAAAAACGGAGATTTAGAACGCACAATTAAGCGTCTAGAAGCGCTGAATTCGATGAACACGATAGTGCGGAAAAGAGACGACGATTCATCGCAACAATCTAACGCTGCTAAAAATTATAGTCCATATGAGTAGAGTATTTTATGTCTATATCTACTATATCTAGAGTATATATAGACCGAATGTCACTTCCAACATTTAAATTTACGAAACTTGGCGAAGCTACAAATAATGAAAGCGCGAATAGCGGTTTGTCTGCTGCTTATAAAATGTCAAAATCGGGATTAACTAGTATAAAAGAGAAAGCACAAGAAACCTTTCGAGAGATGAAAATGCCCGAAATATCTCTCGATACATCTGATTCAAATACCAGCACCCCCGGTTCTGACGATGATGGGTTCTTTTCATTTTGGACATTCATAAAATTGCTTATTGTTGGTGTTATCGTCTGGTTTATGTGGAGTAGTTTGTCGACGAATGGTGATTTTCATTTAGGAATGGGTGAGTTAGGAGATAAGATAAAGACATTTTTTAAAACGTTGGAAGAGAAAGGACGTGAAATCATCTCTCGAACCACCAATATCGAACTTCCAGTAAGTGGCGGCGGCCACGACAGCAGAAGCGACAGCGGCGACAGCGACAGCGATAGCGACAACGATGATGGACAAACGAAGACGAAGACGAAGACGAAGACGAAAGTGAAATCCATTTCAACCGCACAACATCGCCCACCTGCGCCACCTGACGCAACAAACAGCAGTGATAAAAAACCAGGGTTTCTAACCGACGATAACAAATACACGTTTTTAGATAAAGCCGACCGCAACTATTCTGGACCTTCACCTCGCGCGGATGATAGCACGAGTGTTACGCAAAAACATCAAAGTGGAAAAGGCGGTTACTGTTATATTGGCGAAGACCGCGGGTTTCGTAGTTGTGTCCGTGTAGAAGCAAGTGATAAATGTATGTCGGGGGAAGTATATTCACGTCATGATATTTGTATTGATCCTACCCTGAGAGAATAATGTTTATTATAACAAACGTTCATCATAACAAACGTTCATAACGATACATACCTTATTTCTGGAGTATATGAGTAAGGTTCACTTAGTTGCTGTTGCCCGTCCTGATAGACGAGAGTGATTGTTATAGAATATTGTGTGCCGACAATAATGATTTCGGAACCAGACATCGCCGAAGGAATACGAATTTTATGTTCACCCGAACCGGATATCGGCTGATTGTCACTATTTGTAATCGTTTCATATGCGGAATTTAGTCCATTTACTCTCAATTTAACAATCGGATTCGCGATTTGCCATAGTGTGTTGATCGAAAATGTCATTTCTGCGTAAGATAATCCCGCCGGTGTATAATAACCTTGAATATCAAATATCAACGCCTTTACGGTGTCCGGATAAACCGTCAAAAATACACGGGAACTTTCATTACTAGTAAGATAACCATTATAGGTTTCCATGACAATAGAATAGGAACCGTCGATTATATAATTGTTATTCAATACGCCTATATCCGCACTATAAGATGTTCTGGTATCTGTAGAACTTATATTATAAGGATAAGTAAGTCCAGAACCGATTGATGATGGCGGTGTAATCGTAATATTATAGTATTTTATTGCTGTTCCACCTGTATCGGGTTTGTTCCACGTAACATTAATGTAATTACGTGAAACATCTGTCCATGTAGGCGGTAACATCCCATACTTTGATGTAATCTTTATATTGGTAGGAGCACCCGGTTTCATTAATGTTCTCGCTGTAATAATTGCGGATTCTGGTCCAACACCAACACTATTGATCGGTTCAATTTTGATTTGATACTTGCTCTCGTTAAATAAGTTACGCAATACATAACGACGAGTTTGACTTTCAACGGCAGTAATGATAACATTCGATGTGGTGAGTGTTTCTTTTATCCATGTAGTATCGGGAACCTTTCTGTAATATAAATTATACATGGTAATCGGAGTTCCATTATAAGATGAAATGGTTCCAGCCGCATTCGCCGCACCACTTGCGCTCGTGCCTGCCGCACCGCCACTACTTCCAGTATTTACAGGGTCGGTCCATTTCAAATCCACCATGAGATTTTGTCGCTCATCCGGTGTATTCGTAAAGCCGAAATCATTTATAATCGACGGAACCGATGATGTTTTTAATGTGATTGTCGCCGGAACACTCGATAATCCGCGTTCATTCCCCGAAAATACCGACAAATAATAGACAGTATTATCAAGAATATCTTCGATAACCCCAGGTATTTTTTGAAATACAACCGAATTTCCGTTAATTTCGCCGCTATTCCGGTTATATCTAGGGGGTGGTGCTCCTGCGACCGGCTTGTAAGGAAATACGCTGGTATAAGGTTTCCATGTTTTATTATTTGTAGAATACGTAATGACATAACCGGTGATAGGTAAGCCGCCATTTGAATCCGGCGCATCCCATGTAAGTGTAATCGTCTTATTCACATTATCATAATTACTAATACGCAGATTCGTTGGTTCGGTTAAAATCGCGGTAGGTATATTGAACGTGATTTGAAGACCAGCTTCGTATTGATACGTGCGTTTATAATTGTATAAATTGATAGAGGGGTCATAACATAGCACGCGTTCAGGTCCAGGCACACCACATGCGCTTGTAAGACCGCATAATATGCGATTATTGGCGGTCGTAGGCGGGCAAATCAACGCAAATGGACTCGCCGCATCGGTTGTATATCTTGCCGAATTTCCTATATTCCGCATGAGTTCACCACGAGCCGCTTTCGCGTATTTTTGCGTTTTTGTCAGTCCGCCCACATTTTTATTATATTTCAAGATTTCAGCTTTGCGCCGCATATCATACACTTCGTCGACTTGACTTACTGTAAGCGGATTGCCAGTTATACTATCAACGATGTTTGAAGACCGACATTCCGGCTTGAACCGTGTCCAAAACTGACGATTATACGGATTTGAATAAAAAAGATTTGTATTACAATTCATAATCGAAGGTGTGATTTCGAATACATTTACGTTGAATGTTGCGACCTTCTGGTTGAAATTTGTCGTCGCGGCTTGTGTTACGGTGATTGTAGATGTCCCAGAACCATACACAAACGCGGTATATACGGTGCTGCTGCCGGTGCCCGATATACGCAATTTTACTATATTTTCATTCGATGAACTAAACGTGATGATTCCGGTGAGTTCTTTATTGTTGGATTCGGGTGGAGTCAAAATAAACGAACCTTCAGTTGTCATTTTATTTAGATCAGGTAGTTTATAGATGGTTGCTGAATCGCCGGTATTTATTTCGGGTATTTGACTCACGAACGTCGGCGTCGATTTTTTGATGATAAGCTTGATTGTATTTGTATAACCAGTCATATCACCGATTCGTTGATTCGACCTTTTATAGACCGGCGTTTCTTCTTGAAGAAATTTAATCGGTATGGGATTCAGTATTGTAGAGGACGTTTGTGTGCTTTTTTTGAATGTAATACGATTCCCGCTAATTTGTATGTATTCACCACTTAGATCGAATGTCCTCGGTAATTTAAGATTTAAATAATACTGAATGTCTCCATAATCAGGAGCACCAGTTTGTATATTTTCACGCGTCGTTCTCGCGAAATCAGGAAAATTCAGATCGATACTACCATCAAGCCACTCTCGCACAATATTTCCATTACTATCTGGTATCGAATTGGTTTTACTTTGCCCGAGCCCCGTGAACGGTGTATTTAATCTAATATCCGTTTCACTTTTTGTGATGGTAAGAGGGACTAAAATACTTTTTTCCAGAAATACATCTACGTCGTTGATCGTTTTTTTGGCTTGTTTCATTTCCATACGTATGGTGGTCGAGGTTTGGTCATATCGAAATCCACCAGAATTGTCATATACACCGTTAATGAGTAGAGCGTTGCGATAAGCAAGGCGAATATTTTCTCCACCAGGATTTTTATATAAACCATTTGGATTTGGCGTATTTGCTGGATCACCCGACGGTTGTGGAATGACATAATAGTCTCGGTCCAAACGTTCAATTGATATAGCGTAATTATTTGATGGAAATGAAAATAGAATAGGTGTATCAGCATAATTATTGTTGGAAGTTATATTAATAAGTGGTATGAAACCGATAAGAGTGTTTCTTTTTTCAATAATAGAAGCAGGGATATCTGTATCCTGTGGACCGACACCGGGTAAGGTGCTCGGATATGTGAATGTCCCCGGTAAAAGTTGAAATGTAGTCGTATAGTTCAGGGAATAAACATTATACCGGTGATTATATTCTCCTATAAAATAGACATCACCGGTTGGCGTATCTTGTTGTAATGATGGTGTCCATGTTGGAACAACCGCCGACATATATATTTTTTTACACCAGTATTGCTGATATGTCCATGTAAAAAAATATTATCTCATATACCAATTGTTCGATAAATAAGAGCCCAGATTCTTGGTAGAATCGGTGCCTCCGGTGGAGGAGACCATCTTCATATTTGGACCTTCATCTACGATGCTCTTAATCTTACTGGAACCAATCGAATAATTAAAATATTGTATGGTTGATATATATCCACTAAACCTATTACTCGCCTTGCTTTCACCGATGTTTACTTTTCCGTAATTTTGTAATGGAATACCTGCGGTCTTACGACGCTGAGCAAGACGTCCATTAATATATAAATCGATGACGTTGTTTGTTACACGAATAATCGCATTCACCCATTTCTTTATCGGAATATCCGTTGCGATAAGTTGTTCATTCAAGTTTTTCTTTTTATCGGCTTCGTTGTCGTTCTTACCGTTTACATCTACGAGAGCAAGTAAAGATACATTTACGCCTTTATCGGTGCGGTCAGGGTTTGTATCATTTATAGATTTTGTAAAACGAATGTAGACTCCTGGCGCATTATTCGGGTAGTATATTCCATCAGCCCCTTTTGTTCCTTCACCGCCTTTGCTAAAGATTCTGGAATATTTATCCTCTACAAGTGGAACTTGGTTAATATAAAACCACGTGGACCATGTATATTCTAAACCACCATCTTCGTTCATCGATCTTGAGATAAACACCGAGTTTTCGTTGGATGGATCCTGTGAAATAGTCATCGGCATATCCTCCGTATTTGCGGTTCCATCAAGAACAAAAGGCGACATCGACGGAAGCATCAAATACGACAATCCGATAATGGACAATTTGACAGCTACTGAAAATACGATAAATACCATCAATATGAATGCGAATTTCGCAACAAGACTATTGGATTCCATGAATTCTTTCAGACCAAACCCGCCAGAGCTGCTAGCGTTACCGCTTGAAGACAAGCCAGCATCACTCGGATTCGAAAAGCTAGATGTTAATCCTTTAAAAAATCCACCGCCGCCACTATCGCCGTTGGTTTCACTCATTATTATATATTTATTACTAATATAATCGAATAAAAAAACAATCTATATAAACCAATAGATTGTTTTTGTAATGAAGTCGAAAATAGACCCGAGAACTTGATTACATCAATACACACCAATCTATAATGAATTAGGTGCTAACACTTGCTTGTTCCTGATTATCCACGATGAAGCTTAACTTCACCTTATATTTATTGAGAATGTCGCTCCATGGACTTCCACCAAAACCTTGAGAATAAATATCCCACGCCTCTTGCGGTGCGATAGATGTGGCTTTAAGTTTCACATTCGTAATAAAACCAACATCTGCGGATGTAACCGCGGCGGCGTCATCACCTAAAACAATACTTTGGGTTTCTTGAATACGTGAACCTTGATTAACAACGCATGATTTTACTAACTTGCCATCGACATACACATCCATCGCTGTGCCGTTGAAACTGATAATAAGATTCACCCATTTCTGAAGCGGAAACTCTGCGATTTCACAGTCATATTGTGTATCAGGTGCGCCTGACCTTGGGAAAATTTGTATTGTATTCGTATTTGCCTTTAACTGTGCTTTAAATATGGCAGAAGCTGGGCCACCACTTCCATCTTTATGAAAACTCACGATATTCGCGCCATTCACCCACTTTTTAATGTAAAACCAAATCGATATTGCGCTATTTGATTTGAAACTATTCGGTAGATTCGATCCTTGAAGTGTCGTTTTATTTCCCCATTTCTGCATCGTCCCTAAAGTCGTATAGGTCGTCGTCAAAGCTTTAAAAATAACATATAACAACAATAGAATAACAACAATTGCCAGAACTAAACTTGAATTCATATTCTTCGTATAATTATTGTATATATTATTTACTTAGAATATACTATTGTTGTTCCGGCTTCCTTTACTTCATCCTCGAACGTCGCCATTCCAATCATCGGCGGGTTTTGCGATTTCAACATCCGATATGTCCAACGCATTTGTTCCTTCGTAAGTGGCACTTTATGAAATGCTAAATTACAGATCGAGCCATTCAATCCTTTATTGTTGGTTGTATCGCCAATCGTGATTGGTTTCATGGAAATATCCGGCATGATAAAATCACTTCGAATCAAGAGTTTATTGTTCATGAAAAAATCCATCGTTTTTCCGTTATAATTCACGACGAAGTAATTCCATCGTTGAAGAGGAACCGCCATATCGAGTTCTTCGTCATTATCCACCAACATTCTGATTTGGTTTTGTTTATCTCTGGATTTGCCCGCAATAATCGTATTGTAATTTGCACGTGAATTGTATATCAGCGTTTCTGATGTTCTTGAATTACCGGACATATCTAATGTTTTACACCACAATTTCAGCTCTGTTGTTGTGTTGTTATATGTCATTCTTGGAACACCACCGAAATCAAATATCTCTAAATCGTTATTGGATGAAACCACCGCATTATTCAAGAAGAACCAACCGGAAATAGAATAATTGTAACGCTTTTTCTCTTCAACTGGACAGTTCGCTGCTTTATCTTCGGGTGTTCGGTCGATACCAGTATTATGGTAAATGAAAATTTGTGGACTCTGTGTATTCAAATCGGTATCATACTTCTGTTTCAACGATACCGGAGCGTGCACGATTTGAGATGCGCTTGCGCCGATATAATTCAGCAAGTAAGGTCCGCCGTATAAGATCGCAATAAGGAGCAATTCGATTGCGATGATAATCCATATCGGTCGTGTAGTATCACCAATCGTTGATTGTGATGACGTCAGCATGTCTAAGAATAAACAAGGAATGAAAATAATGCCTAACCATACTAACTTCAGCAATTTCAACCCGATCGCGGATTTTGTAAGATGGAATATGAACATCACCAAAATAAGCATGACCATTACACTATGTTGTTTATAATACGCAAGCGCACACAATACAATAAAAAATACGGTATTGATGATAAAGCGGACATTCCCGAATAAATCAGTTATCGAGGGTTTGTTTTCGGTTCCTCCGATCGTTTTCCCCGGATTTAATGTGTCGATAAATTCTAGGCCATAATGAAAGAAAAGAATGATGATGCCTAATACGGTCATTCCAGTAACCGACATACGATTTTTATCATCTTTGTCGCGGTCATAAATCCAGACAATCACCATTAAGATAACATATACAATATGGGTAGCACCGAATGCGAGCTGACGGAGCGGTTTTTGTTCGTCTTCTGTTTTCATGTCATCGAATAAGTAATTTTCGGGCGTTTTGTTATTATTGGCGGTCTTGAATTTCTCTCGAAGTGTCGAAACTACACCGGCTACCGCAACGATTGCGATGAGAACATAGATTGTATGTGCGGTGGGTGAATTCAAATTCGCCATGATACCGCCAGATGCGACTGTATCTGCGCCACCACCCTTATTCATGAAGTCGGCATCAATCTTGTATACATAATATACGATCGCAAGGATAAGAATCACGAATGATATTGTGAGTAATAAGACTTTGATGAGCTTTCCGATTGCGCCTACCTTGGTTTCGTTGTTTCCGGTGGTGGTATCTGACGCACCTGTGGCGGCGGTGGCGGTGGCGGTGGCGGTGGCGGCGGATGCGGCATTTGCGAAAACGGATGTCACGCTTTTCGGTGTTGGACGGTCTTTATCGTCTGTCGGAAACATACGAAGATCGATATCATCCGCTTTCCAGTTCCAGAAATTTAATTTGCCAAGTTCTTCATCGCGCTTATCCGCAAAACTTTTAATACCCGTCAAAGACCCGATACCGTAAATAATCGCACGGAATAATACGATAATCAACCACGGGACTAAATATATGGTTGTAAGTAGCAAACGCACGCCTTTTTTCAGAAAATTTTCGTTTTTAAAGTCATCATGTATGCCTGCCCACAAGTGATATCCGGTAGGCATCGCACATATCGCTAGAAGAATAACAAACGCGATCGCCCATCCCCAGTTTTCAGGGACAACAGGTAAGCTTGCACCTGTTTTTGATTCTTGTTCTGGCTTGTCCACACTTAAATAATGCCACCACCATGACAGACCTCCTCCAAATAATAGCAAAAAGAATACAATAGAACAGATTATGCCTTTTGATGTATCATCATCATTTTTGTTGAATTGCCACACCTGAACCGATTCCGCGAATTTCAATATCGAATCAAGACCGCCTACATTCATTTCCTTCACCATCGGAAGCAATAAAATCGCACACAATAAAAGACCGACGATGATGACAATAAAAAACGCGTCGATCAGTTCTTTCACACGTGGAAACATATCACCAGTAAATTTACTTGCGATCCAATCACTTGTTTTTGGCGAAGTGGTGACATTCGTGAATAAAACGGCGACCCACATCACCAGCAAAATAACCGACAAAAACGGGATCATCGAAAAACATTTGGCGAAACGAATAAAGAGACCGCTTTTATCGGAATGGTCTGTCAATACTTTGTCCCAATCATTTGATGTCATTTTATCTTCTCTGATTTTATCTTGAATGTCGTCTTCGACTGTTTTGGTGCCGCCGCCGCCACCGCCGCAATCAGGGTTGGTTGTGTATATCAGCGCGTCTTTCCACCAATCTTTGAATGAATCGGGTATATTTCCACAGTCTGACATTTTCAACCGGACATTATAACACATAAGAATAAATACAGATATAATTACGGATAATATTGAAACAATACTTAACATCGCGTTCATCGGTTCGAATGTTTTCTTTTTATCTTCATCAAGACGTGCTTGTATTGCGGTGTTAATTACTTCATCATTCACCGCGTTATTCGGGTCTTTTTTCTGTAATTCTTTGGTTACTTCTTCACGAAGTTGTTGATAATATCCACTATTTGCGAATTCGTTATTCGGTTGATTATCTTTATTTAAAATATCGGTTGCTGACGGTTCTTTGAGATTATTTACCGCGAAGACGCTTGGAAAAGTAATATACCCGACAATGACTAGAATCACGAGTGCGACCGGTATCAGAAATTTATGCGTAGTGATTTGCGAAGTTTGTCCGAATGTCGTAACAATCAAACCGATAAGCGCAATAAACCATACGATTCCGTGAACTAGAAATGCTTTTTGGCCATATTCGGTTAAATCCTGAGCTCCAGCAACACCCTCACTCTTTTGACTCGCAGCTAAGAATATACTCGCCGGTGTTCCTATGACTAACGCGAAGGCGATGACTGCTGCGATTTTACCAGTCTGTGTTAAACCGCCATCGCTTTCCGGTTTTGTGTGTCTCCAAATAAAATAACCAATCGCCAAAAAGAAAGCGATCTGGAAAAATAAACCGAAACCTAGTATTAAATCTGCGCTTGTTTTTGCGATACCTTCCTTGTTTTCTTTACTTGACAACGGATCGTCGTTGACCTTATCCATCGTTTGTTGGATTTCATTTCCACGAACAATCATCGGCACACCAACGAGAATCGATATAACGATGTAATGGATCCATTCGCTGATGGGTTGTTTTTCGCCGAACCATTTATATAACGCGATTATTATGCCACCAATCAATAAAATAGAACCAAAACCGATCATGCTTCGTGTAAGGTCAACGTTACTTACTTTGTCTGAAGCTTGAATGCTACCAAACCCCATACCTAATCCGAGAATAAATAGGCATACTGGCAATATAATCCGAATACCTATGTTAGACAGAGAATCAGATATACTAAAATCTGTATCAGGAGGAGACGGGATAATCGTCATGTCATCTGAATCTTTCATTTGAATAAACTTATTCGGAGAAATAGAATGAATATACAGCACGTAAAGAAATGTAAGAATAAGCGATACAAATATTGGCCAATTTCCTTTTGAAGCCATCAATTCCCACGAAACAAATCCAATTAATACTATAATCACGATCACGACGATAGGTAAATAATTCAGTATTTTTTTAATATGGAGTGCTTCTTCGATAGAAGATATGGCATTTGTTTCCTTTTTTCCTTCTTCAGTGTCTGGATTTAAAATATTGCTGCTTGCTGGCGATGGTGATGCTGTTGACATTCTGTTACTACTATTCAATATAATGATAACACCCTCAGTTATAATTATAAAATATAATAATGTCGGCCTGACTACGATACAAAAATCTATAAAAAGGACATCGCGGTCTTTTTTCCGTGACAGTCGCGACACAAAGCGACTAAATTATCGATGTGATTGGAACCGCCATGTTCTAAAGCGATGACATGATCGACCTCGAACCACGCGGGAAGCTGGCGCTGACAATCACCGCATTTCCACCCTTGTTGTGCTGCGACATACTTTTTCTTGGTTTCACTTACACTACGCTTGCTAGACCCCTTTCCGGAGTTGAGCAAGCGTCTCTCAGCGGGGGTTCCGCCGGGGGTTCCGCCCCCCCACGACGGCCGTGCGATTGGCTGTGCGGGTCTTGTGCCCATCGCACTACTCATCGCCCCGCCTACCCCCCCGCTCATCGCCCCACCCATCGCCCCGCCCATCGCCCCGCCCATCGCCCCGCCCATCGCACCACCGTCGTTGGGGGGCGGAACCCC
>Ga0194129_10002564_pt1 | contig 27160 bp, 22 predicted proteins | sample TA2KigCa35mmetaG_FD_150862 | JGI IMG/M metagenome (GOLD analysis project Ga0194129, IMG submission 150862) | Freshwater microbial communities from Lake Tanganyika, Tanzania - TA2015038 Kigoma Deep Cast 35m | ecosystem: Environmental > Aquatic > Freshwater > Lake | place: Tanzania: Lake...
GCCCTCATTCACAGTGACCACCACCTGGGCATTCACATCCACACCGATTACCCGATGGCCAGCGCGGGCGAGCACAGCGGCGGTGGGGAGGCCGATGTAGCCGAGGCCGATGATGCAGCAGGTCGTCATCGGGTCACCGCCTGCAGAAGCCAGCGCTGAACTTCAAAGATCTCATCAACTGGAATCGGCGGCGACCCTCCGTTTTCGATGGCCTTTAAGAAGGCTGCGCAGCAAGCCACCTGGCCCTTGTCTTGCGAGAGGCGGCGGCGGGTGCGGAAGCCGGGCAGGCCCCAGGCCTGGAGTTTGCGGTAGTTGTCGAGGCGGAGCACCTTGCCGGCGGCGAACACTTCGAGGCGTTCCTTGGGGAAAGCCTTGCTGCCATTGGCGAAGTAATGCACGGTGCCGATTGAGCCATTGGCGAAGCGCAGCTGCAGGGAGAAGGTGTCTGGGCAGGGTTTGCGATCGGCGGCGTTGATCAGCTGCAGGGCTTCGATGGGGCTGGCGGCTAGGTGGCGCAGCAGGTCTACGAAGTGGCAGGCCTCGCCCAGCAGGCGGCCACCACCGGCGGCTGGATCCTGGGTCCAGTGGTCGGCGGGGATGGCGCCGGCATTGCAGGTGTACACGAAGGCCTTGGGGCCCTGCAGACGGGAGAGCTGCTGCTGCAGATCGAGCAGCAGCGGTGCAAAGCGACGGTTGAAGCCCACCATCAGCAGCGCCTGGCCCGTGTGGGCCGCCTCTATGGCAGAGAGCTGATCAGCAGTGAGACAGAGTGGCTTTTCCACAAACACGTGCTTGCCGGCGGTTAGTGCCTGCTGCACCAAGGCGGCGTGGCTGTCGTGGCGGGTGGCGATCACCACGCTGTTGGCACTGGGATCCGCCAATAGGGCGGGGATATCGGTGCTGGCCTGGAGGAAACCGAACTTGCGGCCCACATGCACCGGGCCGATGCCGGAGGAGGCGGCCAGGGTGTGGAAGCGGGCGCCGGCCTTGGCGAAAGCCGGGATGAGCATGCGGCTGGAATAGTTGCCGACACCGATCACGCTCAGCAGCGGCTGGCCGACAGCCGCCGATTCGGCGACTGTCGGAAGCCGAATCACCCGCTGCTCGGGATCGGCTGTTTCGGGATAGCGCAGCAGGATGCCGAGGGAGGGTTCAGGGCTAGTGAGTACCTCGTAGGCCTCGGATGCCTGCTCGATGGCGAAGCGATGGGAAATCAGCGGCTCGGTGCGCAGGGCACCACTGGCCAGAGCGTGGAGCACGGCCTGGAAATTACGCTGCTCCGTCCAGCGCACATAGCCGATCGGATAGTCATGACCATGCTGCTCGTAGGCCGGGTCGTAACGACCGGGGCCGTAGGAACAGCTCACCTGGAAGGAGAGCTCCTTTTTGTAGAAGAGATCGCGGCGGAGTTCGAGGCCGGTGACGCCCACCAGCACAATGCGGCCGCGCTGGCGGCAGGCCTGGGCGGCCACATGCACCGGCTCAGTGGATGAGGTGGCGGCGGTGATCAACACCCCGTCCACACCGATGCCACCGCTTTGCTCCAAGCACCAGGCCACCGGATCCACGCCACTGGCGAGATGGAGAGCGGTGATGCCCAGCGTTTCGGCGAGGGCGCATTTGGAGTGATCGGGATCGAGGCCGAGCACTCGGCAACCGTGAGCCGCGAGGAGCTGACCGGTGAGCAGGCCGATCAAGCCCAGACCGCTCACAACAAAAGTTTCACCCAGGGAGGGATTAGCCAGGCGAATGCCCTGCAAACCGATGGACGCCAACACCGTGAAAGCAGCGGCCTCATCGCTCACCGCAGCCGGGATTGGGGCGCAAAGGTGCTGGGGCACGGCCACCAGCTCGGCGTGTGGGCCGTTGGAAGCCACCCGGTCACCCACCTGAAAGCCGACAACACCGAAGCCAACGGCCACCACGGTGCCCGCGTTGCAATAGCCGAGGGGCAGGGGCTTATCAAGCTTGCTGCGCACCGCATCGAGGGTGGTGAACAAGCCATCGGTGCGGGCTTTCGCCAACACCTGCTGAACCCTGTCTGGCTGCTGGCGGGCCTTATCGATCCAGGTGGCCTTGCCGAAATCCACCAGCATGCGTTCAGTGCCGGCTGAGACCAATGAACACGAAGTGCGGATCAGCAGCTGGCCACGGCCAACGGCAGGAGTAGGAAGCTCCGGGAGGTCGCTGGCGCCGGTAGCGAGAGATTGGAGAAGTTGTTTCACTGATGAACTATCAAGGCAACGGGAGGACTGACCGGTTCAACCGAATATCAAAACATCAACCAACAGCAGACAGCAAATCTTTTTCAGCTGGTTGCGGATATTGGATCAGGACAGCACGGTATTTGCCTTTGAAGACAAATAGGCTGCCGGCGGCGGCACCAATCGCGCCATAGCGATCCACCAATGCCCGCATATCACCCAGAGAGCCTGCACCACCCAAAACCGTCATCGGCAGCCGCACGGCATTTCTGACGGAATCGATGAGAGCCAGGTCATATCCCTTCATGGTGCCGTCGCGATCGACGGAATTCAGGAGGATTTCACCAGCTCCCAGGGCTTCCAATTGACAAGCCATCTCCACCGGGTTGGACCCTACTTTTTTGGCGCCGTTATGCGTGAAAACCTCATAGCGGCCCAGCAAACCACTTTTCTTCACATCCATAACAGCGACGATGCTCTGGCTACCGACTCGCTGGGCCGCCTGTTCAATCAGGCCAGGCTCATAGGCAACTGCACTACCTAGACTCACCTTTTCAACGCCAAGAGCGACAATCCGCTCGATCTGCTCAACGGTTTTAACGCCGCCCCCATAGCAAAGCGGCATTCGACACTCGGCAGCTAGGCTGGCAATTAAGCCATAGTCAGGCTCGCGTCCAGTAGCCGTGGCATCAATATCGACAACGATCAGCTCATCGACCTGTTTTTCATTAAAGATCCGAACCGCGTTCAGAGGATCACCAACATATTTCGGATCGCCAAAGCGAATAGTCTTGACCAAGCCGCCATTGTGAACCAAGAGGCAAGGAATGATGCGAGCACGTAGCATTTACGTATCTAAGGACGATATTCAGCGAAGTTTTGGAGAAGTTGGATGCCCCAGTGATGACTTTTCTCAGGATGAAATTGCACGCCGATTATATTCTCTCTGCAGACTGCAGCCGCAAAGCACTCGCCATATTCCACCTCAGCCAGAACCCGCTCCTTAGAGTCTGGCAGGAAACAATAAGAATGCAAGAAGTAGAAACGGGGATCAGACATATTAGTGAACAAAGGATGCTTTTGCGGAGCAATATCATTCCAGCCCATATGGGGCAGACTTGTCTTGGAGGAAAGCAAGCTCTCATCAAGCCGCTTAACCTCTCCTGGAATCCAACCCAGACCAGGCAGGTGACCTTCCTCGCTGCAATTGGCCATCATCTGCATCCCTACACAGATGCCCAGCACAGGTACCTTCTGGTTAAGGACAAGATCATCAAGAACAGGACACAGTCCTGAAACCTCCAATCGGTGCATGGCCCAATCAAAAGCGCCAACACCGGGCAAAATCAAGCGGGTAGCATGGCTTAGCTGCTTTGGATCTCGTGCTATCGAACAAGCAATACCAAGACTTTTATAAATGTGGGCAAACGCCTGGATATTACCAAGGCCGTAGTCGACAAGAGTGATCATCGCTTGATAGAAGCCTCTAGGCCGATAGCCCTGAGAACACGCGCGCCAGCATTGAATAGCTTTTCTTGGTTCTTATAATCCCAGTAAAATTTCTTGGGCATCGTGAAGTAGTGATTGAGCTCATCTGTGCTGATACGCAGCTTGGTGGCTACATAATCAATGTCCTGAGCAATCGTCGAAGGATCATAAGCAGGCTTTTCCAATCGCTTCAGTGCCTCATCCCGTGTCATTTGACCAGTAAGGATCAAGCTGGAAAACTGAACGCGTCGGGGATCAAATCCAAAGCGCTCGGGCAACCAATAGGACTCATAGAACTTTGTAAAACGCGATTCAAAGTGCTTCTGAGGGTAGGACTTCCATCCGTACTCGCACTCCAACAGGCGAACAGCCGCAGCCTTGACATATGGGCGAAAATTCAACGGACGAACGACCTTGATTCTCCGGATATAGCGAAGATAGAGCTTGTGACGAAGAATAGAACTAAAAGGATAGGTCTTCATCTCAACAGCGCCAAATCGACGAATGATGTCTCGAATATGAATCATGTCGGTGCCGTAATAAAAGAATTCCATGGGATTGCGCACGCATTCTGTTGAGATATTGCCGCCATTAAGAATATATTTGATGTCGTGCTTATTGGCAAACTTGTAAAGCGTGGCAATAAATGCATGGTCCTGGGGAATGTCAATATGAGGTACGCCAGCCTTGAACCATGCCAACTGGAAATCTCGCATCTCCTCCCAGCTAATCACCTCGGTAAACAGATCAAGCCCAAGCTTATCAACAAGAACATGAATATTGTGAACAGCGAGCTCTGAGTTCCAACCGCCATCGACATGAAAGACAAGAGGTCGAAGGCCAAATTCCTTGACAGCAACATGCAGCATGTAGGAGCTATCTACACCGCCGCTGAGACCTAGAATGCAGTCAAAATCGCGGTTGCGCCCGTCTTTCTTGATTTTTTCAATAATAACCTGAAGTTCTTTTGCGCCGCGCTCGTCAGGATGCCAGTTAGGCAGGACGTTATTGTAAAAGTCAGTTGCGTGATCACAGACACCATCCACATCAAAAGCAATGCGAGTGTCACTGGTGTCCATCACGCAGCGCGTGCACACCTGATAGGACCGGGTCATCATGCGGATACTTTAGGTTTGAATTGTGTCGCGCAGAAATTTCCAGGTCTCGCGACCGCAACGGGCCCAAGAATACTGATGGGCTAGCTGATAAGCACGGTTAGAACAATACTTGCGGAGCGTATCGTCAGTGAGCAATCGCTCAACAGCAGCAGCGATCGAGGGCGGGCTCTCGGGATCGAAGGTGACGCCCCCATCGGCAAGCACCTCGGGCATCGGGCCGCGGTTGCTGCAGGCAATGGGCAAGCCAGCGGCCATCGCCTCAACCAATGTGTTGGGCATGTTTTCACAGCTGGAGGCAAAAACGAAAAGATCGGCCTCGCGCAACACAAAAGGCAGTCGCTCGGCAGGCAGGAATCCTATAAGAGTGACAAACTCACTCTTAGGGTCGCTTATGGCTAGCTCTGCTTCAAGACGTTCCTGTGCAGAGCCGGAGCCACCTCCGACTAGCGAAAGACGCAGGTCGAAACCGCGCCGTCGGAGGTCCGCAAAGGCGCGAACCACATGCCACTGGTGTTTGTAAAGCGCAGCATTAGATACGTAAAGGCAATGAACCGGCCGGCCGGGGATCGGCCAAGCCCGGTCAAGCGAAACAGCACGAAATTCGTTGCTGACGCCATGGGGCACCACCACCGCGCGCCGCAACGGTCCGGTGTAACGCTGGATCACTCCAGACGCATAGCGGGTGAGGAAAATCGACCCGTCAGCGAAGCGTAGAGAGCGATTCTGAACGTGGCGCAGCGCCCACAAACGTAACCAAGCCTTACCTCGATAACGGCCAATCTCGCCGGGTTCGTAGGAGAGCATGTCTCGGCTCATCACCACTGCCGGTCTAAAGCGGCAGAGGCTTCCGGCGTCGGTGTTCAACAGCACCTGGCAGCCGGCCGCCCTTGCCTGATCAGGCAAGCAGCGCCACTGCCACCAAAGCTGCTGCGGCAGCCGCCTCTCCAGTGCCGGATGGCCATGCTTCACTAGCCAAGTCCTGTCAGGAAGGGCGGAGAGAAGCCTCGAATAGGACCAGACGTGCACCTCATCAATACCGAGCTCGTGCGGGTCGCTGTCGCTGAGAATACCAACAAGATGACGTTTCGCACCTCCCGAGCGGTTGCGCGAGGCGTCGATACCGACAATGATCCGGCGGTTAGTCAAGGCATAAGCCCACGACCTACAAGATGGCCAGCGTGCAAAACCTTAACCTGCTGGAGACCAACGGCCTCCAACCAGCGCCTCACAGTCTGGGGCGTCTGGGGATTGTCGTAGGCGGGGGAGAGCCAATCGAAGGTGTCGAGCAGCGCCCATTCACGGATCTGCTGCTTAGAGAGCGGAAGAACACCGGTGTAATTGGCGACCGGGACTACACGTCGCAAAAGCCTGCCCAAGACCGGCACCGCGGCAAGTGCGTTGCTGATCTGCAGCATCAATGGCACAGTTCTTTCAAGTACGCCGAAAAGTGTATTTTTTGGGAGTTGCTTGGTGATCGGGCGCAGCCAGTATTTGGGGAGCAGAGCGATCCTCCAAGACTTGCGGTAAAAGTCGACAACCAGCGCGCCGCCAGGCTTCACCATCTTCGGCAGAGCCATGAAAGCACGCTCAACGTCTGGCGTGTGCTGCAGCACGCCGAGCGAGTAGACAAAGTCGAACGACGCAAGTGCGAAGGGCAGAGCGTAGATATCGCCTTGCACAACATAAAGACGGTCATGGTCTCGCAGATTAGCCGCCGCCGCGTCGACGGCGCTGGAGTAATCGAGCGCGACGACATGCGCGCCAGCACCTAGAGCTACCTCTGCAAAACGTCCTGAGCCGCAGCCCACATCGATCACCCAGCGATCTTTCAAGTCAGCAGGGGTCCACCCTGTGGCGGCCCAGAAGCGTTCGGCCGTAATCGGGTGACCAGAGTGGCTATCTAGCTGTGTACGACTGAATTTGTTCCACTGCATGCCGAAGTTGTCGGCATAGTTGCTGGCCGGCACGAAACGGGGAATGCCGCCGCGGATAGGGTAACGGTGTTCTTCATCCTGGGAGACAAGCCAGCCGTCTGAGAGTTCATCAGCGGAGGCAGACAGGGAGCCCTGGAGGTCCTGGGCGTGCAGTGATTGGCCGGTGGACGGGCAACGTAAGCGGGAAGTCAGTGAGATCTTCATCAGTAAATGGGGATCAGAGTTCAACGCGGTACTCACGCCGCCAAAGTTCAAACATCACAAGACCAAACAGGCGTTCGCCGTTATTTCGTCCGCGATCTTGGCCGTCGAGCAAAGCTTCGACCTGGCGGCGGTCGAAAAAGGGCTCCTTGGCGTCAAGCAGCGTGCTGCGAAAGAAGTCACGCCAGGGACCACCCTCGAGCCAACGGGCAATCGGAATAGAAAAGCCCTGCTTGCGCTGCCGATCGAACTCAGGGGGAAGCAGTCGGCGAGCCAGTTCCTTGAGCAACAATTTACGGCCCTGCGCTGTAGTCTTCATAGCCGAAGGCACGCGAGAGAAGGCAAACTCGACCACACGGCGGTCGAGGATGGGTGCACGCACTTCAAGCGAGTTCAACATGCTCGCACGGTCAACTTTGACCAAAATGTCCTCCGGTAGATAGCTAGTGAAGTCCAGCCGCGTCGCACGCTGCAACAAGTCACCTTCGGCCGGAGTGGCACGTGCAATCTCATAGCTGGCCACGTCGGGCATGGTTGTGTGGCGGTTGAGTAGCTGGCGCCGCTGGCAAATATCAAAGTAACTGGCAACAAGCGGCACTTCATGCGCGAAGTCAGCCCCCAGGGCCTGCAACCAGTTACGTCCCTTGACGCCCGGAGGCACGAAGCGCGTAGTGATCGAACGTACACCGCGGCGCAGCAAAAGTGGCAGCAAAGCAGAACGCCGTTCCAGCTTGAGCAGGCGACTGTAATGCGAGTAACCACCGAAGAGTTCGTCAGCCCCATCGCCGCCAAGCGCCACCGTGCAATGGCGGCGAATTTGCTGACTTACCAGAAACGTGGGCACCATCGAGGAGTCGATCAGCGGCTCGTCGTACTGACGCGCTAGCTGCGGCAACAGGTCGAGCGAAACCTCTTCCGCGGCAATCTCGGTGTGATCGGTACCGAAATAATCAGCAATAAGCCTTGCATGCGCCGACTCGTCGAGCCGTCCAGCGCCGGGGAAGCTCACGGTGTAGGTGCGCACACCTTGGCATACGCGGCTTGCCAGAGCAGTAATCAGGCTCGAGTCAACACCGCCGCTGAGCATGACCCCCACCGGAACATCGGCCACCAGCTGACGTTCAACAGCGTTGGCAAGGAGCCGTTCCAACTCGTCTGCCAGGGGCTCAATCGCCGACGAAGCGGATAGTTGCAGGGCTGGTGGTTCCCAGTAGCGCTGCACTCCAACAGCGCCGCTGCGCAGGTCGAATCGCAGCCGATGTGCAGGCGGCAGCTTGGCATAACCCTGAAGAATGCATCGCGAACCGGGCACGAAGCCCATTTCGAGATAACAGTCAAGTGCCTCAGCGTCTAGCCGGCGAGGCAGCGAGGGGTCGGCAAGTAGAGCTTTGAGTTCGGAGGCAAATCGCAAAGTGCCGCCTTCATGCCGGTAGAAGAGAGGCTTCTCACCAGCGCGGTCGCGCATGAGGTACACCGCTTGATGCGTGGCATCGTGTAACGCAAATGCGAACATGCCATCCAGCCGATCTAGGCCGGCAGTACCCCAGGCCTTGTAGGCGGCAAGAACGACCTCGGTATCGCTGTGGCTACTGAAGGAAACACCGGTAGCTTCAAGTTCCCGCCGAAGTTCGGTGAAGTTGTAGATCTCACCGTTGAAGATCAGGCACAGAAGACCACGCAGCATTGGCTGCGCGCCCGCCGAAGAGAGGTCATTGATAGCAAGCCGGCGGTGGCCGAATGCAACACGACCATCGGCAGAACGCCAGATGCGGCCATCGTCGGGGCCACGGTGGCGCAATGCGGATGTACTAACTTCTATCCATGACGATTCACTCTCGGGGCGACAATCGAGATAGCCAACGATTCCACACATCGTTCACCACCTCACGCCGGTGTGCGACGCAGCCCCACGGCAGCAACAACCAAAAGCTGTAGAGGGAGCCATGAAATTTTAGAGTAGCCAATCATTTGGGTAGACATCGCGAAAACGAGATACACCAGACTGGCAAAAAGCGTAGCCTCGGCAAACGCAAATTCATCTAGGGAAGGGCAATTTCGAAGCCCGCGCAGGGAATTGTGAATACCTCTGGCGAAAAGTGCGGCCAAGAGCAATAAGCCGGGCAGGCCAAGTTCAACTAAATAGGACAGCCATGCCGAATCAAGCGTACCCTCCGAGTACCCTGTAATAGAAGAAGTCTTGAAAAGCACTGAGAGTTTTGAATCAGATCCCTCAAGCATACCGAGACCGTAACCAAGAAGCATATTTAGCGGAGACGAAAACCACGCAGAAAGCGCCTGCTGGAACACCTCTAGCCGGATGAAAAAAGAACTGACACTAACTAGGCCAGCGCCAATGAATTCAAGTTGGCTTACTACAGACTGCGCAAAACTCCATATAGCAAGACACAAAACAAAGATGATCGGCAGAATGGCGCCGGAAATCGATGTCGACATTTTACGAGGGTGGCGATGGAGCAAAACCACTACAGTCACGAGCAAGGCCGAAATTGAGCTAAATAGCGCAGTTTTGTTGGCAGAAGAGATCAATGCCAACATGAGTATCGAAAAAGCAGCCAAAGCCAAGAAGCGCTGATTTTTAGAAGATGACAAAAAAGCATGTAGCGATGTCCAGACGATGCACAAGCCAAGAACGAAGTGAAAGTTGGTATAGTAATAGGATGAACGAAATAAGTTTGCAATGAAGGCGATGTCAACCTCTCTCTCTTGAACGATGTCTGTGACAAGAATTAAAGATCTACCCTCAAGGTATGCCTGCAACATGATGACAGAACCCATTACAGCAGCCATAATCCACACATTACGCAGCAACGACAAATCATCTGCATTCTTGACAGCGCGTAGTGTGAAAAAGGCTACGAGCACCATCTGCAACAGATAGAGCACCGGCTTAAGCCAGTCTAGGCCTATCGCTACGCCGGCAATTGTGGAGACTGTGGACATTAGGCCAAGTAAGAACAATAGCTTCGAACTGCGCTGTGGAGGTCGCGCTATTGCAATCAAGCTAGCTTGCAACGCAAGCAGCGGAAAAAAAAGATCTGAATAGAGTAGGTTTGCCCCGCCCAATTTTAAAAAGCCGGTTATCGGCGACAACAGTGCGATGAACGGCAGAATGTACGGCAATAAATATGAGTTCAAGAGTTGCGCCCCTACGCAGAATGCAAATGCCGCTGTAGTCGCAGCCAGAATCACAGAAGCAGGAGCCTTCGCGAGTGTGAGCAGAACAGGCAACAACCACAGCAATACAACTAGCCGCAACGTCAGTGAATTGGCCGAATACGAAGGGAAATACTTTGGATTGGGTAAGATTTGCATCTACTAAAAGGCAGACTGGACACGCGGAGTCGTGAATGCCATTGCTTCTAAATCACCAAAGAAACGGAGCCAGATTTGCGTCGTAGTGTAATCTCGCATATAACGGCGACGACCTGCCTCTGCAATTACACGAGCTTCTTTTGGATTGTTAAGGTAGTAGCGGATGAGCTCGATGCATTCAGCCTGTGTGTCAAAGCCAACAATTTCGTGGCCCTCCTCAAAGACGTGGTGCAGGTTCGGCTTATTGTCACATACTTGACAGACGCCGAAGGCAGCTAAGTCATAAAGGCGGCCGTTAATCGGACCCAAGCCATTGTGAATATTAAACCCGACGCGGGCACTTCGGTACAAATCGACCACACCCTCGTCGGATATCCATCCGCGGTTCCAGCCGCCGCCATGAGCTATCAGTTCGGGAAAGGCATCCTCCACTGACAAAAGAAGGCGCATTTTGGGGTAAATCAACGGCATACGCCGCAACAACGGTATGTGCTTGCGAAGCCGGCTACTGGTCGTCCCAGTCTTGCTACCGATAAAAACCAGCGGCACGTCTCGCTCAACATCAGGTGCAGGCGCAGCGTCATCAAAGTGAAAGGCGCCGAGAGGCCAGAAAAAAACATTTGCACAGCCCCAAGCGCGGTAATCATCCAGGCAGCTGGGGTTAGAAATTGCACAAATATCGTAGGCCGGCGCCACCGGGCGTGAGATCACAGCCGACGCATCAGGATCGTCGGCACAGTGGTAGACCTTGAGTTGTCTGAACTGCGCAATGAACTCGGGATGTATGAGCGCTCCGTTGTAGTGAATGAAAACATCCACATCCGCGATGCGCTGACCTAAAGCCTCATACAGCCGCATCAGCGCCGGATCACGGCGGCGCCAGAGCCTGTCTAGCACAGGAAAGTTGATATACGGATGTAGATCCGTCATGCAAAAAGTATCTAGTTGATAGCCGAGACTGCGCGCAACCTGTTCGCGTCGCTGGTGCCAGTCGCGCATATGAATGCCAGTGTTCGAATGCGCGAGCAGGATGCGCCGGTGCTTCAACGAGCCGGGGTTAGCCGGCGCTGCAGCCGAGTGAGATGGAGCAGGAGCATTCATCTTGTGAAGTCGAAAAAATCAGAGCGGAAGTAATAGCGCCAACTGGAGCGCATAGTCCCCAGGCCGATTACGAGGAATACGCTGAATAGAACAAGTGGCACCATTGCCAACCAGCTAGGTGGCAATAGTGCAAGTGGCTTGAGCCATGCAGCCGCTGAGAGGTAGACCATACGCGTGAGCACCAGGGAAACAGCGCAACAAAGACTGAAGCCAGTGACCTCGCGCCGTACCACCGAGACGCAGGCTCCAGAGAAGATGCGTTGGGCCAACAGGAAATAAACGACTGACAACGTCATCTGAGTGACCACGTAAGCACCCAATGCGCCAACTGCACCCCACCAGGTGATCGACAGCATCAGCACCGGTACCTGAACCAGCGCCATCACCGAGAGCGCAGTGTTACGTCGCGTCAACGCGCCCAGGTAGTCCGACATCGGTGCAAGCACACCTGACAGAGAAACAGTGAAGATCAACGGCGCTAATAGGCTGAAGGCTTCTGGGGCATCGGCTACCCGAGGCAGCAGCATTTTGCCCAGCAGCGGGGCCGCCAGATGGAAAAGAACTGCCATGCAGATGGCAGTGGAAACGATCCGCAAGGCAGCCTCCCAAAGCGAAGCCATTGATTGACGGCCACGTTCGCTGATTTCGTTGACGCGCACCATCAGAGCGTTGCCAACGATCAAATAGGGGGTGTTGATGATCTCGCTGACGCGGAGGAAGGCTCCAATGATGCCCACCAGATCCGGGCCAAGGAACCGACCGATCAGCAGCAACGGCATCTCAAGAAACAGACGGGTCGAGATGCGCAGCCACAGAAAAGCTCCACTTAAGCGCAGGCGCTCGCGCGTGGTTGTAATGGGCGCGCGTTCGTCATTCGATACCCCCTGCTCGCGAAGGCGCTGCACCAGCAGAAGCACTGCAAGCGCAGCAGCCACAGCCGCCGTGGAGAGCCCGGCGATCGCGAGGCCCAGCGCATTAGGCATGAATTGCACAGCAGCAAGGAAGGCAAGCGAGCGCAGGACCGATTGGCTGGTGTCCAACACCGTCATCGACTTGAAGGCCAGCAGCGACTGAAGACAGGGCCGGCAGAAGTTGAGCACCACGTTGACCCCCAGAGTGGCCGAGACCACCGCGAGCAGCGATGTCGCACTTTCAGTGCGACCGGCATCAAGCACAGCGTGCGCGATGAGAAGCATCGGCACGAAACCGCCAGCCAAAAATGTTGCCTGCAGACGCGCCCACGCGAGGATTTCAGAACGCAGTGCCCAGGGCCTGCTGACGCGCAGCTCAGCTAGGCGGCGACCGCCTGCTGATGAGATCAGCACCTCGAAGATCGACACTGCGGCTCCCACATAAAGGAAAGTGCCGTACTGAGCTGCACCGACGCTGCGCAAAACGATGGGAATGGTCGTCAGAGAGAGCGCGAACGTGGCGAGCTTGGGCACGCCGCTCAGGCCCAGCACTTTCATCAGATAGTTACGGTCGCGCACGCCTACCTCCGTCGCCCAGCGGCGTCTGTGTCGGCACCCAGCCGTGGCGAGTGATCCGGCTGAGTGCAGCTGCGTAGCGGTCGGCGGAGGCGGCGATGCTCAGTTGGGTCTCGAAGCGCCGGCGGACGCGCTGGCGAAACTCAGGCAGAGAGGACAGCAGCTCGTCGAGTAGGCGGCACATCGCCGGGAAGTCGATGGCAGGGAAATGATTCTCGAAGCGGTGGGCGGAAAAGAAGCCACATTCAAAGTCGTCGGCCGGCAGCAGGAGGCCAGAGTCGCCGACGATGTCGGGCAGACCGCCGCTGGCCACGCCCAGCACGGGCAGGCCGTGCGCCATCGCCTCGATCACCGCGTTCGGGCAAGGGTCGCGGAAGCTGAAGCTCACATAGCAGTCTGCCGCCAGTAGCGCTGCTGCGATATCACCCTCGAAGGCCGAGAAACGGGGCAAGGTCTTTATATAGGCGCGCTGCTCGAGCAGCGTACGCGCATCGGCCGGGTACGACGCTGGGATGCGGCCTGTGTATCCAAGAACGGTGAGCTCGACATTCATATGACGGACATTCACGAGCCACTCGACGAAGCGCAGCACGTCATAGATGCGCTTGGACGGTTTCCAGTCGTCGTAGATGGTGACTAACCGAACGGGATCATGCGGATTGCGTTCGGGCCGAGCCGGCTGCGCCACATAGTGCGAGCCATTGACAACGATGCAGGATTCCTTACCAGCAAAGTAGCGCTGGTGCAAGCGATGAGAGAAGCGCGATTGGTAGATCACGAAATCGGCGAGTCCGATGCGGAGGAAACCCGCAAAGTTCGAATCAAGGAAGTTGGCGACGTCACAAGCAAAATCGTGCAGGTGCGGTCGCGCCAAGCCGGCTCGGAATAGCGCGGCCATCGGCGCACTGAAGCGGCGCAGGAAGGCGTCGGTTGGAAGATCGAAGTAGAGACCGTCGACGCGCAGCACCACCTTCTGTCCGCGCAGCTTGGCGCGCACGATCTCAAGCCACGGAGCCGAAATGTTGAAGAGAACTGTGCGTGGACGTTGCTCCAGAGGTCGACAGCGGCTTTCGAGGGCCGCCCCCAGCTGCATGAAAAAACGCTGGCCAGATGTTGTCTTAGTCGCATCCAAGAAAATGCCGAAGCCTTCGCTCAGACGACCTGTTCGCATGATTCTCAGCGCGTTACGGCTAATGGTCGTGCAATGATCTCGACGAAATTGCCGATTTCAAGAGCGGAGAGCAACCGCCACAGTTCACGCTTAACGCCCTGCACCGCATTAGCGGACGGGTAACGAGCGCCGTCGAACACACGCGTACGTAAGACCTCAAAACCGTTTTCGTTCAGGAGCCGACGGAGCGTGGTGGCATTGTAGAAAAACGGGTGATGCAATGAGTGCACGGACAAGCTTCGCGCAGTTGGCTTGAGCCGTATGCGCATTCTCTCGACAACGTGGAACTGCAGCGGCACCTCGATGTAGAGCAAACCACCCTGGTTGAGCAGGCGACGCAAGTTTGCCAGCTCGGCCAGTGGGTCGTTGAAGTGCTCGAACACATGGTTGAGGTGGATGAGGTCGTAACCGGCCGGCTTGTGCAACTGGGCCAACGGCACGTTCAGAAGTTCGATGTTGTAGCGCACGCGCGCTTGGCTGCTAGCGAACTCAGAGAACTCCAGTCCATCAGCTGCAAGCCCATTATCGCGCGCCAGCTTAACCATATCGCCGGTGGCCGCCCCGACATCAAGCAGCGTGCACGCCTGCGGTGCAAGCCGTCGGAGGTCGCGCAGCGTCTGGGAGAACTTGGCTAGGCGCTCCGGTACGACCTGGCTGGTATAATCAGCCTCGGGCGCCTGCCAGTCGGCGGCTGAACCTGCCCGGCCGTGGGTGCTGTTGAAGTAGCTGCCGTCGTAGAGAACCTTGAGTTCGGCAGCGCTCAGCTGCGGTACTAAGCGCCCCTGGCCGCAACCTCCACAGAATTCGACGCGGTACGGTTCGACAATGCCCAGTAGGCGGCCGGCCAGCGCATCCTCCCGCCAGTTGGAGCCCTTGCACACCGGGCATAGGTCGGAAGAGGAAGATTGGATCATTGGGCTTGCGTCTCTTGCCAGGCCTGGAACATCAAGACACTCCAAAGGCCGTAGTGACGGTCGCGTCGACCAGACAGATGTAGTTCCCACTCGGAGCGCACGGCGACGGGATCGAAATAGCCCTCTGCGGCTAAACGCTTGCGCTCTAGCAGCGCCTCAGCCCAATCGCGCAGCGGACCGCGCAACCAAGCTGCCATCGGAACGCCAAAGCCCATCTTGGGGCGGTCGACCAGCTCTCGCGGCACGTGGCGGTAGAGAATCTGACGCAGCGGCCACTTGCCGACGCCGTCACGGTACTTAAGCGCCTGCGGCAAGGTCCAAGCGAACTCAATCACGCGGTGGTCAAGTAGAGGCACACGGGTTTCCAGGCTGACTGACATAGCAGCGCGGTCGACCTTGGCGAGGATGTCATCGGGCAAATAATCGAGTGTGTCCGCGTACATCATTGAAGCCATGGGCTCCAGTGCCAGCGGTGCCAGAGGCTGTGGTGCTGGCGTGTGGGAGCCGATCACGAGACCGGGCGACTCTTTCCACTGGCGGTTCATGAAGCGGTAGAACTCGCCGAGGTTGCGCGCACCAATCCCCTCGCGAAAGCGGCTGCTAGATAGCAGAGCGCTAGCGATACGACGGAGCGGACGTGGTATGCGTGCGAGCCGTTGCCAGCTGGCTAGAGCCTGTGGATAACGGCCATAACCGCAGAAGAGTTCATCGCCAGCATCACCGCTGAGAGCGACTGTGAGGTCGCGCCGAGCCAACCGACTCACCATCAGCATGGGAATCTGCGACATGTCAGCAAAGGGTTCGTCGTAGATCTCGGCCAAGTGGGGCACGATGTTCAGTGCGTCCTCCGGGCGGGCGATCAACTCGACATGATCGGTTTGTAGGTGTGCAGCGACTGCCCGCGCATGATCGGCCTCGTTGTAAGAATCCTCCGCGAAGCCGATCGTGTAGGTCTTCACCTTGCCAGGTGAGAGTTGCTGCATCAGCGCGACAACCGTACTGGAGTCGATGCCGCCAGAGAGGAAGGCACCGATGGGCACATCGGCAACCATCTGGCCGCGAACCGCAGCCAGCAAATGCCTCTCAAGCTCGTCGACGGCTTCGACGGGATCACCCTGAAAAGGCTCTGCGAGGCCACGCGCCACCACCTCGGCCAGAGACCAATAGTGCTCAGGCACTGGCTGGCCAACGGTGCCAGCAGTGAGCTCGATGATCGTGCCAGGCTTCACCTTGTGAAGGCCTTCGTAGATGCAGCGTGGTGCCGGCACATAACCGCCCATAACATAGGCAGTTAAAGCATCGCGGTTGACATCTCCCTTGAAGCCTGGTGTCTGTCGGATTGCCTTCAATTCCGAGGCGAACACCCACTGAGTTCCAACCCGCCCGTAATAGAGCGGCTTCTCACCTAAACGATCGCGTGCGAGGCTTAGACGTCGATCTTCACGGTCCCAAAGTGCGATGGCGAACATGCCAACCGCGCATCGAAGAGTGTTATCTAGACCCCAGGCATCAATGCACGCAAGCAGGGTCTCAGTGTCCGAATGACCGCGCCAGGAACGCTGGCCGAGCGCTTCACGTAACTCGGCATGGTTATAGATCTCACCGTTGTAGATCAGTACGTAGCGTCCAGAATCACTAGCCATCGGCTGACGACCAGAGGCCGTCAGGTCGATCACCGCAAGCCGGCGATGCCCGAGAGCAACGCCAGTACTAGCGTCAATCCATATACCTTCATCATCGGGTCCGCGATGACGGAGGCTGTCAATCATGCATTGAACGGTCTGGGATGCCACCCCGTCGTTAAATCCATAGGGCGCAAATAGGCCTGCTATTCCACACATATTACGAACTAGATACAGAGCAGAGAGCTAGCGGTTTAGCTCTAATCAAGGCAAGGAAGCCATCGCTAACATTGATAATACATGTGGGAGCATTCAACGCTGAACATGTCGCTCACGGCTCATTAGAATGAGAGCGAGCAAAGCATCAGCAACCCTGTCAGGCATCATGTGCGCAGGCAGAGGGCCGGAGTTTTCTAAGATCCATCGGTGGGTGAGATTTGGATCGAAGGCACTCTTTTCTTCAGCAAGCACATGGCGTAATTCCAGCATTGAATGCAGGTATCGGGCGCGCGGATAACTGGCCAACAAGCCGAATTCTAGACGGCTAAGACGGCCCATGCTGGCCATTAGAAGTGGCATGCCAAGAAGGGCAGGAATCAGCGCAGCGGTAGACGGTTCCACAATGGATGCAAGACTCCCAAGCAAACATTTGACGAAGGATTGAGTATTGCATATTTCAATTCCCTTCCTTTCTATCTGCTCCAGAATCTTGGCCGAAGTAGATGGATGCGGTTTAAATATTAGACGACAGTCGCCTGCAAGCAGAGTACGATGAATTGACTCAACATGCGCCACAAATTCTTGTGGCGAACGATAGATTGAACCATATCCAAGAAGGTTTGTTTCGACATATACAAACGTGTTGCACTCAGAGGATGTAGGCGGCATCCAAGTGTCAACGAGATCCTGGGTCAAGCCAAAGCTGGCCAGGTCAGGATTGCCGACGACAGTAATTTGAGGCAGTTCGTAGCCAGAGTTTTTGATTGCGTAGTCAACGTCTGCGTCGATATATGTGCATAGCGCATCCGCTACTGAATCGGGCGCCGCGCACTGAGGTCGTCGCCTAAGAATGCGGCCAACGATGTCTACGACGAAGCGTCTCCAGTCAGCAAGACTGGCGCCGGTCTGCAACAGAGCGTAAAAATAGTTTGGCAAGAAATGTCGCAGTTGCTTCGCCAAGTGTCCGCGCAATAGGAAGAGACTCCGCAACGGATTTTCGACAGGAATTGTTTCCATGAACTGCTGGAGGCCATGAAAGAGGTGCAGCGTCGGAACGCCGGCCTCGCGGCAATATCGGTTGAAAGCACGGTGCGCAAATGCGTCGGTAGACAGGAAGATAACTACATCAGGCCGCTCTCGCGAAATGATCTCGCGGAAGCCAGAGCCTCTGTAGTAACTGATGTCGCGAACTGGCAGGTTATCGATGAGCTCTTCCAAAGGCCGACCAGTCTCATTACCCCACGAACCCAGGTGGAGGAGTGACAACTTCAAATGCTTAGCGGCGAAAGCTTGCTGAAGCCTGCGGTAATTGTGCGAACCGACCGTCCAACCGTCAAACCCAATCACCTTCATGTCGGTATATTTGGTCACGAAGTCAAATGGCAGTCCACCCACCGTCGACAACCAAGTTGGCGCCGGTCATATAAGCCGAGGCATCGCTAGCAAGGAAAACAACTGCTCCCTGGTAGTCACTTGGGGCGGCCATGCGCCGCAACGGCGTCTTGGAGCAGTAATTATTGATGAAGTATTGGTCCTGAGAGTTTTCCACGCCGCCTGGCGAAAGTGTGTTGACTCGGACGCCGCTCTGCCCCCAGTAGGCAGCGAGGAAGCGGGTAAATGAGATCACCGCACCCTTGGTCGCTGGATAGGCAGGCGACTTGTAGAACGCTTGCGTGCCATCAGGCATCTTATACAGGGTTTGGTCCGGCCCAACAATGCCGTAGGTCGATGCGACATTGATGATGCTGCCCTGACCACGCCGGGCCATCTGGGAACCGATCAGCTGCGAGCAAAGAAACATCCCGGTGACGTTGACGTCGAACATTCGCTGCCAAAGGGCCTCGGGATAGTTCTCAAACTTCGACAACTCCCCAGCTAAGGCTGGATTCTCAAACATGTCGTTGACGGCCGCGTTATTAACCAGAACGTCAACGCGGCCGTAACGTTGCAATATCGCCGCCAGTCCAGCGCGGATAGAATCTTGACTGGTGACATCCAGTGACAGCTCAAGAGACTCCGGTCTCAGGCTGCCGGCAAGTTCAGCGCAGCGAGCCAAGTCCAGATCCGCGACTACTACATTGGCGCCAGCGGCGGCAAGCGCCACACAGTGCTCGCGACCAAGCAAGCCTGTTGCGCCTGTAACTACGGCAACCTTGCCATGCAGGTCGAAATATTTCATTTCTTGCCTGTCACAGTCCGGAAAACCGGTTGCACCGGCTCTCCCCGCAGCTGAGCATTGACGTTGCCTTGAGCAATCGCCAGCTTGAGCATCGGCAGAACCTCGCGATATGCTGCAAGTGTGTAGTCGATGTCTGCATCGCTGTGCGAATAGGAGATGGCGTGCATGCCCTGCCAGAGGATGCCACGCTTAATCAGCTCCTGCTGCAGCAGAGATCTCACAAGCAGTCCGTCGCCCGCGGTCGCGTCAAATATCACCATGCTCCGGGCTCCCATGCCGATGCATCTTGTGTATTTCATGTCTAGATCACGAGCAATCGCGTTGTAACCGTCGCGCAGGCGTGCACCGTTGCGCTCAAGTGCGGCCGGAACGTTCTTATTCGCCAGCTCCTGGATCGTAGCCCTGCTGGCCGCCAACGACAGTGCTTCCCCGCCGAAGGTCGTAAAAAAGAAAACATCCTTTTCGAGATGGGCCATGACTTCAGAGCTACCAGCAAGCACCGAGATCGGCATGCCGTTGGCGATTGCCTTGGAATAGCAGGCCAGGTCAGCGGTAACACCGAAGTGCTGCTGGGCACCACCTAACGCAAGGCGGAAGCCAGTCCACATCTCGTCGAAGATCAAAATAGCGCCATGTTTGGTGCACAGCTCTCGCACCTTGTGGAGGAACTGGTTTGCCGGGAACTCGAACAACATCGGCTCTAGGATCACCGCGGCAGTGTTGGCGTTAATCACGGCTGCCAACGAATCAATGTCGTTATAATTGAAGCTGTTAGTCATCGACCGAGTCGATTGCGGAATGCCTCCGTTGCGATCGGTCATGCAAATTGTCCAGTCGTGCCAGCCGTGGTATCCACAGGTGATCACGTTTTCACGGCCTGTGTGTGCGCGAGCCAGCCGAATAGCTGCGGTGGTAACGTCGCACCCGGTCTTGCTGAAGCGGACGCTCTGGGCATTCGGCACGACGCTCGCAATTAGCTCAGCGACCTCGACCTCGAGCGGATGCATGAGCGAGAAGGTGATGCCAGACTCCAACTGAGCGCGAATCGCATCATCAACAGGCTCGTAACAGTATCCTAGCGACAATGGCCCGATGCCCATGTTGTAGTCGAGGAACTCATTTCCATCGGCATCCCACACATGGCTGCCACGGCCTTTAACCAGATAGTGAGGCGCGACGCCCTTGACGTACTGAGTCGGACCCTTAGCCAGAGTCTGCGTGACCGACGGAATGAGTCGCTGGGCACGATGGAGCAACGACTGAGAATTAGCTATCTGCGGATAGTCCGCATTAGATTGGATCAAATTAGTCATCGGCTTAGACCTCTTGGAGTGCGTTAGTAATTCTCTGAGCGATCTGTGGCCCAGTAAAGCCCTCGTGTTCCAAGACTTCGCGCAGGCGCCCGGGGGTGAACCATCGGCCGTTGAGCGCAAGAGGCACAACATGCGGCGAGAGCCGGCGAGCTAAACACACTTCAGCGACGATCGAATGCAAACCACCAATCAATAGGTGATCTTCAATGGTGATGGTTAGCCGCGTAGCTGAGACCGCGGACGCCACCGCAGCTGCGTCAACGGGTTGAAGTGTGTGCAAATTTACGAAGTAAACACTAATGCCCACTGCCTCAAGCAACTTGCGGGCTTCACAAGCCTCCTTAAACAGCATGCCATAAACGAGAATTGTGACATCCTTGCCGTAGCTCAAAACCTCTGCGAGGCCGATCTGAAAATCTCGGGAATGCTCAACCACTGCATCACGATTGCTGTAACGGATGTAACACGGTCCAGGGTCATTTATTATCTGTGGTAATGCAGCAACCAATTGCTGATGATCGGCTGGACAGAACACCTTCATGTGCGGAATGCAACGCATTACAGCAACGTCCTCAATCGCTTGGTGTGTCGGCCCGTTTCCGTCGGACAGAAAACCTGAGACAAAGCCCATTAACTTGACCGGCAAGTTGCCAATTCCAAGATCGGTACGAATGAATTCGTAGGCGCGCAGGGTCAAGAAGGTCGCAAGAGCGTGCGCGACGACAACGCGGCCACGCAGAGCAAGGCCAGCCGCGGCACCGATCATGCACTGCTCCGTAATGCCGGTGTCAATGAAGCGCGGCCCTAGACGCGCGTGCGCGGAGCGCACTGGCGCGCGATTCTCCGCAGTCATCACCACTATGCGGTCATCAGCCAGCGCGAGTTCAATGAGCGTGTCCTCATAATTCATGCTCATCTCACCACCAGTGTGTCGGAGGTCAGTTTGGTTCCGGCTCTACCGTGCAGTTCCTGGAGCAGCTGCTCGATTTCGGAGTCGCTGAAGTTGCAAAACCAGCGGTCTGCGCGGGCCTCGATCGAAGGCAAGCCCTTCCCACGCAAGGTATTAGCTATAACTACGCTCGGCTTACCGGTAGCGTAAGGGATGGCGGCAAAGGCTTGATCCAGCGCAGTGAAATCATGTCCGTCTATCTGGCGCGTAATCCCACCGAAAGCTGTGAACTTGTCGGCGAGAGGCTCCAGCGGTATTAGTTCTTCGGTACGCATATTGGCCTGAAACTCGTTGCGATCGACCACAACAACAAGATTGTCTAGTTTGTAGGCGGAGGCCACAAGCATGGCCTCCCAGTTCGAGCCCTCGTCAAGCTCGCCGTCACCGGTCATGACCACAACGCGCGCCGATGAATCGCGCAACTTCATATCCAGAGCAACTCCTACAGCGACAGGCAGCAAATGACCAAGCGAGCCCGAGTGGAACTCTACGCCTGGGATGGAACGGTTCGGATGCCAGTAGACCGAGTCATTCGGTGAGAGATGGTTCTTTAGTCGCGCCCTCTCGATATAGCCGAGCTCGGCAAAGAGGCCATAAAGTGCCGGCACGTCGTGTCCTTTGGATAGCAAGAAAAAGTCCCGATCAGGATCACTGGGCGCTTTGATTCGCAGAAACTTTTTGTAGAGGTATACAATAATATCGACCGCAGACAAGCTAGCTCCAATAAAACAACCTCCATCTCCGGACATCCTTACGACATGCTCGCGCACGAGCATGGCCATAGTTTCCAGATCAGTGTTCGTTAAAGACTTCACTTAGATCACTCGTGATTGGCTAGGGCAGATAGTCTTCAGTTCCCCGATGTGATGCCGATACCAGTTGACTCCAGCGTAGCGAGCATTGATCTCCATTATCTCGGGGCAGGAGTCCAACAGTTCTATTATAGCACCAATGCTAAAGTCGAGATCAACGGAAGCCAGCGCATCGTAGACTGCAACAATTAGATCGTAGTCTTCTGGGTAATCGACGGTAATGCGGTGGGTCATCGAGCAGTCCCGGCCCGTCTCCAAGGAGACGTTCCCAATGCTGAACTGTTGTGGTCGCTCCCATATGTATGGAGTGGTGTGCTCACGCTCGAAATCCGCTCTAGCCTCTCGCCAGGCGCGCTTGAGAGCCTCCAGGCGCATAACCTCAACATCCTGCCCATCGGGATAGCTGGCCGGATGCAGATTGCTGACATAGTCGAAATCCCCGTTATTGAACGCGGCAATCACCCGATCAACCACCGCCGGGTCGATCAGCGGGCAATCGGAAGGAATCTTCAACACCACATCGGCGCCCCATGAGATCGCGCACTGATAGTGCCGGTCGAGTAGATCGGTGGGATGGCCGCGAAACGCCGGCACGCCATATTCCGCGCATAGGCTCACGAGCGGATCGTCACAGGCAGAAGTGGTGGTTGCCACCACGATCGTCCCGACCAGCTTCGAGCGCTGCAGACGGCGCACCATGGTCATCAGCAGCGGCTCCCCACCTAGCGGCATGAGGACCTTGCCCGGCAGCCGTGTACTGGACATGCGAGCCTGCACGATCGTGAGAACATTGCTCATTGTGCGTGACTTGCATCGCTGGCATTCTGGAAGGCGAAATAAAGATGTCGCCCAACCGGCGCGCTGGCATAGGTCAAGTCAACTTGGTTGTTGAAATCCAGGCCCAGCCGGTAGCTGAACCCAAAAGGCTCTATCAGAGCTCGTGCGTCTTCTAGCGAACGGATAAATCGGCCGAAATTCATGGTCTCTGGCAGGTGATAGCCAACTACCATCAGGCCACCCGCACGGGCCAGGCGCTTCAGATTCGCCAAGACGCCGTGGATTTCCTCTTCAGTGAAGTAATAGAGGACGTTCATTGCCATGATGACGTCAAACTGTTCGGATGGCAGATTTGTATCATCCTTGATATCCAAAGGAAGAAACCGGCACCCCGGGTGGCGCGACGCGGCTTTGGCCAGAGCAGTTGGTGAGATATCGACGCCGGTGACACTCCAGCCCCGCAATTGATCATGCAGGTAGCCAGTGAAGTACCCAAGCCCACATCCAACATCCAACAGGCTGCGCGAAGCGGCAGGTGGCAGTAGCTTGAACATGTGCCGGAGAGAGAGCATTACGATCTGATAGTCGAGGAGGTCAAGCTCCGACTGCTGCCCGTGAGGATCCTCACAAGAGAGGTACATCTGCTCGAACTGGCGCGTTAGGCGGAACTGGCCATCGCAGCAGCTGAATAGATAGTCATTGTGATTCATCATCCGCGCGGATTCATACATGCTGATCTAGCAACCCTAGAGCATGCCAGAAACCTTCGCCATTGTTCTTGTGTCCTTGCCAAATCTCCGGGATAAACGAGGCACGTGGCGCACACTCACGAAGAGTACGGCCCATGCTCGGCACATCAATCTCACCCTCGCCGAACTGCAAGCCCTCGCCATCTGTGCCTGCAGCATCGGCTAGATGCAGATGCGCAGTCACAGGCCCAACTGTTCGAAGAAACGCATCGAACGACCACCGATGGTGATTACAAGCCAATTTGGAATGTGAAACATCCAAACACACGCGATAGCCGTGGCTATCGCAGAACTTCCGTGTCTCCTGCGGATCCATAAACAGATTCTGGTAGCGCTGCCCACCGAAATGCCACGGGAACGGCGGCATCGTTTGAGGGATGATCTCGACGTCTTCGCAGTCGATCTGACGTAACGCGTCGAGTACATCTAGGTATCGCTCAGCGCGTGCGGAGGGCGACAGGGGCTCGTTTTGGGTGAAACCACCCACATTAACGATGATCAACGGCCGTATCGCACGCAGAAAGAACGGTCGCAGCTTGCGGGCAGTGTCAACAACTCTCGCCAGAAGTTCGATGGATTTAGCGCGATAGGCGCGATCCGGGGAGCACAGGTCTAGCACATGATCGCCAGCAAAGAGCTCAGGCGCATGCACCGCATAGTTGAGATCGAGAGGCGCGCTGAAGAACTGGGCGACATTTTCTTCCATGTCGCGATAGCTGAGGTGGAACTCAAGCATGTCAAAGTTTGACTTGAGGCCTAGTGTCGCCATATCGTGATAGCGCACTGGAATACCGAAGGGCCGTGTGAAGCAGTAGTTGCGCGGCTGAACGACTTTGGCAGCTAGATCTGAGGGATATAAAATGTCTCCGGCCAGAAGGTTCCTTACCGCAGCCTTGCCTATGATCTCGTGCTTACGGTTCGGCTGCAGGCCGCGCCCAGGGCTACGCACCTCCAGGTGCTCCTCGCAGATTATCCCACCCTTGGCTAGATCGCAGTTGATGAACACGCTCTTCCCGAGGATTTCGCGGTTCATCAGCTCTCCCTGGCTCACCTCGCGTCGGTCGCCATCTCCCAATGCCAGCTCCACTTGGCGAATCGCTTCAACCATCTCCGCGAACTCGCCTGGCAACAGGCTGACGCGATGATCGTTACCTTCAAGGCTGCGATCCAGGGTGAAATGCTTTTCGATAATGTCAGCACCTAGCGTCACAGCAGCAACAGAGATGTTGATGCCGCGATCATGGCTTGAATAACCGACCGGGCATGAGCCTGCAGCACGCAACCTCGCCATGTACCGCAGGTTGATGTCCTTGAACGGTGCAGGGTAGGTGGAGTTGCATTGCAACAGCGCAAAGCACGCGCCGAACCGCTCCAGTAGGTCTACGCCCTGCTGAATCTCGCCATCGGTACACATGCCGGTCGAGCAGATCATCGGCTTGCCGCACTGAGCCACTGCCCGCAGTAGATCGTGGTTAGTGAAATCCGCTGACGATGTTTTGTAGCCGGGAAGCCCGTAGCGCTCAAGTGCCTGGAGACTGGGAAAGTCCCAGGCGGTGCAGAGCGGCTGGATGCCTCTCGTGTAGCAGTAGTCGAAGACGCGAAACAGATCGTCGTTGGAGAGCTGGAAGCGAGCCAACAGGTCCAGCGTGTACTGAGTCCCGAGATCCTCGGCGCGGCGGCCCATGACCTGGTCCTGGTGGTATAGCGAGGTCAGATCTCGCATCTGGAACTTGGCGCAATCGGCGCCCGCGGCAGCGGCTCGGCGACCCAGCCGCAGGGCCATCGCTAGCTCACCCTGGTGATTGTTGCCTATCTCGGCAATAACGTACGCAGGCTCGCCGGGGCCGATCTTGCGATCGCTAATCGCCATCGTCTCGCGGCGGGTGCTGGCAACTGCCACGCAGCAGCCGTTCTCGTCAACTAGAGGCAGTACTTTGAACGCACCTTTGAGCAGGCCACTGATGCGCTCAGGCTTGTCGTCGACCCGGGCATAGACGCAGTTGCGGTTGATGATCTGCCCGACTGGTATTTCCAGGTCGGGGGTCGGCACAGAGAGCAGCCAGCGCCGAAGATCGCCGTCGGTGAGCAGGCCGAGCAGCATGCCCTGCTCGTCCACACAGAAAATGATGCCGTCTTCGTTGGCGTCGATCTTAGTCAGCGCGGCACGGACAGTACCGAATTCCGAGATCAAGTGGCGCGATAGCTCTTTACTAATAATCATTGGTCGGGGCCTAAGGATTCATCTATGAAGAATTACTAGTACGCTAACGCACGGCAAGCACCCAACCCAAGAACAAAAAGTGATAAGCCAACTAACACGCTACGTACATAACATAATGCGACAATCCATTAATGTCGATTGGAGTCTTTCGGAATCCGCCCGAAATGCATACACAAGCAACAGAACTCTAAAGAAAAAGTTCATAGATACTCCACAAAGCCAATGGCTTCACTTTTGCGGGATAGAGCTTGTGCTGTGGGGAGAGATTTCGCTCTACGCCAGAATGGGGATCACTCCACATTCATAACCCCTATCCGCCGCCAAACAAACCTCTCAGGGAATATTGGACTGACATGGTGTGGGCTGTGACTTGAACAGGGGCCTACAGTCACGAAGCATAGCCATGTTACTCACCCTGGAACAGACGGTCGTAGCCTGTTCAAAGTGAAAGCAACATACGCATGAATACTTGTGATTTTGACAACGTTGAGGTATGCCAAGAATTGAACTGGCGAATCTCAACAAGAGGCTTCATGGCTAAACATCTATCGACGCAAGCACCAGGTGAGGTGTGACTGCTGCGTGGATACGGCTCTCTAGATTCAGGTACCGCCAGCTCTCCACTAGCAGTGATCGGGTGCCAAGGGTATTGGAAGAAGGTTGCTGGGCGGATGCGTCACAGACATTCAGTGAGTGCGGCCATCAGGCGGGACGTGAGCAGCATCAGACGGATAGGACCCTAGTCGTAGAGGCACTCAATCCCCCAGTGAACGGCTTTGGTTGGAGAGAAGCGCACCGTGGGCAACGATATGGCGCATGGTCGCCAGCACCTGCTGTTCACTCAGGGTGTGGTTCTCGTTCACCAACCAGCGGGGGAATGAGTTCAGCTGCTTATTTAGGCCGAGCAACGTGGGCAGACAGCGCTCTTTCGCAGCATCGTCTCTCAGCCGCTGCACCAGCTTCGCTGGCGCGAGAGCACGGTTCGCATACAGAGGCTGCAAGCGACTGTCTGAATCGTGAAGCTTGTCAAAGGCCGGATGAATCACGCTGCGAACGGCTTTGCCATGCCCGAGCACAGCCTCCTCGACTCGGCTGGCATCAGGGCGTTGATCTGGGTTGATCAGCTTGATGCAGGCCCGATACCAGCAGTCAGCGAGGGCAGAGTCATCACACTCGACAAGCTGGTGAATCACAATCGCAAGCTGGCTAAACATTGGCTCACAGCCGCAGCGGTTCCAGCTGCCGCGGCACGAAGCCCTTGAGGTCGAGCAACACCCCGCCAGGCTCGAGCAACTCCTGCCATTGATCCTCGTTCAGCTGACGGAACTGCTGATGGGGCACCAAAGCCAGCACGGCGCCAAAGCGGTG
>Ga0194129_10002565_pt1 | contig 27155 bp, 23 predicted proteins | sample TA2KigCa35mmetaG_FD_150862 | JGI IMG/M metagenome (GOLD analysis project Ga0194129, IMG submission 150862) | Freshwater microbial communities from Lake Tanganyika, Tanzania - TA2015038 Kigoma Deep Cast 35m | ecosystem: Environmental > Aquatic > Freshwater > Lake | place: Tanzania: Lake...
TTCAACGCACTTTCGATGAGCTTTGTGGTCGGTGAACAGTATTTCATCGACTCGCTCAAGAAGGCGCTGCCGTTGATGAGCCAAGAGGATCGGAAGCGCCTTGAACCCGCAGTGCGTGGTTTTGTGGGCCAGGAGGCAACACACCGCCACCTTCACGGTCTCTACAACGCGCAGTTGGTGGCTCAGGGATTCGACAATGCATTTGAGCGGCGCGCGGCAGCGAGAATCAAGGCCAACGCGCAGGTAAACCCACGCAATCACGTGGGGGCGACTGCAGCGACTGAGCATTTCACTGCCGTTTTCGCAGCCTGGCTGATGCGCCACCCGGAGGCTCTCGAGGGCGCAGACGAGCGACTGAAGACGCTCTGGCTGTGGCACAGCGCGGAGGAGGCCGAGCATCGCGCGATTGCCTTCGAGGTCTACAAGGCTATTGGGGGTAACCATCGCTGGCGGCTTCGCACTTACCGCTACGTCACGTTCACCTTTCTGAGCGACGCCTTGCGCCAGACGGTCAACAATCTGCAGCGCGACAAGGCACTCTGGAAGCGTTCAACCGGTAACCATCGCTGGCGGCTTCGCACTTACCGCTACGTCACGTTCACCTTTCTGAGCGACGTCTTGCGCCAGACGGTCAACAATCTGCAGCGCGACAAGGCACTCTGGAAGCGTTCAACCTGGGCGAGTTGCTTCAGGCACCTTTTCTCGCGCGACGGATTGATCCGGGGCAACCTGAGTGCATGGCGGGATTACCTCAGGGCCGACTTTCACCCGCTTCACCACGACGCCTCGGCGTCAGAACGCTGGTTGCGTGACCACGAAGCGCTTTTTGTGGAGGTCTCGCGGCCGGGGATGCTTCGCGCCGCGTCCTGAGCGGCCGACCAGAGCTCGAGGGTGTTCCTGCGTGCGCGGTACCGTAGCCACCCGGCGTACCGCCTCGGGATCCACGACATGGCTTCGGTCGCCCCCGGCATCGCCGCATGGGGCTTGATGACCGGAGTGGCAATGGCCAATGCCGGAATGAGCCAGCCCGAGTGCGTACTCATGGCGCTGCTCGTTTTTGCGGGAAGCGCGCAACTCGCGGCGATCCCCCTGTTTGTTGCCGATGCGCCGATGTGGGTCATTCTCGCAACCGCGTTCTGCGTCAACCTGCGATTCATCGTCTTCAGTGCGCATCTTCGCGCCTACCTGCTCGCTCTGCCGCGCGCGGAGCGTCTGATCAGCGGATATCTCACCGCAGACCTGAGCTACGTGCAGTTCGTGCGACGCTACCCAGCACCTGCGGCCAAAGGCGACCCCACAACACTCGAAGAGCAGCAGGCGTACCTTGCCGGTAACGGCGGGCTCAACTGGGCAGCGTGGGTCAGTTCGAATCTGCTCGGGGTGTTGTTTGCGGCGTCGGTCCCGGAGTCGCTGGGACTTGGCTTCGCAGGAATCCTCGGCCTGCTCGGCGTGTGCTTATCCCTCCTTGGCGGGCCCCAGACAGTGAGCAACGGATTGCGGGTTGTGGCAGCACTCGCCGCTGGCACCTGCGCGGTGCTCGCAGCGGGTCTACCGCTCAAGCTCAACATCGTCGTTGCAATTGTGATTGCGGTGGCAGTTTGTCTGGGCCTTGAACGCGCAACAGGAGCCCCGACCCCGTCCTCGGACGGGTAAGCGAGACCCCGGAGAATGCCCGCAGCGGCAGGCGAGTGCCTCGATCAGATCCACCTGCCCGGCTGGCTGCAGGAAACTGATTTGTTCGGCTGGCTGAAGGAAACTGACTTGTCCGGCTGGCTGCAGGAACTCGGTCGGTCCGACTGGCTGGGCGCAATCGATCCGCTGCACGCAATCACGATCGTTGCAATGGCGCTCATCACGATGATCACCCGATCCTTCTTCCTGATCCCCGAGCGCCAACTCACGCTTCCAGGTTGGGCCCTTCGCGGCTTGCACTACGCGCCGATCGCAGCCGTAGTCGCCGTGATCGTTCCCGAGATCATCATGACCCAGGGAATGCTCATCGACACCTGGAAGGATGCAAGAATCTTCGGTGCCCTCGCAGGTTTGCTCTATTTTCTCGTACGACGGGGCCGTGGGCAGGTTGTGCTGGGCACCATGCTGAGCGGTATGGCGGTGTTTCTGCCACTTCGGCTCGGATGGGGGTGGTGAATCCTCAATTTCGGATCATCCTGCCGACCCGGTGCAGTCCGGAGGGAGGCGATGAACCCATAGGCTCGGATCCTCCTGATGACCCGGTGCAGTCCGGAGGGGGCAACCCGCTCAAACGTGGGACAATCGTCCTGGGGGCGTAGCCCTTCCGATGACCTTTCGGGCTCTCATCCAGGATCGCTTCATTGTCGGGCTTCTTGGGCTTGGTGTGTTTGGCATGGTGCTTTTCCGGGTTGGTGCGTTTCCGGCGTGGTGCGTTTCCACGTTGAGGCTATTCCACAATCCAGCGTTTCCGGCGTGGAACGCTTCTAGCGTCAAGACAACTCTCTTCCTGACTTTCCCCTATGGCTGCCTACGATGAAGTGCGTGTACTCGATGTGCATCACTGGAATGAATCGCTTTTTTCGTTCAAGACCGGTCGCTTGCCCAGCCTTCGCTTTCGCAACGGCCATTTCGTGATGATCGGGCTCGAGGTGGACGGCAAGCCACTCGTTCGTGCTTACAGCATCGCGAGCCCGAACTATGCAGAACATCTCGAGTTCCTGTCGATCAAGGTACCCGACGGCCCTCTTACCTCACGACTGCAGCACGTTCGGGCAGGCGACCCGCTGCTCATCGGACACAAGTCCGTGGGCACGCTGGTGATCGACGATCTGCGTCCCGGCCAGCGGCTTTTTCTCTTCGCCACGGGCACCGGCCTTGCGCCCTACATGGCAATCATTCAGGATCCGGAGACCTACGAGCGCTTTGAATCGGTGGTGCTGATCCACGGCGTCCGCCTTGTGAGCGAACTCGCCTACAGCAGCTTCATCCGCGAGGTGTTGCCAGGGCATGAACTGATCGGCGAGATGGTTTCGCGCCAACTCGTGTACTACCCCACGGTGACCCGCGAGGCATTTCTGCATACCGGACGGCTCACCACCGCGATTCAGTCGGGCCAGCTGTTTCGCGACCTTGGACAGCCACCGCTCAACGCCGAAACCGATCGCGCGATGATCTGCGGTAGCCCAGCGATGCTGAAGGAAACCTCCGCGATGCTCGACGCACTCGGGCTTGCGATTTCACCGAAGGCCGGTGAACAGGGCGACTATGTGATCGAGCGCGCTTTTGTTGAGCGCTGATCACGGTTGCTGCGGGGGCGCTCGCCGCGACCTGCGTCTGCCTTTCGAGCACCAGCGCATGATCGCGGACAGTTCTCGTGCAATGACCGCAGGGTGCCTCTCGAAAGCGGTTGAGGGCTCAGGGCGAACCTGTCATGTGCAGATCATAGGCTGGGTGCTGGGAGCCTTGGCGGTCGTATTCGGCGTCGGGGATGAGCACATAGCCCACACCCCATACTGTCTGCAGGTAACGTGGATTATGCGGGTCATCCTCGATGAGTTTACGCAAGCGTGAAATCTGCACGTCAAGGCTACGGTCGCTGCTCTCGTAGTCACGGCCGCGCGACAGTTGCATCAGCCGCTGACGCGAGAGAGGCTCGCGCGCATGGCGCGCCAGAGCCTTGAGCGTCGCGAAGTCGGAGGTTGTGAGTGGAACGCTCACCCCGTCCTTGCGCAGACTTCGGGTGGAGAGATCGAGTTCGAAGGATCCAAACCGGAAACGCTGCGTCTCGTTGCTCGGCGCGCCGGGCATCTCGTTGAGCCGCGAACGGCGCAGAACACACTGGATCCGTGCAAAAAGTTCTCTCGGATTGAAGGGTTTGGGAAGATAATCATCCGCCCCAGCTTCCAGACCAGTGATTCGGTCGCTTTCGTCTCCGCGAGCGGTGAGCACGATGATTGGCAGGTCGGATTGCGAGGAGCGCAGGCGCGAGATCACCTGCAGCCCATCCTCGCCCGGCATCATCAGATCCAGCACCATGAGGTCGAAGCGCTGGTGTCGCATCACCCGGTTCATGGCGAGCGCATCTTCGGCCACCACCACCGAAAAGCCATGCTGGCTCAGGAAACGTCGAAGGAGATCGCGAAGCCGCGGATCATCGTCAACGATCAGGATGTCGGGCGAGCGTCCGGCCGAAAATATCATGGTGGCCCGGATCATAAACCAGAGCGAGGGTCTGCTTTGCGCACCTGTGTTTCGGATTTGCCGGAGCGCAGGGCGGATCGAAAGGGGAGCAGGGCAGCGAGGGCCAGCAAGCTGAGCGCAAAAGTGATCCAGAGCGCGTGTTCACCCCACCGGGCAAGCGCCAGTCCAAAGAGCCAGGGAGCGAGCGCCTGCGTGAAACGCGAAAGGGCCAGGAGCCTGCCCACACGCTCGCCGTAGCCCGCAGCGCCGAAAAGGGCAAGCGGTAGTGTGCCGCGTGCGATGGTCTGGGTGCCAGTACCCAGGCCGTGCACCAGCGCAAAGACCATCGCAGCGCCAGGTCCAACGAGCATCAATGCGAGCACCGCAAGCGGATGCGCAAGGTCGGCAAGCCATGCGGACCACAGTGGATGAACGCGTCCGAAAGGCCCGAACTGCAGCAGTCGTGCCCCGACTTGCGCCGGCCCGATCAGGGCCCCGGCGGCAACCGCGAGCGCAAGGCTCGCACCGGATGCCTGCAGGACAGTGGGCAGATGCGCCGCCATCGCAGTTCCTGCAAAGCCGGTGGCGGCAAAGGCAAACACCAGCAAGGCGGTGCCGTGACTCGGGTTGTAAGCAGTGCCGGTTTTCGCCGAATCCGCGGTGTCCACCGAATCCGCGGTTTTCGCGGGTTCCGAAGTTTTTGCACTATTCGCGGCATGCGCAGCTTTCGCGGTTCTCGGAGGCGGTGTCGGCGGTTGGATGAGGGGCGCGGCAGGATCGCAGGGCGCATCGCGCAGTGGTGGATGCGGAATGCGTCGGTTGAGCAGCACCCCCAGCGACAAGTGCAGCAGGGCCCACCCCAGCAATGCTCCCCGCCAGCCGAAGGCAGTCTGCATCGCCATGCTGAGGGGCCAGCCAACGGTACTCGCAAAGCCCGCGATCAGGGTGATTCCTGTGATCGCCTGGCGCGCCCCAGCTCCATAGAGACACACCAGGGCAGCGAAGGCAGCATCGTAGAGTCCAAAGCCCATCGCGACGCCGATTACGAGCCACGCACCAAGAAGGCTGATGCCGCCCTGGGCCGCAGCGAGCAGGACCAATCCGAGGGCAAAGAGCGCATTGGTAAAAGGCAGCACCGTACGCCCGCCGTGCCGGTCAATCAACCGCCCGGCGCGTGGTCCGAAGAGTGCGGCCACCAGCAGGGCCACACTGAAGCAGAAGTGCACCTGCGACGCATCGGTCCCGAGGTCGGCAGCGATCGGTGCAGCGAGTACTGCAGGCAGGTAGTACGAAGAGGCCCAGGCAAGGGTCTGCGCAGTACCAACGACGAGCACCGTTGGAAGGGTATTCACCCCTGAGGCTTCGCGGCTACGACCCGGATGTCAGCGGATACGCCTCGCGCTGCGTATCAGCACATCGTCCGTGGGGACGTTGGAAAATCCGGCAACCGAAGCCGTGGGGATCGTGGCAATCGCATCCACCACTTCGATGCCGCGAACGACACTGCCGAAAACAGCGTAGCCTGGGGTTTCAGGGCGATCCGTGGCGGCCGGCCTGAAGTCCAGAAACGGGTTGTCAACAAGGTTGATGAAGAATTGCGAGGTCGCACTGTCGGGCGCGTTGGTGCGCGCCATCGCAAGTGAGCCGCGCACATTGAGGAGACCGCGGTTCGATTCCAGCACGACCGGCGGGAGCGGCGGAGCGCGCGGAGTCATACCGGATTCGAATCCGCCGGCCTGAACCACGAAGCCTGGCACCACGCGATGGAAGATCAGATTGGTGTAGAAATCGGCGGCCACGTAGGCAAGAAAATTGTCGACGGTGAGCGGAGCTGACCGCGGTTGCAGTTCGAGTTCAATCTCGCCACGCGAAGTGTCAAGCACCACGCGGGGCTCGGGTACCGCGAAAGTTCTTGTGTAGACGCTTGCCCCTTGTGCATCGCTGACCGTGAAGTTCACCGCCCCGGTAGTGGTGAGTCTGCAACGGTAGCGCAACTCGGTGGGCGACACCGCTTGAGGGCCCTCCGTGGCAGAGCAACCACTGACCTGCACCTGTAAACCCTCACGAAGCCGGCTTACCCCGATCGAAAACTCGGCATTGCGCCCGTAGAAGAGGTTGCCGCCCTGAACGCTTGCATCGTTCACCACCTCCTGCTCGCCGCAGGCAGGGAGCGCAAGCGTCAAGAAAAGTGCGAGGCAACCCGCGAGGCGCTTCGGAAGCTTTGTTCGACAACCCATCAGGTTTACCGCAACCGGACCGAAAGGCCTGTTGCGCCAGGCATCTGCGTCTGGTTTGATCTCACTCCACCCGACGGGGCGGCGAGAAGAAGTTTGCGGGCACCATCAGCTGATTGCGCTGGCTTTCGAGCGCGCCCAGTTTTGCGCTCTCGGCAAGGTAGTGCTGCCACTCGGGGTCGGCGATCATCGCTGCGCGGCGCCTTGCGCGATCAGCCGCATCCTCGTACATCCAGATGTGCAGATAGGCGTTGGGATCACCGGTATCGGTGGTGAGGTAGGCCACCGGTTGGCCGAGGTGGCGCGTCTGCACCGGCTTGCCGATCCGTTCATAGAGTGAGAGATGGTTACGGATCGTTCCGGGGCGACAGACATAGGTGCGGACATCGAGAAGCATCTTTGAAGGTCCTCTGGATCAGGTTGATTGGAATCCTGCGGTTGGTGCAACAGGGCAGTCCGCAGGTACTTCACGCAGCGACATGTTGGGTAAGCGTGTAGCCTGCAGAGTGGCGCAGCCACACTGCATAGCTGCTCACACATCCCGCCCGCGCATCCCGCCGGCGCATTCCGCTCACGCATCGCGCTCACGCATCTCGTTTACCGCGCGTCTGGCGGACTGGTTGAGCAGGACGTTATCGGTACCGGTGGTGACCATGTCGAAACCCCATGCGATGGCCTGCCGCGCGTAGGCGGTGGTGGCGCAGTGCAACCCGGCATGCAGTCCGCGCTGTCTGGCCTTTTCGAGGACGATCCGGATCGTTTCAACCACGGTGGGATCGACCGGATCCAGTCGAGCCTCGCAACCGAGGGAAAGTCCCAGGTCCGAGGGCCCGATGTAGATTCCGTCGAGACCGGGCGTGCCGAGGATGGCGTCGAGCTCGTGCACTGCCTCGCGGGTCTCGATCATTGCGAGCGCAACCACGCTGCGGTTGGCGTGGTGCGGATAGTCGGCACCCGCATACCACAGCGCGCGGGTGGGGCCGTAGCTGCGATAACCCTCAGGTGGGTAGCGGCAAGCGCCGACGAAAGCTTCGCATTGCGCGCGGGAGTTGACCATCGGACAGATGATGCCCAGGGCTCCGGCGTCGAGAAGCTTCATGATGATGCCTGGCTCGTTCCACGGCACGCGCGCAAGCGGCGTGGTGTTGGTGGTGCTGATCGCCTGCAGCATCGGCAGAGCGTTGGTGTAGTCGAGGAGGCCATGCTGAAGATCGCAGGTGAGCGAGTCCCATCCAGCCTGCGCCATGTTTTCGGCTGCCACCGAACTCGGAATGCCAAGCCACCCGTTGATCACCACACCGGAATTGGCCCAGACCTCGCGTAGGCGGTTGTTGCGCATGCTCTTGCCCTCCGATGTGAAGACCTCATGGTCAGCTGCAAGCATAGCGCTTAGCGCGACACCGTCCGCGTTTGCCTCAGACGCAGCGCAACCAGCAAGGCTACGGCGTTGAACGCGCCGGCAAGGACGATGGCGGTGGAGTAGTTGCCGCTGGCATCGTAGAGGGTGGCTGCAATGAGCGGCAGGCTGATCGCTGCCGCGCACCACCCGATGTAGAGCCGCCCCGCAACCAGACCGAAAAGCGCCATCGGCCACCACTGCCCGATTGCCGCTGCCGAGGCGCCGGAGATCAGACCGTAGCCCATGCCGATCATCGTGAGGCAGGGGACCGCTGCGGAGGCGGTTGGCCAGAGGCTGAGCAGCACTGCACCGCTCAACGCCCACAACTGGGCGCCCGCCATCACCTGCGACACAGGAAATCGATCCACAAGCCACCCGCCAAGGATCCGCGCCAGTGCAATCGCCCCCGTGATGACAGTTGTTGCGGCAAGCGAAGCCCCGAGCCCGGCACCATAGGCTTGCATGATTCCGGCAGCCTGGCTCATCACCATCAGTCCCGCCGAGGCCGCAAGGGTAAAGACGGCCGAAAGGCGCAAGAAAAGCCCCCGATGCTCGAAGGGCTCGGATCGCGGGGATTGGCTGGATTGACCCCGGTGGCCCCGGTGACCCGGTTGACCCTGGTGACCCGACGGGGCTGCCAGGATCGCTGAGGCTTCTGCCGACGGCGCTTCCGCTAACGTAGCGATGGCGGAGTGTTTCGGCGGTCGCAGCAGCCAGGCCGCGCCCAGTACCGAAGCACCGAGCGTGGCGGCAAGGGCGAGCAGTGTGGGTCGCAGTCCGATTTCAGCGATCGCCCATCCCATCAGTGGGGCGCCGAGCATCGCCCCCAGCGGATAGAGGCTCACCACATAGCCATTGACCAGGCCGCGTCGCGCGAATTCCGCCTGGTTCACCCTATGCTGGACCGTGGTGAAGACAAGGCCTGCCCCGAGTCCAAACAGGACGCCGTAGCCAGCGACGAGGTGCAAGAGCGTCTCGGCAGTGGCAGTGATCAGCAGACCTGCGGCCGAGAGCGCTGCTGCGATGCCAAGCAGATGATGCAATGCGAGTCGCGGGTAGAGGACCGGGGCAAGGTTCATCCCCAGCGTGAGCACCATCGTGGCGAGCGCAAAGACCAGGGTCAGATCGGTGCGTTGCAAGCCGAGCAGCGACTCGATCGGCCTGAGCAGCACGCTGAAGGCGTAGATCGTTCCGAAGGGGAGGTTGGCGAGGCTTGCGGCGAGCATCAGGCGCATGGTCGACGCGACCCGGTGGCCTCAGGATTCCACGAAGCGCCTTTCGAACTCCCAGACTTCCGGAAATCCAACGAGGTCATGCAGCTGCGCCATGGTGTAGGCGGGGACAGGGGAGCCGGTTGCACTTCCGTGGTGGAGAAGGTGCAGATAGCTGGCTTCGATGGCAGCGCACGCGACATTCATCCCGGCGGCGGGATAGATCGCCACATCGAATCCCCAGTCCACCAGATCGCTGCGTTCAACGACGGGAGACCTCCCGGTGGGGACCATGTTGGCGAGCAGCCAGGCATCAACCTCTGCGCCGATTCTCTGGAACTCCTCGCCTGATTCCGGTGCCTCCACAAAGACGATGTCTGCGCCTGCACGCGCGAAGGCCTTGGCGCGAACCATGGCCTCGTCGAGCCCCAGTGCGGTGCGTGCGTCGGTGCGCGCCACGATCATCGTGTGTTCGTGGCGCCTTGCACCCACCGCCACCTCGATGCGTCGCACCGCGTCACGCAAGGGGACAACCCGCCTGTTGGGCGTGTGTCCGCACTTCTTGGGCACCTCCTGATCCTCGATCTGGATGGCTTCAACCCCGGCCGCCTCGTAGCCACGGACCGTGTCGCGCACGTTGAGCAAACCTCCAAACCCGGTATCGGCATCAGCGATCAGCGGCTTGTGGGTACCTTCGACGATGCAGCGTGCACGCCCGACCATGTCGGTGTAGGTCACGAGTCCCGCATCGGCCTTGCCGAGATAGGAACCGGAGATGCCGTAGCCGCTCATGTAGAGCGCGGCGAAGTTCATGCGGTCGGCAATGCGTGCGGAGAACATGTCGAAGACGCCAGGGGCGAGCACGAAGTGTCCGAGTTCGAGTTGCTGGCGAAGGGTGGTGCGCAATGCCTTGCTGGGGGTTGACTGCATGGCAGGAGGTGCTCCGGATAAACGCTGATTCGACGAAGTGGGCCAGCACGCGAGCACATGCGGCACTCCTTACAATCCTGCCAGATCTTGCGTTTGCCAACAAAGCGGGGCGAACCAGGGCGAAGCCGCAACAACCGGAGGCTGGCATGGCGTTGCCACTTGAAGGCGTTCGGGTCCTCGACCTCACCAGTGTGATGGCCGGGCCCTACTGCAACATGCTGCTCGGTGATCTGGGGGCCGATGTCGTGAAGGTTGAAACCTTCCCGGGCGGGGATACCTCGCGCGGTTTCATGCCCCAGATCGCGGGCGAGTCCTATTGTTTCACGGTACTGAACCGCAACAAGCGCAGCCTGGCGATCGACCTGAAGCACCCCGAGGGGCACGCGATCGTCAGGGCACTTGCGCTCAAGGCCGACATCATCACCGAGAACTTCCGCCCAGGTGTGATGGCGAAACTCGGTCTCGACTATGCGAGTCTGCGGCCGCCCAACCCCTCGGTCGTCTATGCCTCGATGTCGGGTTTCGGGCAGACCGGCCCCTACGCGGGGCGCGGCGGCTACGACATCGTTGCACAGGGGATGTCGGGGATCATGATGATGACCGGCGAGCCCGGCGGAAGGCCCGTGAAGGTGGGCATTGCGATGAACGACATCGCAAGCGGTGTGACCGCGCTCTATGCAATCCTTGCCGCCTACATTGCCCGCCTGCGTGGAGGATCCGGGCAGTACCTGGAGACTTCGCTCCTCGAGGCGGGGCTCGTCTGGTCGCAGTGGGAGTTCGGTGCATTCTTCGGAGGGGGCGAGATTCCACACGCGATGGGCTCGCGACACCGACGCTCGGCACCGTACCAGGCCTACCGCACGCAGGACGGCTATGTCACGGTTGGTGCCAACAACGAAAAACTCTGGCGTGCTTTTTGCGGGGAGGTATGCGCAAGGCCCGCCTGGCTGCATGATCCGCGCTACACAACCAACGCACTGCGGGTTCAGCACGCCGATGCCCTGCAATCCGACATCGAGGCAGTGTTCACGCAGCATGGAACCGCGCATTGGGTTGAGCGTCTCGATGCAGCGGGTGTTCCCGGCGGTCCGGTGTATGGCTACGACGAGGTGATGCGCGATCCTCACATCGCAGCCCGCGAAATGGTGATCGAACTCGAACATCCCGTGATGGGGCGCATCAAGACCTTTGGTTCGCCGGTGAAGAGCACCGGTGAGCTGGTGTCGATCCGAAGGCCGGCTCCGTGGCTCGGTCAGCATAGCGCTGAAGTGCTCGGTGAACTCGGATTCGACGCTATCGGCATTGATCGGCTCTTTGACGCCAGCGTGGTGCACGATCGCCTGCGAAAAGGGGCAAAGCCCGTGCAGCGCTTGCAGCCCCCGGGAACTTGAGTCTTCGGGCGGACCTGAGCCTCCTCGAGGGACTGGAATGTTCGGGAGTGCGCCTACCCAAGGCGCAAAAAAAGAGGGCCCCTGAAGGGCCCCTGAAAGATCGCTTTCCTGCGATACAGCCCGGAAGCTTCGATCCGCTCGCGTCTCAGACCGTGCTCCGCGAACCCGAGGGAAGCCCCGGATTCCGGACTGCCAGCGGAGTGTAACAAGACATGAGTAAATGTAAATTAACCCTGGTCCCGGAGAGAGCTGCAGCCGGTGCGGCTGCCTTGGGCGATCAGCGCAGCGCCACGTCGAAGCTCCGGCGGGTCGCGGGGCGCGCCATCATCCGTTCGTACCAGTCCTTCACATGAGGATATTCGGCGAAGGTGACCCGGTGGCGCGGGTGCCGCCAGGCCCAGCCGAGGATGGCGAAGCCGGCAATCGAGGGCTCCCCGGAGAAGTGGGGCTCCTCCGCGTCGACGATGGCCGGGATCTTGCGGCCGTTGGGTGTGTCAAAGGCGTAAAGCCTTTAGTTCGCCATCGGGTGTTGTTCCATGTTCGAACCGGGGATTTGCGCTGGCGAGGCCCGATCCGATCGGGGTGGGACGATGCACCTGCCAGCCCGTTTCCGATGCGCGCGGCGACGCCCCGTGACCGCCCGCAGCCGTCTTCGGCTCGGCTGCACCGAGTCCGAAGGCTCTCGCGAGCAGGCGGTAGGAGTGCACCCGCGCGTCGTGGTCGAAGGTCCAGGTGTTGACGACAATCTCGTCGAGTTGCAAGGCGCGTCCCAGTGCACGGATGCGCTCGGCGACCTGGTCGGCGCAACCCACGATGGCTGCGGCACGCACCGCCTCCACGCTCTGCTGCTCTCCCGGGTGGTACACATGCCGGTCGGCTTCCTCGGGGGAGATCAGCGGCTTGCGTACACCGCGCTCGAAGCCGGCGCGCCAGTGCTCACGGGTCTTGAGGAGGTGGCGTGCCTGCGCTTCCGAGTCGGCAGCCAGGGCCCAGATGCAGATCGTGGCGCAAGGCTCGGACAATTCCGCAGACGGGCGGAAGTTGCGCCGGTAGAGGTTGAGGGCAAGCTCCGCGCCACGACCCTCCGAGAAGAAATAGGCAAAGGCATAAGGCAGCCCGAGGTAAGCGGCCAACTGGGCGCCATAGTCCGAACTCCCCAGGATCCATAGTTGCGGCGCCGTAAGCCCCTGGGGGTGCGCCTTCACCTGCGCAAAGGGGTGGTCGGGGTCCAGCGGCGCGCCGCTGACCCATGCCTTCAGGTCCACCACCTGGCGGGGAAACTGGTCGGCACCCGGACCGAAGGGGTTGAGCGCCATCGCGGTGAGCTGGTCCGAGCCCGGGGCCCGACCCAGGCCAAGATCGATGCGCCCGGGGGCGAGCGCCTCGAGAACCCGGAACTGCTCGGCCACCTTCAGCGTGGCGTAATGCGGCAGCATCACGCCTGCGCTACCCACGCGGATTCTCGCGGTGCTTACTGCGATTGCGGCCATGAGCACTTCCGGCGCACTACCCACAATGCTGTCGGTGTTGTGGTGCTCCGACACCCAATAGCGGTGATAGCCCAGTCGGTCGCAGTGCCGGGCCAGATCGAGGCTGTTCACGATGGCCTGCGACGCTGCGGTGTTGCGCACTGCAATGCTTTGATCGAGTACCGAGAGCTTCATGGATCGGGAGTTGGGGCGGCGTAACGTTCCCGGCGTAGCAGGATGAGGTTGCGCAGATAGACCAGCAGGCCAAACCCCTGCCCCACGATGAAGACCGGGTCTTCGCGCCAGATCGCGTAGGCAAGGAGGGTAGCACCGCCTGCGAGACTGAAGTACCAGAAGAGGACGGGCACAACGCTCCTGCGGGCACGCTCGCTCGCAATCCACTGGATCAGGAAGCGCGCAGAAAAGAGCGCCTGTCCCAGAAAACCCACGGCGATCCAGAAGGCCTGGCTGCTGAGATTCATGCTTGCCCCGACAGGCTGGGCGGCTTCAGAGCTTCATTTCGAGCTGAAGCCGCCAGTTGATGAACGAGGTATTCGTGGTGAGTACCTCCTGGCGCAGGTCGCCAAAGCGTGGATCGGTCGATCCGCGCTGAATCCGCCCGGTGAGGAAGTCGATCGGGTGGAGGTTGTTGCCGCTCAGCCGCAGTTGGACCGTGGGCGAAAGGATCCACAGGGCGTAGGCATCCCAGACGCGCTTGAGGCCGGTATCGACCACGGTTTCACCGACGCGGCCCTCGGGGCTCACCTCGTAGGCGGTACGGGTGCGGTAGCCAGGCACAAGGTTGAGGTTGCCGCCGACCCGCAGTGGCGCGGAGCGGAAACGGTGATCGACCCCGAAGTTTCCGATCAGCCGGGCCTGCTCGTCGAGCCTGTTGTAGGGCCCCGGCACCGACTGCACTTCGGACCTGAAGAGGCTGAGGTTGCTGCGCAGTTCGCTGCGCGGCGCTTGGGCGATCCACTGGTCGAGGCGGAACCTGGCCTCGAGTTCGACGCCCTGGGTGAAGGCATCCCCCACATTCTGCATCCGGCTCACCCAGCGCTCGACAGTCGACCAAGGCACCGGCTCGAGCCTTGTGACACTGCGCATGTAGTCACTGATCTGGCGGTGAAAGAGGTTGAGGCTCAGGCTTCCGCCCTCCTTGAGATACTTCTCGAAGGCGAGGTCGATGCCTGTGGCAAGTTCAGGCCGAAGCGCAGCGTTGCCCGCGCGGTCCGGGCTCAACGGCGTGTTGGTGGCATCCAGCGGGAAACGCGGATCCACCGTTGGCCGGGCAATCAGTGCGGCCAGCGTGGGGGCCTTGTAGCTCCGGGTGAGGCTGAGGCGGATCTGATCGCGGGCGTTCTCATCAGGCTTCCACACGGTGTGAAAGAGCGGCGTCCAGACCGAAGACCGGTTGTGGGGTGTCTCGCCGTCGAGTGCTTCGCCGCGGGTGGTGATGCCCTCCCAGCGCAAACCGGCGCTTGCGGACCAGCGCGGGGAAATGTTCCATTCGTCCTGAACGTAGGCCGCCAGACGCTGGCTCGAAGCCTTGAGCGTATCGCCGAACTCGCCGAGCACACGTTGCCCGTTGAGCGACTGGACCCTGCTCTCCTCCCGCCATGCCGGCGACCATTCGGCGCCGCTCACGAGGCTGTGCTCGTTGTCGAGGACCCGCGAGAACTTGCCCACCAGATTGAGGCTGCGTTCCTCGATGCGGCTGTCGTCCTGCGCAGTGCGCAGCAGCATGCCCCCGCGGTCGAACTCCTCTCTGCGGCTCTCGCTGGTGCTGCGCCATGAGGATCCGCCGCCCTGGAATTCAAGGCGCATGCCCTGCCCCAGATTTCGGCGTATCACGCTGTTGAGCCTTCCAATGGTGAACGCGCTCTCGTTTGCGCCCGTCCCCTGGTCGAAACCCGGCTGACTTTGGGCAAGTGGGCTGCCCGCAAGTTGGCTGAAGCGGAGATCGCGGCGCGTGTCGGTCTGCGCATGAAAGACCGACGGCATCAGGAGGATCGTCTCACCCATCGCGGCACGTTGCTCGAGCCTGCCGGTGAGGTTGAGCCCGTGCCGCAGCGTTGTGCTGCGGTTGTCGATGCGCTGCGCGCTCAGGAGCGCATCGTCGGCATCCCTGAAGTCCCGGAACTCAGCGCTTTCCCGGTCTTCGCGGTCTGATCGAAACGCGCTCATCGAAAGGTTGTAGATCCAACGCTCGTGGCTGTTGTTGTAGGTCCAGGAGAATCCCGGCGAGAGGCGCCCGCTTTCCACCCCCACTCCTGCGCGCAGGTCGTTGAGGCGACGCACAAAGCCTTCGCGGGTGATGATGTTGATCGTCCCCCCGATCGCGCGGGCGCCGGTCTCGGCGGTGGGCGCGCGCAGGATCTCGATACGCTCGATCTGCTCCGGGGTGAGGGAATCAAGCGAAAAGCCCGGCGGCGTTCGCTGCCCATCGATCAGCAACTGGGTGTAGCCAGCACCCAGGCCGCGCATGCGCGGTGGTCCTCCGCGGCCCGGCGGGCCGCCCAGCGTGATACCAGGCAGGCGGCGCAACACCTCGGTCACGCTGGAATCGCCGAATTGCTCGATCTGCTCACGCCCGATCACGATCCTGGCGGAAGTGGAGAAGCGCCGCTGCTCATCGTCGCTCCAACCACGTCCGCGCACCTCGACCCGCTCGCCTGCAGCGGCAGGCTTGCTTTCGGCAGCGCCGGGCTCCGGGGCCGCGCTCCGGGGCGTCTGCGCTTCGGGGGTTGGACCCTCCGGAGTCCGGGCGCCGGGCGGTTGGCTCTCGGGCGCCGCAGTCTGCGCGAGCGTGGGCGCGCCAAGGGCGACCACCAGGCAGGCAAGCGCACCTGCGGGAAAGGAAGGCATGGGAGTCCTCACAAGGAAGTCGCGCTGCAAAGGCCATGGAAACCGCATCCGGCCGATTTTGCCTTGGCTTGCAGGGCAAGTTTCCGGAGCCCGCAACGCTCTTCAGCAACATGCTCCCGCGCTTCGCGTGTAGCCTTGCCTGTCTGGGTCGTGCAAGGCCCTGGCACACTCGAAGGCGTCAAGCAAGCTGCGTCATGCTCACCAAGTCTCTCCCTGCGAACCCCCCAGGCGTTGCCATCATCGGTGCGGGCCATAACGGCCTGGTCTGCGCGTACTACCTTGCGCGCGCCGGTTGCCAGGTGGAAGTTTTCGAAGGACGCAGCGTCGTTGGCGGCGCAGTCCTCACGCAGGAGTTTCACCCCGGATTCCGCAACTCGGTGGCGAGCTACACCGTGAGTCTGCTCGATGAGTCGGTCATTGCCGAGATGGGACTGCGGGCGCAGGGGCTGCGGATCGTGGAGCGGCCTCTGGCCAACTTCCTGCCGCTCGAAGATGCCCGGGCGCTGCATCTTGGCGGTGGGTTGGCGGCGACCCAGGCGTCGCTGGCCCGGTTTTCGCAGCGCGACGCAGAGCGGCTACCCGGCTACTATGCGCAGCTCGAGCGGGTGGGCGACGCACTGGCCCGATTGGCGCGCGAAGCGCCGCCGGCCTGGGAAGGCGAGCAGTCGTGGCTCGACTGGAGTCGCAGCGGCTCGAGCCTCCTGGGGCGCGCACGCGAACTGGCGCAGCTCAACGCGGCCGACCGCCAGATGCTGCTTCGACTGCTCACCGACAGCGCCGAGGACGTGCTCGCACCCTGGTTCGACTCGGATCCGGTTCGCGCCGCCTTTTCCTTCGACGCGGTGGTGGGGCACCTGGCAAGTCCGCGCGCACCGGGCACTGCATATGTCTTGCTGCACCACTGCTTCGGAGGGGTGAACGGCAAGCGCGGCCAGTGGGGACACGCCATCGGAGGCATGGGCGCAATCAGCGAGGCGATGGCGCGCGCCTGCGTATCGCTCGGTGTGCGGCTGCACTGCGATGCGCCGGTTGCGCGGGTGGTCGTGGAGCGGGATGCGGTAATCGGAATCGAACTCGCGTCGGGAGCCTTCCGCCCGGCGCAGATCGTGGCGTGCAATGCACATCCACGCATACTCGCCGACCGCCTGCTCGCGGGCGCAACCCTGCCGGAGGACTTCCGGGTGGCGATGCGCCACTACCGCTCCGAGTCGGGCACCTTCCGCATGAACCTTGCGCTCAGCGGGCTGCCACGCTTCAGCGCCGCGCCTGAGTCCGGCCCGCACCTCGCAAGCGGGATCATCCTGAGCCCTGGTATCCAATGGATGGAGGCGGCCTACCGTGACGCGATCGACCACGGTATGTCGCAGCGTCCGATCGTGGAGATGCTCATCCCAAGCACGCTGGACGATTCGCTCGCGCCCCCGGGGGCGCATGTGGCGAGTCTTTTCTGCCAGCACTTCCGCAGGGAACTGCCCAACGGTGCGTGTTGGGATGATGCGCACAAGAACCGCGCGATCGAGGCGATCCTGGGCGTGGTCGAGTGCTTCGCGCCCGGGTTCCGGCGGCTCATCCTTGGCATGCAGGCGCTTTCCCCGCTGGATCTCGAGCAGGGCTTCGGCCTTGTCGGGGGCGACATCTTCCACGGCCGGATGAGTCTGTCGCAACTCTGGGCCGCGCGTCCTGCGCTGGGCTGGGGTCGCTACCGGATGCCGCTGCACGGGCTCTACCTTTGCGGATCGGGAGCGCACCCCGGCGGCGGTGTGAGCGGCCTGCCGGGGCGCAACGCCGCCCGGCAGATCCTCGACGATCAGTCTGCAGCGCGTTCCCTGCTTTCGCGCGCCTTGAGTTTCAGACGCCAGCCGTGAAGCAGCGGCTCGGTGTAGCCCGAAGGCTGCTCCAGGCCCTTGAATACCAGATCGCAGGCCGCCAGATACGCCAGGGACTCGGCGAGGTGTCCGGCCATCGGACGGTAGGCAGGGTCGGAAGCGTTTTGCCGATCCACCACCGCAGCCATGCGGGCAAAGACGCTGCGCACTTCGTCCTCGCCAACCACGCGGTGCAGCAACCAGTTGGCGATGTGCTGGCTCGAGATGCGCAGTGTGGCGCGGTCCTCCATGAGCGCAATGTTGTGGATGTCGGGCACCTTCGAGCAGCCCACTCCCTGATCAATCCAGCGCACCACGTAGCCGAGGATGCCTTGCGCGTTGTTTTCGAGTTCCTGCAGCACCTCCTCCCGCGGCCACGATGCCGCGGCGCTGACGGGAACGCTGAGCATGTCCTCCAGGATACCCTCCGCGTCGTCGGGCTCAGCTTCCATGCGCGCCTGGATCGCCGCCACGTCCACTGCGTGGTAGTGCAGCGCATGCAGCGTGGCGGCCGTGGGCGAAGGCACCCAGGCGGTGGTTGCGCCGGCCTGCGGGTGCGCAATTTTCTGCTCCAGCATTGCGGCCATCCGATCGGGCATGGCCCACATCCCCTTGCCGATCTGCGCACGTCCGCGTAATCCGCAGGCGAGGCCCACCCGCACGTTGTTGCGCTCGTAGCCGGCGATCCAGCGTGAGGACTTCATTGCCGCCTTGCGGATCATCGCACCCGCGTGCATCGCGGTGTGCATCTCGTCGCCGGTGCGATCGAGAAAACCTGTGTTGATGAAGGCAACCCGCGCAGCGCCCGCAGCGATACAGGCCTTGAGGTTCAGGCTGGTGCGGCGCTCCTCGTCCATGATGCCGAGTTTCACCGTGTTGGGCTCGAGCCCGAGCACCGCCTCCACGCGCGCGAAGAGCTCGCAGGCAAAGGCGGTCTCCTGAGGTCCGTGCATTTTCGGCTTCACGATGTAGACCGAGCCGCTGCGGGTGTTGCGGATCGCATCGCGGGCGTCGCGTTTGAGGTCGTGGATCGCAATCGCGGTGGTGACCATCGCATCGAGGATCCCTTCCGGAATCTCCCGCCCCTGCGCATCGAGCACCGCCGGGTTGGTCATCAGGTGGCCCACGTTGCGCAGAAAGAGCAGCGAGCGCCCGTGCAGCACGAGATCCTGCCCGTCAACACCCTTGTAACGCCGGTCGGGATTCAGTCTGCGGGTGATGCGCTGCCCGCCTTTGTCGAGGCCTTCCTCGAGCGTGCCTTTCACCAGGCCGAGCCAGTTGGCGTAGCCGAGTACCTTGTCGTCGGCATCCACAGCCGCCACCGAGTCTTCGAGATCGACGATGGTGGTGACAGCCGCCTCGAGAACCACATCCTGGATTCCGGCCGGATCGCTCTTTCCAATGCTACCTTCGCGGTTGAACAGCAGGTCGATGTGCAGTCCGTGGTGGCAAAAGAGCAGCGAGGCTGGCGCCTGCGGCTCGCCTCGGTAGCCCTTGCACGATTGCGGGTGACACAGCCCGGTGCGGGTTCCGTTGCGCAGTTCCACTTCGAGGCGCAGGCGCCGCGTCTGGGCATCCCCGTTGCCGTCGACCAGACGGTAGTGCGCCGCATCGGCGTGCGAACCTGTCTCGAGGGGCAGGCTCTGGTCGAGAAAACGCCGGGCATGAGCGATGACGCGCGCGCCGCGGATCGGGTTGTAGCCGCCCGCCCGGGTGGCGCCATCCTCCTCCGGGATCACGTCGGTCCCGTAGAGCGCGTCGTAGAGCGAACCCCAGCGGGCGTTGGCAGCGTTGAGTGCGTAGCGCGCATTCAGGATCGGGACCACGAGCTGCGGTCCGGCCTGCTGGGTGATCTCGGTGTCGATCCCGCTCGTGCAGAGCCGCACCTCGCCGGGCTCATCGACCAGGTAGCCGACCGAAACCAGAAACTGACGGTAGGCGGGAAGGTTCTCGATCGGGCCGGGATTCGCCTTGTGCCAGGCATCGATCGCGTCTTGCAGACGCTCGCGTTCGGCCAGCAGGGCGCTGTTGATCGGGGTGAGATCGGCTACAAGGGCGTCGAAGCCCGCCCAGAAACGCGCTGGGGTTACCTCAGTTCCGGGCAGGACCTGATCGTTGATGAAGGCGTAAAGCGGGCTGGCAACCTGCAGCCTGTGGATGGCAACACGTGGAGTCATGCAGAGGAGGTCCTGGAGGGTGAGCAGAGGCGGCGCGCCAGCCTTGGCGGCCTTTCGAGGGATCGACGGCTCCGACGCCTTCGTGAGTGGACTTCGTGCACCGTCGACCCGGATCATAATGGAGCCCGCCAGCGAAACGCGCGAGGTAACCAGGAGCACCGATGCCGGGGTCAATCTTCATCGACGGGGAGGCGGGGACCACGGGCCTGCAGATTCGGGAGATTCTGGAGAGCTCGGGCGAATTTCAGCTGCTCGCGATTCATGAGGCGCGACGCAAGGACCCCCTTGCCAAGCTCGAACTGATGGCGCAGGCCGATCTGGTGGTGCTTTGTCTGCACGACGATGCAGCGCGCGCTTCGGTGGCCCTGATCGACACCCTCGGCAGCCGTCAGCCGAGGATTCTCGATGCCTCGAGCGCGCATCGGGTGAACGAAGCCTGGGTCTACGGCTTTCCCGAACTGGCCCCTGAGATGGCGGCGCGCATCGGCGCAGCGCAGCGGGTGAGCAACCCGGGATGCCATGCCACTGGCGCGATCGCACTGCTTGCGCCGCTGATCGCTGCCGGGATCGTCCCGAGCGACACCCCGCTCACCATCCAGTCGGTGTCGGGCTACTCGGGCGGCGGACGCGCCATGATCGAGGCGCATGAGCAGGGGCAGGCCCCGCGCTTCGAACTCTACGGGCTGGGTCTCGAGCACAAGCATGTGCCCGAGATCATGGCGCACAGCGGGCTCGCTTGCCGGCCAATCTTTGTGCCTTCGGTGGGCAACTTCCGGCAGGGCATGCTGGTGTCGATCGGCCTGCACCTCGACACGCTGCCCTCGCGCCCGGAGGCGCACGATCTGCTCGAGGCCTACCAGCGCTGCTACAGCGCCCATCCCTCGGCCCCTTGCGCGGGATTCGTGCAGGTGCTTCCTCCAAGCGGCAACGGCCGGCTCGATGCACTTGGCGTCAACCAGACCAATCGGCTCGAGGTGCGCGTGTTTGGCAATGAGGCGCGGCGCCAGGCTGTGCTGGTGGCCCGCCTTGACAATCTGGGCAAGGGCGCAAGCCGGGCGGCTGTTCAGAACATCCGCCTGATGCTTCCGACGCGAATGCACGATGAACGCGCGCCGGAAGCGGCTCGGCACCCTGCCTGAGCGGATCGGCTGAGCGCAGCGCTGGATGGACGACACCGGTCTGGTTGTGCTCGCCTTGATGCTCGGAGTCAAGCATGGTCTGGATGCCGACCATCTTGCCACCATCGACAGTCTTACCCGATGGGCAGCCTCGCACGCTTCGGCGTCATGGTCGAGGCGCTGCGGGTTGCTGTTCTCGATCGGCCACGGCGTCGTCGTTGTGGCGACTGCGGTTGCGGTGGCGGCCTGGGCTCAGACCTGGACGGTCCCGGTCTGGTTCGACCGGCTCGGAAGCTCGCTGTCGATCGTTCTGCTCACAGCGCTGGGTCTTCTCAACCTCAAGCAGGTGTTCGGCACGCCGCCCGATCAGGCGGTGCAACGGCGTGGACTGCTGCACTGGATGGTCTCGCGCAACCGCGGCGTACGCTGGGGTCACCCGCTTTGGTCGCTCGCCATTGGCGCACTTTTTGCCCTGTCCTTCGACACGCTTTCGCAGGCCTCGCTTTTTGCGCTCTCGTCTGCGGCGCACGGTGGCTGGCCGGCGGCGATGGGGTTGGCGCTTACCTTCACCGCAGGAATGCTGCTCACCGACGGACTCAACGGGTGGCTGGTGTCGGAAGTGCTGCAACGCTCGGACCGTGCCGGTGTGATCGCCTCCCGCGTGCTGGGCCTGCTGGTTGGCGCGCTCAGCCTGAGCATTGCGGGCCTCGGTGTGGCGCGCCAGTTTGCGGTGGGGCTCGACGAGATCCTGGCCGACCGCGCACCCTGGATCGGTCTCGGACTCACGGCCACGATCGTGCTGGTGGCGCTCTGGCTGGTGCCGCCGCGGGTGCTCTCAGCGCGGTTTGCGCGCCAGCCAGAAAAAGACTGAACCCAGCGCGGCCAGGCCGGCAAGCACGCTGAAGCCGTAGCGGTAGTGGCCGGTGAGGTCGGCAAACGCTCCGGCAAGAAGCGGTCCGCCAATCTGGCCCACCATGATGATGATCCCCGAGAGTCCGAGGATCATGCCGATCGACTTGCGCCCGAAGTAGTCGGCGCGCAAGGCCTGCATGAAAGGCCCGCGCAAGCCCCAGGCGCTTCCGTGCAGCACGGCAAAGGCGAGCAGCATCCAGGTCGCGCGCGACCACGCCAGCATCAGCAGCCCGCTCGCATGCATCAGCATGCAGAGTGCCGCAATCTTGCGTTTTTCATAGCGGTCGCCCGACCACCATCCGATCAGCACCCCCACGATCTGAAAAGCGGTCATCAGCGTGATCAGGAGCGAGGCTTGCGCCACCGAGTAGCCGAGACCCTCCTTGAGGTGGTTGATCGCGTGTACATTCACTGCCGTCACCACAAAGAGTGCCGAGCCATGCCCAAGACTCAGAAGCCAGAACGCCGGGGTTCGCAGTGCTTCCCGGGTGGTGAACTCGCGTTCACCGGGTTCGCCCGCCGCGGTGCTTGGCTCGCGCGGGGGCAGGCCGTCCACCAACTGGCCAAGGTCGGCGGGGCGACGCACGAAGTTGCGCGCGAGCGGCCAGCCGGCGAGGATGAACACGAGCCCCGAGCAGAAAGCGGTGGTCCTCCAGCCCCAGATCTGGATTGCCCAGGCCACCAGCGGTACCGAGATGCCGCCAAACGCCAGCCCGAGCGACAGCGCAGACAGTGCTCGCGCGCGCAACCGCTCAAACCAGTGAATGATCGCCACGTTGATCGGGAAAAAACCGCAAAGACTCGATCCAAATGCGATCACTACAAAGGCTGCGTAGAAGCCGGCAAGGGTTTCGATCTGGCTCAACAGCATGAAACCTGCGCCCATCACGCAGATGCCGATGCGGATCATCCCTTGCGGCCCGAATCGGTCGATCACCCAGCCCAGTGCCGGACCGAGCGCGGCCGCCTCGAGCGGTTGCAGCGTTGCGGCGCCCGAGAGCGCGGTCTTGCTCCAGCCGAATTGCGCACTCAGCACTGCGAGGTAGGCGCCGAAGGCCTGATGCAGCAACCCGGCCTGCAGAAACTGGATCCCTGCTCCGGCGCTCACCATACGCCAACCGTGGAAGCGCCACGCATCCGTCAGCGCTGTGCGCATCGGCCCTGCCCCGCGATCCCGGAATCCAGCATCCTGCGAGCATAAACCCGATGGACCTTGCCTGGCACTGCCACGAATTCGAAGCGCTGCGTCCTGCGCAGTTGTACGACCTGCTGCGCCTGCGTATCGCGGTCTTCGGCGTGGAACAGCAGTGCGTGTACCAGGACCTCGACGGGCTCGACCCCGGCGCGCAGCACCTGCTCGGCAGCCTGGGTCTGGCACAGCCTCGTCTTGTGGCGTATGCGCGCTGCCTGCCTCCTGGTCTCAAGGGCCCGGAGGCCTCGATTGGAAGGGTTGTGGTGGATGCAGACTTCCGTGGTTGCGGCCTCGGGCATGAGTTGATGCGCCGCGCACTGGCGCACTGTAGGCTGCTCTATCCTGGCGTGGCGGTACGGATCAGCGCGCAGGCACACCTGCAGCGCTTTTATGCAGGCCATGGCTTTACCGGCATCGGCGAGGTGTACCTCGAAGACGGTATCGCCCACCGCGTCATGCTGCGCCTGGACGGCGCTACCGGACGAGGGACATCTCCCGGGCAAAGACCTCTTCCATCTCGCGGCGAAACAGCACTGCGGGATCGTGAGGGATGACTGCCACGTCAGCCCAGGTCAAGGCGGCTCCGACTGGCACCGCACGCTTGAGTTCGATGCCATGCGCCAGGCCAAGCGGCAGACCGCCGATCGCTAGCGATGCGGAAGCGGGCATGAGCCTTCCATACACCGTGTAGCCGCCCTCTCCGTCGAGGCGCTCGCCCGGGCTCAGGTCGCGCTTGGCGGTGGCCACCACATCCCCATGCCAGGCAATCGGTGCTCCAGTTGGTTCGCGCCGCAGTCCCACCGAGGCAACACTGATCCCGAGTTCCAGCCCGATCAGATGGAAGGGCTTGTACATCGCGGTGTATTCACCGCTCGGGTCCGTGACGAGACCGTATTCCCTGAAGCAACGGCGCACATAGTCGCTGGCGCCCGCCAGCGTGACGTAGACGCCCCAGCGCAGGTCGCGAAACACCGGACGACCGTCACGCTCGAGGCTCGAGACCACCTCCACCTGCCCGCGCTGCGCGAGCGTGCCCCCTGCGCTTTGCGGCCGCAGGATCCGTGCAAGATCGTCGACGCCGCATGGAGGAAAGTGCAGGCCCGTGGCTGCGGGTTGCAGGCCTGTGGCGTTGGCCACCGCAGCCATCTCGATCGCCGATTTGGTGCCGTCGAGAAAGGAATTGAACATCTGCGGGTTCATACCGCCAGCCTTGGCATCGCTCGCGCTGATTCCATAGTGCGTCCAGACGGTGTCTGGGGTTGAGGCATGGTAGGCCGGCAAATACTTGGTGCCCTTGCCGGCGGCCACAACTTCGAAGCCTGCGGCCCGCGCCCAGTCGACCATCTCGCAGATCAAGGCAGGCTGATCGCCGTAAGCGAGCGAATACACGATACGGGCAGCGCTTGCCTTACGGGCAAGAAGCGGGCCCGCAAGTGCGTCGGCCTCCACGTTCACCATCACGATGTGCTTGCCATGCTTGCAGCAGGCAAGCACGTGTGCGATCCCTGCCGCAGGGTGCCCTGTGGCATCGATCACCAGGTCGAGCAACGGGTTGGCGATCACGCGGTCGACTTCGTCGGTCACGAAGGTCGTGCGCTTGACGCAGGCCGCCTCGAGCGACTGCGCGCCGTACTGTTCGTCTGGGAAGCCCGTGCGCCTGAGACTCGCGCGCGCCTGTTCGGGTCGCAGATCAACCACCGCCAGCAGATGAATGCCCGGCGTGGAGCGTGCCTGCGCAAGAAACATCGCCCCAAACTTGCCCGCACCGATCAGCGCGACGCGCAGGGGGTGGCCCTCGGCCTCGCGTTGGCAGAGCCTGCGATGAAGGTTCATCGAATCTCCGGGATTTCAGGGTTGGCCGAGACCGCCATCTCAAGCCGTGGCGACTTCCCGCGCATCGGCTGGGTTGGCACTGGAAGCCCGCCCGGCGCTCGCGGTTTTCCCGGCGCTCGCGGCTTGCCCGGCGCTCGCGGCAGTCCACGAATTCGGTCCGTCGCCCCGACGCAAGGCTTCCTCGTCGATCTCATGGCCTGGCCAGGGCAGCGCCTTCAGGTCGCTGCGAAAGAGACAGTCGTCGGACAAGGGACGCACCGGCGTGAAGTTGCGGTGGGCGATCCATGGTGGGCGCCTGGCCTTGCGGATATGGTTTGATACAGCGCACAGGCTGAGGTACACGATCACCCGGTTCCACGGACTCATGTTCGGAGGCGACCCGTGCACCAGGCAGCCATGGAACATCAGCATCGACCCCGGGGGGCCCTTGGGTGCCACGATGCCTCCCTGGCCCACCAGTTCGCCAACCTTGGCGTGATCCAGGGTCCAGAGCGGATAGCTCGTTGTGCTCAGATCGTGCGCCGCCGGGATCGCCCCGGCGCGATGCGATCCGGGGATGAAATAGAGCGGACCGTTGAACTCGTTCACCTCGTCGATGAAGATCGCCACGTTCATCGCGCGCGGCGCCGGCATTCCGTCGTCATTGCTCCACGTGCCAAAGTCCTGATGCCACTGCCAGACGTCCCCGTCGAAGGCCTGTTTGCCGTTGATCTTGAATTGATGCATGTAGACCGGCTCGCCAAGATACTGTTCAACCGGCTCCACCATCCGGGGGTGCCTGGCGAGCCGTGCAAAGACTTCACTGTAGGTGTGCGCCGCAAAGCTCGTTCTTGGCGTGACGCCATCCCTCTCCCGGATCACCTCAGGACGGAACTCGTCGTAGATCCGCGGCACCTCCTCGCGGAGTACCCGCATCTCTTCGGCCGAGAAGAGCGCCGGGAAGAACAGGTAGCCATCGCGTTCAAACTGCTCCAGTTTTCCGTCGGTCAAGCGCATGGAGTTCTCCTTTCTCTGGTTCAGGCTGCTTCGGTCTGGCCGCGCCCCAGCGCTTCGGGCTCGCTGCGATCCAGCGCTTCGGCTGCGGCACCGTGAGCGCAGCGGTGTCGTACTTCCAGTTGCGCAACCATGGCTTCGCTCGCGCGATGGGTGTGCGTCTGGCTGAGTTGCCGGGCGCGCTCCACCTCACCCGCAGCCACTGCCTCGGCAATGGCTGCGTGTTCGTCCCATACGATCCGAGGGGCATGCTCACCGAGGAGAAACACGCCCATGGCGCGTCGGATATGGCTCCAGTGACGCCCGGCAGCCTCGAGTATCATCGGGTTGCCCGAAGCCTGATAGAGAGCGCTGTGGAACGCCACATCGGCATCGATCAGATCGGGGAGATTGCTTCGTGCCAATGCGTTACGCCCGTCGCGGATGAGCGTGGGGTCGATCCTTGCACGCTGAGCGGCGGCCAACGAGACCGCAAGATCATCCAGCGCTCCGCGCAGCTGGTACACCCAGCGCAAGGAGTTCGCTTCGAGGGGCGCGATAAGCACTCCTCGGCCCGGCGCATCGCAGAGCAGTCCGTCGCGCCTGAGCAGCCTGAGGGCCTGAAGCACGGGTTGCCTCGATACCTTGAATTGTCTGGCAAGCTGCTCCTGGGTAACGCGGTCCCCGGGCGCCAGCGCCCCGGAGCCAATCGCCTTGACCAGCGCGGCGTAGACCTGCTCCACAAGGTCGGGGGCCACCTGAAGCCTCGGAAGAAGCAACTCGACCCGCGGTTGCGGCGCCGACGGTGATTGCGGTGCTGACTGCGGTGCCGATTGCGATGCCGATCTTGGCGCTGGCAGTCGCCTTGTCGTGGAAGTTCGGGTTGTTGGTGGGGTTGACATTGGGCTTGACACTGAGAACACCGAAGCTGCAGGGCGGCGCGATGGAGACCGGATGCGACAGGACGCAACGGGCGTTGTTGGCGAATCGGCCGGATCGCTGGTCTGATCTCTTGGGAGACGCTTTCGTATACAGAATACAAAGATCCCGGTGTGCTGTCAAGCGGGTGCTGCTTCGACCCCGAGCGCCCAGTCGCCTGCGATTTACCAGCCAGTTCCCTGGGAGTTTGCAGCGAGTTTCCCACAACTTTCCGGCGAGTTCCCCGCAAGTTCCCGGCGAGTGTCCGGGGATGATCGCCCGGTTCCCGTTGGCACTAAGTCGTCGCGAAACAGCCAGTTGTCGAGTACCTTCCGATTAGCGTATCTTCGCTGCGTTTCGTCCGTTTTGTCTTCGGCCCCGCGTCGGCTTGGGTTACATTAATCATTTCGGGTCCTTGAGTCAGAGGGGGTTCCCGGCGTACGCAAAGGGACGCATGTGACATGACGACGCGATTGCCTCAGGAAGTCTACGATGAGCTTGGCTTCACGCATGA